>ERZ1740062.846-NODE-846-length-13967-cov-4.037593_pt1 | contig 13967 bp, 10 predicted proteins | sample MGYA00581741_ERZ1740062 | MGnify/ENA primary metagenome ERZ1740062 (study PRJEB43018, sample SAMN04849747) | marine metagenome | isolation source: floating plastic debris | place: Pacific Ocean | collected 2008-09-01 | study: EMG produced TPA metagenomics assembly...
CTACCATTCGGACTACAACAAACAGCGTGAGACGGCACAAGTGCTCTCCAGCGGGCGTTTCGTGGTGCCGGCGACAGCGTTCTACATCCCGTTCGGTGTGGATCTCGAGGTGCGCGATTATCGTGCGCTCGATGCAGGCCCTCGGATGATTAATGTAGAGAACGACAGTTTCCGCGTGCTGGGTGGTCTGCGCGGCCAGTTCGGCAACTGGGACTGGGAGACAGCAGCGCTGCACTCGAAGTCGGAAACAACGGATATCACCAATCGGATGAGCACCACACTCTTCCAGCGTGCGATCGCGCGAATTACGCCCGATGCTTACAACATATTCGCCGGTGGAGACATCAACGATACCGACGCACCAAACACGGCGGCGAACTCGCAATCGACGATCGATAGCTTTGTCGTACCGGTTTCGCGTATCGGCAGCACGGAGCTCACGCTTGCGGATCTGAAGCTCTCCAACGGCAGCCTGGCTTCGATGCCGGCTGGCGATCTTGGCATTGCGTTTGGTCTCGAATTTCGACGCGAGGAGTTCGTCGATGATCGGGATGCTCGCCTCGATGGCACCATTCAATTTAGAGACATCGTAACCGGGAATGTGATTGGCAGCGATGTTGTTGGCTCAAGCCCGACGCCCGATACTCGCGGTGATCGCGACGTAGCCTCTGCGTACGTCGAGTTCGCTATTCCTCTGGTGTCCGAATCGATGGATATCCCGCTGGTCAACAATTTGGCCGCGCAGCTGGCGATCCGATCTGAGAGCTACTCGGACGTCGGCAGTGTAACGAAGCCGAAATTCGCGCTGTCCTGGTATCTGCATCCCGACTTCCAGGTGCGAGCCGCCTATTCCGAGGGCTTCCGCGCACCGAATCTGGAGCAAATCAATGCGACGGGTATTCGCCGCGTTAATGGCGGTCGCGAAGACTGGATCATTTGCGAGGCCACCGCCAGAGCAAACGGCAGTGCATTCGATACTGGTGACTGCGACGGTGCCTCTGTTGAAAGTGTGCGCTCCGGCGGCCCCGACTTACAGCCGGAGGAAAATGAAAACGTCACGGTTGGTTTTGTCTTCCAGCCGTCGTTCATTGATGGGCTGACACTCACTGTGGATTGGTGGGAGATTCAACAGACGGATGTCGTTGGGATCTTCGGCGATCAAAATCAGATCTCTCTCGACTATTTGCTGCGTCTGCAAGGCAGCTTCAATCCGAACGTGATTCGGGCTAATCCGGACGCCGATACGACGGCACTCTTCACTGCCGCTGGCCTGGCCCCCGCTGGCGAGATTGTAGAGGTCAGGGACAGCTTCACCAACCTGACGCCGCGAGAGTTCAAGGGCCTGGATATCGGCATCGCATATAGTTTTGATACACAACGATTCGGTAACTTTGATTTTGCATTTAACGCCGCGCATCTGGATACCGCCTTCCAGGAGCCATCGCCGCCGGCAGCACAACTGATCGCTGCGATTGATGCCGGTAATATCAACGAAGCGGTGGATGTGCCGGGCGCAGCGAGTCTGATTGAGCAGAATGGTCGTCCCGAATGGCGTTCGACCGCGAGTCTCAACTGGCGCAAGGGGCAGTGGGGAGCGGGTGCTTTCTATACCTACGTCGGCGAGGTCATCGATACGTCAGTGACTGGCCCGGATGACGAGATCTTTGTTATCGACGCGTTCGATACGCTTGCGGTGTATGGGGAGTACACCTTCAGCGAATGGTTAGGCGGTGATACACGTGTGCGGCTTGGCGCGCGTAATGTATTCGATGAAGACCCGCCAATCGCCGACGAATTTGCCAGCGGCTATTTCGATACGTTACACACCAACCGCGGCAGATTTCTCTACATCGACCTGCGCAAGGACTTCTGATTACCAATTCCTGACCGCCACACGCTTCCGTGTGGCGGTCGGGTATGAGGCAAAGCTATGCACATTGTCGTAATTGGTGCTGGCGTGGTCGGTGTGACAACGGCGTATGTACTCGCGCGCGATGGTCATACAGTCAGCGTCATTGAGCGTGCGCCGCAAACCGCTATGGAAAGCAGTTATGCCAACGGCGGACAGCTGTCTTTCGCTTTCGCAGCCCCGATGGGGACACCCGCGGTGTTAAAGAAATCGCTTGGCATCTTGGCAGGTCGGGATCCTGCCTTTCATTTGTCACCCGGGTTTTTGTTGCGGCACCTGCGCTGGTCATTGCAGTTCGCGCGCGCCTGTTTGCCGGCGGCCGCAGCGACCTATAGTCAACAACTCGCGGAGATGACCGCAGCGTCGCGGGAAGCGCTGAACCGACTGACCCATGATACCGATATCGAATTTGTGCGGCGTCAGTCCGGGAAGCTCGTTATATTTACGACGAATCGTGCGCTGGCCGCGGCCGGCAAGAGCTACGCAGGGCGTGGTTTGGCGATTGAGGTGCTGGATTCTAAGGGTTGCACGCAGGTCGACCCGAGCTTGTCGGGGCTAAGCGGGAAATTGGCGGGTGGTCTTTGGATTCCGCAGGATGAGGTCGGCGATGCGGAGCGTTTTAGTCGGGGTCTCGCCGAAGCGAGTCGTGAGCAGTTTGGTGTACGTTATCGTTTCAATGAGAGCGTCGACCGTATCACTGCGACCGAGCGCGGTGTTGATATTGCCACCTCCAGTGGTCGCGATCTCAGGCCAGATGCCGTTGTTATTTGTACGGGATCGGCGGGTAAGTCGTTGCTGCGACAACTGGGTATTCAACTGCCCATTGTTCCCGTCACCGGCTACAGCCTGACCGCGCCACCGGGACCTTCTGCGCCGGATGTCGCCGTGACGGATGCCGAGCGCAAGTTTGTTTGTTCCCGTGTGGGTGATGTCGTGCGTATTGCCGGATTCGCGGATTTTGGTCACCCTGATAATGAGAGGCGTCGACAACGTATTGTTGATCTCATTCAGGTGGCGCGCGGACGGTTGCCGGCGGCGGCTGACTATGATCACCTGCTGTCAACCTGGACCGGTGTGCGACCGGCCACGCCAACGTCGCTACCGATTGTTGGGCCGTCGCGCATTCCCGGGGTTTATTTGAATATGGGGCACGGTATGTATGGATGGACGTTATCGACCGCGACCGCGGAATTCGTGGCCCGTGAAATCGGCACCCCACCAAGGAGGCAATATGCAGCCTAAGTATTTTGGAGCCAGAGTCTGTCCGACGTTCTCACTGTTGGTGCTCGTCGCGTTGGCGGGCTGTGCCAGTCAGGCACCGCGAGATCGGTTGCAGTCAGTATGCGTAACCGATCGGGTACGCTTATCGGCGGATTTCGACGGCGGTGGAATGTTGGGTTGTCTTGCACAGTCGTCCACTGTGATCGATGTCTGGTTGGCGCCAGAGGACAAACCGATCAATCCAAGCCCCTGGTATGCGTTTTCCGTATCACCTGTCTCGGCCGGTCCGGTGACCGTGCGCTTGCGGTATGAGCATCACAAGCATCGTTATGTCCCGAAGCGCAAGACGTCGACGGGCGAATGGGTAGCCATCGATGAATCTTCGATCAGTGTTGACCACGGCGGCCGGCGGGTGACGTTGCAACTCGATATGGATACGGAAACTCAGATGATTGCCGGTCAGGAGCTACTGACCGTTGCCGACTACGATCATTGGATGCAGCAGCTGTCCGCACGCGCCGATGTCACGCCAACAGAAATCGGGCGTTCGCGTGAAGGCCGGCCAGTGCAAATGATGACGACGCAGCCTGCCGATCAGCCAATCGGGACTGTCATTCTTGTCGGTCGGCAGCACCCGCCGGAGTTGACTGGCGCTTTAGCGATGATCGCGTTCGTCGACGAGGTGCTGGGTGACAGTGATTTGGCCGTCCGCTTTCGGTCACGTTTCGGATTGTCGATCGTGCCGCTGATGAACCCGGATGGCGTCACGCGTGGGTATTGGCGGCACAGTACGGGGGGTGTCGATCTGAATCGCGATTGGGGACCATTTACTGAGCCGGAGACGCAAGCGGTTCTCGCGATGATCAATAACCTCGCGGCATTGCCGGAGACATCTCCGATCGTGTTTCTCGATTTTCATTCGACGCGCCGTAACGTTTTCTACACCCAACTCGTCGGGGAAGACGGTACCGATTACGGCTTTACGGCCCAGTGGCTGCAACGAAGTCGCGAGCGCTTGTCTGACTATCGTTTTGAGCGCGCCGAACGACACCAGACAGAGCTCGCAACCTCCAAAAACTACATGCATGGGCGCTTTGCGATACCCGCGATCACCTACGAAGTCGGGGATGAAACGGACCGCGTGGCGCTAGCGAAAGCGGCTCGCGTGTTTGCACAGGAGATGATGCAGATTTTGCTCGAGCAGCACGCCACACCGTGATGGTGGTATCGAGACTGTCGGCTGCGGCTCTCGTCGCGGCGCTCAGCGCCTGCGCCAGCACTAAACCCGTTGCGGACATAGCGATCGTCGATGGCATGGTCTTCGTCGGCGACGGTGCACCGAGTTACAAAGCTGATATTGTCATTGCGGGCGACCGCATCATTGCCGTTGGGGATAACGCGCACGCCGATTATCGTGTCCGCGATACGATTGACGCGGCTGGTCTCACCGTGTCGCCCGGTTTCATCGACCCGCATACTCATGCCCTATCGGCGTTGCAGTATTTGGAGGCACCGCAACCACTCGAACACTATCTACGACAAGGCGTTACAACGCTCGTGATCGGCAATGATGGTGGCGGCTCACCGGCGATCGCTGAGCGCCGATCGCACATCGAGACATTAGCTGTTGGTCCGAATGTGGCCCAATTTGTTGGGCACAATGCCGTACGCGAGACGGTCATCGGTTTGGATAATCGCGCACCGACGCCAGTGGAATTGTCGCAAATGGCGGCGCTGGTCGACCAAGCAATGAAGGAAGGCGCGCTGGGTCTGTCTGCTGGCTTGTACTACCCGCCGGGTGTCTACGCGACGACAGATGAAGTGATCGCGCTCGCGCATGTGGCCGCGCAATATGGTGGGCTGTATGAGAGTCATTTGCGGGATGAGAGTAGTTATTCGGTTGGCTTGTTGGCTGCCGTGGAAGAAGCATTGCGCATTGGCCGCCAGAGCGGCGCACCGGTGCATATAGCGCATATCAAAGCGTTGGGCGTGGATGTTTGGGGGCAGAGCAAAACGGTAGTCGATCGCATCGAGACCGCACGCGCAGCGGGCCAGGTCGTTACCGCGGACCAGTATCCATGGCGTGCGTCTGGTACGCGTCTGGGCAACGCATTGTTGCCGGGCTGGTCGCGCGCCGGGGGGCGGGACGCGATGTTGCAACGGCTCGCCGATGCCGTTTTACAGGCAAGGATTCGTGAGGAAATGCGCGACAACCTGCGTCGCCGTGGTGGCGCCGACGCGATACTGCTGACGTCAGGACCCTACGCCGGCAAGACACTCGCAGCGCTCGCCACAGAGCTAGCACAATCTGCGGTGGCGACGGCAATCGCGTTGCTACGAGATGGCGAAACGCGTATCGCTTCATTCAATATGGATGGCGATGATATTCGTCGATTTATGCAGCAAGCGTGGGTGGTGACAAGCTCGGATGGCACACGGGGGCATCCTCGTCTGTATGCCAGTTTCCCACAAAAATTCGCCGCATACGTGCGAGAACAAGGTGTTCTGACGTTGCCAGAGTTCATTCAGCGTAGTAGCGCGACAACCGCCGAGATTCTCAAGCTGTGTGACCGTGGTCTGCTGCGAGCGGGTGCATTCGCAGACGTTATTGTGTTTGACCCGGCGACCTTTGCCGCGAGAGCGGACTTCGAAGTGCCGAACCGTTTGTCAGTGGGCGTACAACATGTCATCGTCAACGGCGAATTCGCGATTCGCGACGCAGACTTGAGGCAATCCGGTGCAGGACGTGCGCTGGTGCGAGGTCAGTGTCACCGCAAGCCACCGGGGGGCATTCAATGACCAACACAACAGCATCCGTCTCTCCATGGCGACGTTACTGGTTCGATATCGCGCTCTGGAAACGCATCATGCTGGCGTTGGTACTGGGTATTGTGGTCGGTCTGTGGTGGGGCGAAGGTGCAACGACAATCCAGTGGGTTGGCGATCTGATTTTGCGCAGTATCCGTATGTTGGTTGTGCCATTAATTCTGACTACGCTGGTGTCGGGCGTGGTGTCGATGGGTACGCCCAGTAAGCTCGGCTCGATTGGCACCAAGGCGCTTGGGCTCTACCTGCTGACAACGGCGCTCGCGATCATCATCGGTATGACGTTTGCGGTGTTGTTGGAGCCAGGCAATGGCGTCACGCTGTCTCAGGCAGCCCCGCGTGTACTCGGTGAAAGCATACCGCTTGCCGAACGTCTGATGGGCATGATCCCGACCAATCCGTTTGCCGCACTCACAGACGGCAATGTGCTCGCGATCATTGTGTTCGCGGTGCTGTTGGGTATTGGCATTTTGCTGGCCGGTGAGCAGGCAAAAGTATTGCGCGATGTGTTCGACGCGGCGGCTGAGGTCATGCTCAAGCTGACGTTTATCGTCATGGAGTTAGCGCCATTTGGTGTGTTTGCGTTGATAGCGGTGGTCGCGGGCTCGCAAGGCGCCGCTGCACTTTTGCAAGTGGTCACGCTGGTGATCGCAGTCTACGGCGCATGTATTGTGCATATCGTCGTCGTGCAGTACGGCATGGTCACGTTACTCGCGCGCGTGTCACCCTTGCCGTTTATCCGGGGGGTGGTCGATCCGCAGTTGCTGGGTTACTCAACGTCATCCAGTGCCGCGACGCTACCGGCAACAATGGCGGCCGCTGAGGAGAATCTCGGCATTGGCAAGTCCGTCAAGTCGTCAGTGTTACCGCTGGGTGCGACGGTCAACATGGACGGCACCGCATTGTATGTCGGTATCGTCTCTATTTTCTCTGCGCAAGCGTTTGGTGTGCCGTTGTCAGCTGCCGACTACGTGACCATCGGGCTGACGACGACGCTGGTTTCCATTGGATCCGCCTCGGTGCCGTCGGCATCATTGTTTCTGCTCGCGGCCGTACTGACCAGTATTGGACTGACCGAAGCGCAGACCGCGATTGTGGTTGGTTTCATTCTACCGTTTGATCGCGTGCTCGATATGATGCGCACCGTCGTTAACGTAACGGGTGATTTGGCAGTCGCCACCACCGTCGCACGTTACGAGGATGACATCGACCTCGATGTGTATCGTGCTGAGCCTGACTTGTAGGGTCACGCCGGAATGATCCGACCGTCGCGACGCGCTCAGTCGTCGCTAGCTGGCCCAGCGAATGATCAATAGCGTTAGCAAGTAGCCGTAGCCAATAACCGTCAGTAAGTGAAGTGCGACCCCGCCCGGCACGTCACGTTTTTCACTCAGGCACAGCGCAAATGCAGAGATCGCGTGCCAGAGGGTCAGCAGCGTCGTCAGCGGTAGCATCATTAGAGCACGTATTTCCCACGCAGCGAGTAGTTCGGGATCCTTGTAGGCTATATCGGGCTTGGGATGAAATAAGTCCAACATTGGCTCATCCTTTCCAATGAACTCGCTGAGTAACCGGCGTGTAAAGCGTGTGTAGAAAAATGCCGCGATTCCCATCGCTGCGATCGACAACAGGAACAAGACGTATGTTGGTTCGTTTTTCAATAACATCCCCTACCGCGGACACGTGATTCGTGGGTGAGATGCGGACCCAACGCGACAGTCTCGCAAAATCCGCTTGCGCCGAACTAGTGACTGAGTGCCGTTGCTGCGCCGGTGTTTTCGCCAATATTCAACACAAACACCGGTCCGACTTGAATCGTTTGCTTTGCGCCCGCGAGCTGAAACGTATAGCCCGCTTCGCCAGCGGCGTAGTCACGGTCGGCAACGGCGGTGACCGCAAAGCGTTGCCATTCGTTCGTTAACGCGGCCGGTTGTAACGCAGAAAGCGGTGTGTAAGGTGTGGCATTCATTTGCAGGCCAGCATTCGAGATGATGCCGTCACCTTGCACAGCACGGGCCCAGTACGCCAGCACTAACGTGTCGCCTTGCTTGATTGCCACAGTTAGCGGCCCGGATAGTCCGGCGTCCCAGGGGTTGCTGCCCGCGCGAGGCAGCCGAGCTTCTATCGCTGTGCCGCCCGGCACGTTGTTGTCTGTGCGGCGCTTGATTTTGACCGTGCCATAGTGGGTCAGTTGCTCCGGGAATGGTGACATCATCAATTCGCCATCATGTCCTACCTCACGACGCAGGTCATTGAACGCGAGTTCCAGAGACTGACCGGTGTAGGACACCGGCACCGCTGGCGTGGACTTGGCTTTCGGTGGGTCGTCAACGGCGCTGCCGTCGGGGCTCATGCCCAGTGCGCCCAGTTTTTGTGAGTCCCATTGTTTGGTCTCCGAGTCGAAGAAAGGGAACGTCGCTGTGAAGCTCCAGACGCACCAGCTGATGCCGGCAGCTTCGAAGGCCTTGCGGGTTTCCAAGGTGTAATTGACGACGTCATCGTAAGGCGCTTTCTGGTAGGCACCGATCTCACCGAGGAACACGGGAAAGCCTAGCGCGTCCTGCGCAGCCCGGGCAGCCTCAGCCGCTGTGGCGAGCTCCGCATAATCTTGCGCGCTACCCCAACGGACGACACCGCTATCTTTCAAATCCGTCCATGAGGCTTTCTGATGGGTAAATTTGAAAGGATCGTAGAAATGAAACGTATGCACCTGGTTCGGATCATCAATGACTGGAATCGTATCCAGCGTCCGCAGTCCCGACCAATTATCGCCACCCATGATCAGTATCCGCGTCGGGTTGGTTTCGCGGATTTTCCAGAAACCGTCTGTCACGATCTCTCGCATCACATCACCTTTGAACGCGTCATTCGGTTCATTGATCACTTCGAAATAGACAGATTCCGGAAGGTCTTTGTAGCGCGATGCAATTTGCGACCATAGCGCCAAAAACTGGTCTCGTGCCTGCTCAGGATTTTTGTTGAGCGCATCAAAGTGATGGATGTTGATAATGACGTGTAAGTCGTTGTCCAGAGCCTGGTCAATGACCTCCGTCACACGCGCGAAGAAAGTCTCGTCAATGCGGTAGTCCGGCGCGCCGCCGGTGTGCGCGCTCCAGCGCACCGGGATGCGTACCGTATCGAAACCGGCTCTGGCGATGGCCTCAAATGACGATGCCTGAATCGTGTGACCCCACGCACCTTCTTCGGGGGCATCAAGCGCGTTACCCATGTTGATGCAGCGCTCTGTCTTGAAAGTATCCGCCCGCAGTGTGGCGGTCGAGAGGCAGCTCAGCACAACCGCGAGCGTAAGTAGTCGTTTCATCATGTCCCCTAGTGCATCGTGCAACCGTTCCGTCGTACCAGTCGCGTCTCGTTTCGAGTATAGCAAGCGATGAAGCCGCGCTGGACGGACAGATCGACGATGCGAGTCAGATGCTACGTTGACTTATTGATACTTGAACATCGCTCGGCGTTGCGTCACGGTGGTGCTTCCGATCAATAGCGACGAAGGCTGTCGAGATGCGACTGAGACGATCCCGTAGATCCCTGCTGGCGTTTGGCTTGGCTTTGATGATGTTCTCTGCGTGCGGTGGTTCAGATACCACCTCACCAGGCACGCTGGCGATCGCTGTAATCGGTGAATCAGCACCCGGACTCGACGAGGGGTACCTGTTCGAAGGGTTTGCGACCGAGTACGGCATGGGGGCATCGGGTCAGGTTATTTTCCAGGGCTCGGCGAACGTCAAAAATGGTGGTCCACGCGAGCGCAAGACGGCGATGAGGTAAGGCCCGCCCGGGGCGCTCAAAGTCATCGCAGAAGTCGGTCAACCGATGCCCGGTGCGAAGGACGATAACCGAATTGGTGATTTCTCGTTGCTGCCACGCATCGTGACCCGCAACGGCACAGCGGTATTCGTCGTCAGGGTGGCGAAGCAGCTCCCGGGTTATCAACCCGAGGCATTGGTCGCGCAGCGCGATGGTGTGCTCGAGAAGATTGTCGCCAACGGTGATCCGGTGCCTGTGCCAGACGGCGAGGGTCGTCTGCTCAACATTAGTCAGTACGTGGCGGTGGACGATGGTGTGCTGATCATGGGGACGTTCGCGCGGCGCAAGACGGCATTTTGGTATTGGGATTTCTCCAAGCTGCGCCTCGTCGTTGCCGAGGGTACCGAGATGCCGGTCGGCGAGTTCGACTGCAAGATCCGCAGCTTGGAAAGTACGACCATGGATATGAACACCGAGGGTTTGGCCCTGTTTCGAGCATCGATGTTCGGTAACAATTGTCGCTACGGCGGAATTGTGGGTTGGGATCGTCAATCCGATCGTTTGCTTGCGATTGCGTTGAATCGCACGCCGATCCAGGACGGGTCCAGTCTGTATTTTCAGTCGACAACCGGCGACGCTCGCGTGTCGGACGGTGGTCATATCGCATTGCATGCCGGCATTTTCGACAGTGACGGATCGCCTGGGGCGATGGACTCGACGCTGTGGCAGCCAGACGCTGGCGGCGATAGTCAGATCCTGATCGACAAACAGGCGCAGCTGCCCGATGCGCCGGAGCTCAAGCTGACCCACGCTATTCATGATAGCGGCATGGCGCCGAGCAACCGCAATGAACTACTGCACTTCGTCAGAAATCATCATGATCGGATCATTCTGCGCACCCGCATCGATACCTCACCGGTGCACCAGGTCGTGGCGCATACCGGAACGACGGTTGACGATAGTACATCGGCTCGTATCGGCACCGGGCATCTGAACCGCAATGGCGAGGTCGTGTTCGTGAGCTATGTCGACGACGGTCGTCGCGGTGGCAGCTACCAGCAGGAACTTTGGTTGTCGCAACGCGATGCGCCACTGCAGGCCATCGCGCGTCGTGGCGATGTGATCGTTGGTCGAGATACTGACACCATCGAACGTATCGAATTCTACAACCAGTCGCACGAGCCACGTATGTTTAGCACCCAGGGTGGTCGGATGCGGCAGATATCGGACGATGGTGCTGTGCTGTTTGCCGGGCGCCTACAGACCGGGACTCGTCGGCCGAACGCGTTATTTGTGACACGTTTTTGATTGACGGCTGCGGCTAGGGGTTGCTGGTGATGGTGCAGTCCAGATCATCACCGACCCATGCGCAGTCATCGGGTATGATGCCGGTGGATCGATAATGGGCTAACAAGCCGGATCGTTCGAGCAAGTCGGGAAAATCCGAGTGTTGTCGTAGACTGATCATGCCCGGTCCCCAAAAGTGTTTGGTCGTTCCGCCCCAATGCTGTTCCTTATTGGCGAAATGCGTCATCAACGCATCAACATTGTCGAGTGCGGTCAGCATCAGGAACATATCCGGGCTGTCTCCCCACGTCAGCACAAAGGCTGCGAGTGCCTCGCGAGCACGCTCGCGCGATTGATCATCTTCTGCTTCCGCGAAATCCGCGACCAACGATTCAAATCGTTGCTCGTCCGGATTGTCGTCGAGTTCAAGATTGCGCAGTCCGGCGAGTGCGTCAGACCAGCGACCCGCCTGTATTGCACAAAAGACGGGTGCGATTTCGCCAAAATCATGGCCCAGTGCAGCGGCCGTGCGGGCGTATTCGGCAACCTTGTCGCAGTTGCCGGCGATAATGTGACCGCCGGCGGCGCTTGCATTCGCGGCCGCGGATAAAGGGTCGAGCGCCAGAGATCTTGCGTCCTGCTCGAGTGTCTGCGCGGTGAGTCCGATATCCTGTAGATACTCGGCATACCAAATGTTCAGTGTTGCGTCATCCGGATCTAGCGAAAGCCCTTTAAGGTAGAAGCGTCGTGCATCATCCCAACGATCAGACAGTCGCGCGAGATCGCCAAGCGCGCTGTAGGCGGCGACGAGGCTCGGATCGAGCGCTATCGCGTTTTGTGCATGAATCGTTGCTTGCTGCCATGACGTCTGACTAAGGGTGTTCCATTGCTCCGGCGAATCGATACGAGCGTAGGTAGGCAATGTAATGTAGGCGATTGCGAGCGCGGCTTCAGCGCGCGCAAAATTGGGCTCCAGCGCGAGGGCGCGTTCCAGGTGACCGATGCCGTTGCGAATGTTTTCCTCGCCGCGACGTGCCCATAGCGTCGTGCCGATCAAGAACTCCTCGTAGGCCTCAGGATTGGCGGTGGCCTCGAATACCGTTTCAATATCGGCATTCGCTTCGTCGCCGACAACGACACTCAACGCTGCCGCGATCTTGCGCGTAATGCCAGCCTGCAATGCAAACGCATCACCCAGCTCCTGCGTGTAGCTTTCGCTCCAGAGTCGCTCATCGGTGCGAATGTCTACGAGTGCGGCTTCAATACGGACGCGATTGCCAGCACGACTGACGGAACCTTCGACCACGTGATCGACGTTCAGTGCATTCGCGATGTCCTTTAGGCCTAATTCGCTATCGCGAAACGCGAACGCCGATGTGCGTGAGACCACGCGCAGGTTATCGACTCTGTGCAACGCCGTCATGAGTTCCGTTGCGACGCCGTCCGCGATGTGGCGTTGGTCCTGTGCGGGGCTCATGTCGACGAACGGTAACACAGCGATCGACGGCTCCACGGAAGCGGTCCCGGCTGTCAACGCCGCTGCATCGATTGTCGACATGGGCGTCTCGACGGGGCTGACTTCGGGTTGGCGCAGTAGTGTGTAGGTCAATACCCCCGCGCCGACGACAAGAAAACCAATGATGACCTGATTCAGTCGGCGTCGCGTCTGCGCCTGGTACTTTGGGTCGGCTTCGCCGTCATCATCGCGTTGCAGGCCATCAGGTCCAAGCTCCAGCGCCCAGGCTGCGGCTGCAGTGATGGGTAAACCCAATAACAGCACGATCAAAACCGCCTGCATTGCCCAGTCCGGTGCGTTAAAGCTGTCGAATGCCAGATCTGCAACCTGTGCAACCGCCCATGCGCCCACGATGTAAGCCGCGCTAACGCGGAAGACGTTGCGACGTTTCAGTTCGGCAACAAATGACATGATAGTCTCACGGCAATTTTATCCACGCGATAAGTGTATCGATTAAGCGAATGCTGCGCGACTGATGGGCCCTTGAACTGGTGTGATCGTGTCCGGTGATTGTTAAGCGGGATCAAGTGTTCAGCTTGTCGAGAAGTGCGATCAATTGCTGACGCGAACGTGCGGGGAGCGATGCGACGGATTGTGCAGCGATATCGAAGCGCGCGGCTGCCGCTTTCTTGGCGAGTCTTTGGCCGGTCTTGGTCAACCGCGCGGCTTTCGAGCGGCGATCTGTAGCGCTCGTATGGCGAGAGATGAGACCGGCTTTCTCCAGACGTTCCAGCGCCGCTGTCATAGCGCCGGACGTCAGTAGCACGGCATCGCCAAGCTGGCCCGGTGTCAGTGTGTAGGGTGCGCCAGACCGTCGCAGCGTCGCCAGAATATCAAAGTCGGTGTAGGCGAGGCCGAGCGGCTTTAGTGCAGCGGCGGCTTCTCTCTCAAAGCGCTGGCCAAGGCGCATGATGCGACCAACGACCGCCATCGCCGAAGCGTCAAGGTCAGGACATTCCCGTGCCCATTCGGCGACGAGGGTATCCATTAACGAATTATTGTTACTTGGTTTCATGAAAATATCTTGACATAAAGATAAATCCACAGCAATATCTTTATATCAAGATAAAAGGCTCAGGACTATGTGTATCAAGCTATTCAGAATTATTGTTGTCGCAGCGGTCATTTCGGGCTGTCACGTCACACCCGTTAACAGCACGGGCAAAAGCTCAGTCAGATCGCCAGTTACATTGGTCTCAATGGATATTCCGAACAGTCCGGATGGTGTACTGAATCAACGTGGGACTTTGACGGTACCGGTGAATCGACGAACGGGCGGTACGCAAAGCATCGAGCTCGAGTTCTATCGTTTCTCGCGGTTGCCATCGGCCAATGCGGCAACGCCACCGCTGTTCGTGTTGCGTGGTGGGCCAGGTTACGAAGGGCTCGGTGATCGCATCGAAAATACTGACTTTTATCGTGACGCGATTAGACGCTATACCG
>ERZ1740062.847-NODE-847-length-13966-cov-16.220114_pt1 | contig 13966 bp, 9 predicted proteins | sample MGYA00581741_ERZ1740062 | MGnify/ENA primary metagenome ERZ1740062 (study PRJEB43018, sample SAMN04849747) | marine metagenome | isolation source: floating plastic debris | place: Pacific Ocean | collected 2008-09-01 | study: EMG produced TPA metagenomics assembly...
CTGCTTCTGCTTTAAGCAACTTGGGTAAGGATTCAGATGAGGTTGTTAATGCTTTTATAAAACTCCTCACCGATGAAGATAGCTATGTACGTTACAAAGCTGCGGATGCTTTAAGGAAGTTGGGTAAAAAATCTGAAAAAATTAAACCTTTGATTGAGAAATGGTTACAGGAAAATCAAAATTCTGAAAATGTTGGTTATGTTATTGATGAATTTTGGGAAATAGTTGCAGCAGAGTAGCAATGTTGGGTCTGAAAGTGGGGAAGGAAGGTGTCAAAAGTGAAATCATGTGGAATTGTGGGTGAAATGAAGCTTTTATATTTATGCGATCGCGCAAATACAAAATCACTCAAATCTAATCCCGTGAATACTCAATCCATAATTTTGTAACTTCCTGGGAATCACCTTCTGTAAATCTCTGACTACCCATTTCTTTGAGTCCGAATTCTTGGAACTGAGCAAGTTCTTTTTCTGACAAAGCCCAGGGTGGTCCTTCTGGTTCTGCGTCGGTGTTGCGAAAACGGGTAATGACTACCAATTTACCTTTTGATGCAACTAAGCTCGCTACCAATTCAATTGCTTCTGTACGTACATTTAAGGGTAATGCTTGTATATTTCTGATTTCTATAACTAAATCAAATGCTTGATTCCACTCCGGAGGTAAATTAAATAAATCAGCCACTTGATAATTTACCTGTGAGTCAGGAAATCGTTGTTTACACCAGTTGATTGCAGTAGGAGATATATCAAATGCTGTCACCTGTAAACCCAGTTTTTGCAGCGCTTCCGCGTCGTCTCCCAAACCACATCCTACCACCAGAGTGGATTTAGTAGATTTAGTGGATTTATTTTGAGTATTTAAAGAAGACTTATCTAACCAGTCTTGTAAGTAAGGATGAATCTTTAAATTAGCCCAAGGAACCTGTCCAGTGTCCTGATTCGCTTGACTGTAAAGAGTTTCAAACCACCCTGTGGGGTCAGATTGAGCTAGAGATTTTTCAGCCAATACCTTAACTGTATCTCTGATGTTTTGGGGTTGTTTCTCAAACATGATTATTTTAGAAAATTGCAATTTTTCACAAGAAGCAAGACTTGGGAGATTCTCCCCCAAAACCCCTCCAAATAAGAAATATAACAGGACTTACGCAAAACCCAGGTAATTCCGTCATTACGAGCGATAGCGACGTAATCGCCGAAATCTTGAGATTGCTTCCCTACACTACGTTCGGGTCGCAATGACAAATCTTCGTTGCGTAAGTCCTATATAAAAATGTAGTCCGTAGGTAAGTTCTATTTAATATAAAAAAATATCAAAAATATTAAACCTTCACAGATAGACTTAAGCGATAAGCTCCGCTTTAACTTCGTTATCGCTTAAGTCTATCTGTTAGTTATCTTTCTCCAAATACGGTTCGGTTAAACATTAGTCAGAAAACACAGAAGTAAAGGATATTTTTTAAAAACCGATTCCTCACGACTCATGAGTATTACATTCTGGAGGGGGTTTGGGGGACGCAGTCGTCCTCCCAATCGGGGGTTTGGGGGAGAATCCCCCAAGTCTTCAATTCTTTAACTACAAGTAAACTGTTACTTATCCGAACCGCAATTATCCCTCTCCGACTCGGAGAGAGAAGAATTGAGCAAAATTTTTAAGGAATTATCAATACCGGACAAGGTGCAAGATTAATCACGCGGTTAGTAACGCTCTCATTTAAACCCTCTTCAGTTAAACCTAGTCCTCGACAACCCATAATAATCAAATTCGCCTCTATTTCATCAGCAACATCACAAATTGTAAAGGCAGGTTTACCTTTTCTTTCCATAACTTCTGACTGAATTCCTTGCTGTGAAAATACAGTTTGGGCATTCTGTAATAATTTTGCCACCATTTCTGGAGAATTCATTTTATCTTCACTCATTTCACCTTCTTCGGTTTCCTCAACGACAGAAAGCAGTATCAGACGGCTATTGTGATGTTTTACAACCTCCGCAACAACCTCTGCTGCTTCCTTTGTTTCACGGCTATTATCTACTGGAAATAAAACTGTCTTGAACATAGCATTCACCTATGACCCCCTAAGTCGGTAAAATCTGGATGGTATTACTTTCAAAACAATAACAAAAAGCTAATCCGGAGGGTTTGACTGTGACCAAAAAAACTTTAGCAAATTTATCTGCAAGTGACCTATCTGGAAAACGTGCTTTGGTACGAGCAGATTTTAATGTACCTTTAGATGATACTGGGAAGATTACAGACGATACTCGTATTCGTGCTGCTTTACCTACTATCAATGATTTGGTAGAAAAGGGTGCTAAGGTAATTCTTTCTAGCCATTTTGGTCGTCCTAAGGGCGTTGTGAATGATAAAATGCGCCTGACTCCTGTTGCAAATCGTCTTTCTGAACTACTTGGCAAGGATGTGGTGAAGTGTGATGATTGTATTGGTGATGATGTAACCTCGAAAGTTAATGCTCTTAGTAACGGACAGGTTTTATTATTAGAAAATGTTCGCTTCTACAAGGAAGAAGAGAAGAACGACCCCGAATTTGCTAAAAAGCTAGCTGCAAATGCCGACTTGTATGTAAATGATGCTTTTGGTACTGCACACCGAGCTCATGCTTCCACCGAGGGTGTAACTAAGTTTCTCAGTCCTTCTGTAGCTGGATACCTAATCGAGAAGGAATTACAGTATCTACAGAATGCGATTGAAAATCCTCAGCGTCCTTTAGCTGCAATTATTGGTGGTTCTAAGGTTTCTAGTAAAATCGGTGTAATTGAAACTTTACTAGATAAGTGTAACAAACTAATTATCGGTGGTGGAATGATTTTCACCTTCTATAAAGCTCGTGGATTAAGCGTTGGTAAGTCTTTGGTAGAAGAAGATAAGTTGGAGTTAGCCAAGTCCTTGGAAGCTAAAGCTAAGGAAAAAGGTGTTGATTTACTCTTACCTACCGATGTAGTTGTTGCTGATAACTTTGCTCCTGATGCTAATTCTCAGACCGTCAGCATTGATAGTATCCCTGATGGTTGGATGGGATTAGATATTGGTCCTGATTCTGTGAAAACCTTCCAAGCTGCTCTTGCTGATTGTAAGTCAGTAATTTGGAATGGACCTATGGGTGTATTTGAATTCGATAAATTTGCAGCAGGTACAGAAGCGATCGCTCATACTCTGGCTGATTTGAGTAAGAATGGTGCTACTACTATCATCGGTGGTGGTGACTCGGTTGCAGCAGTTGAAAAGGTTGGTTTAGCTGACCAAATGAGCCATATTTCTACCGGTGGTGGTGCAAGTTTAGAGTTACTTGAAGGTAAAACTTTACCTGGAATCGCTGCTTTAGATGAAGCTTAAGCTTAATATTACTTAAACTTTTTCAACAGTTTAAAAGGTATTTAGTCAAAAAAATTTAGGTATGTTTAAATGATGATTACCATTTAGACATACCTATTTTTTAAAGGCTAAATATCTTAAGTTACAATATGGAACCTGTTTTAATTGCTAAGACATTGTATGAAAAAGTCTTTACAAGAATTGGTATTACAGTTGGTAGTTGAACAGTTGATAGCCGATGGTGATTAGTTTGTAATGGTTCTAAATTTTACTCCGTTCCTTCACAAGCACCACCAATTTCTTTCCAACCTTCTAAACCACCGAGTAACTCTACAACATTACCAAAACCACCTACCCGTAGCTTAGTTGCAGCTTGTGCAGTCTCTTGGTCAGATTGACCATAAACGTAGATATCTCGCTTTCTATCCAAGCTAGCTTCAGCAAGTTCTGCTACATTGCTCATATCCATAGGCATTGCACCAATAATGTGACTCTTATTGTAAGTCATGCGATCGCGCACGTCTAAGATAGTAAATCCAGGTTCCCCCCAGTCTAAACGAGCTTTTAAATCTTGGGCAGAAGACTGTGGAAGTAATTGAGGAGATTTAGAATTCATACTTGCCAAATATTTTATACGATACAATTCTTTCTTTTACTTGACTGATAACAAACTATTCAATTGATTTCAACAATAATTAAAATTAAAAATTAATATTAATTTAAGTCAAGGATTGTATTGTTAGCAATATATATTACCAAATGAAAATTTTTATTTCGTTTTATTAATTAATTAAGATGTAACTGGAATACTTTAGTCACAAAAACAGAATACTCAAATATTTAAGAATATATTGGAGATGTTTCTCCAAACTCATAAAAATCTACTAACAGAATGATATATCTGTAACCGGATTTCTCAGAAAGTTTGAAGAAACAGGCGAATAATCAATAATATCCTTACCAATAAGTTTTATAGTCGATGTTGTATTTGACTATAAAATTTATATAACCCAGAAATATTTTTAAGCACAACCTGTTTAACTAACTAATGTAGCTTCTGCGATACTTGTCTCAATACGTTCCTGCATTTCTGGTGATATCCTACCCCTGGGAAGCTTTAAGAGTACATGACTCTGAGCTTGAAAAGCATCCTTAAGATAGACGCAAGCTTTTTCTGGTTCTGCTGTTTCACCACAAGTAAACATGTCTATAGCAACATAACCTATTTCGGGCCATGTATGTATCGAAATATGGGACTCAGCTAAAAGTGCTAAAGCTGTAACGCCGTATGGTTCAAACTGATGTGTTACTTCTTTAAGTAGAGTAGACTTAGCTTCGGCGATCGCTGCTTCTAAAGATTTCTTGATGAACTCAAAATCGTTAAGTAAATTATTTGGACAGTCATAGAGTTCGAGCATACAGTGACTTCCAACTGGAACCAAAGGCTTTTCCCCTACAGGTATTGGTGTATTGTTCAATTTCTTACCCTTATAGTACGCAATACCACAAAAGATAGACTCTCTGCATTAAATTCATACCCATAGGCATAACCCCAAGGGAATTAGCTGGAGGCATGGATATTTATTTGCTTTCAAGTTCTTTTTTATTGATAAATCAGTAGTGCATGAGTGCACAGAATAATAATTATTACATTATTTGCTTGATTTTCAGTACGATATTTTATTAACTTTTATGAAAATTTAGTTATTTGAATGCTAAAAATTGAAAGTAAAAAAAGGTAGCAGATTGACGCTACCCAGAAAATATGTCTTAACTTCAAGGGGGAAATTTAAGTCTCAATCAAAATTTCAATCAAAATTTCAATCTAAGTTGGCTTTATTAATATTGAGTAAATCCAGGTAGCATATCTGAATTGACAGATGCATAGAAGAATAAGAGCAGAGTCAAACTGCACAGCACAATCCATAAAAGAAGTTTGCCATTAGAAGTAGCAAGAAAATCATTTAAGTTGAAAGGTGGCTTAACTTGTCGGACTGGTTTTGGTAGCTTATTACGATAGTCCTCACCATAACGAGCCATTCTGGCAAAAGGCAATTCACCACTCATACGCTGAGGTAGGATTCGGCGTCTTTGATAGGGTACTGTATCATTACCAAAGTTATCTATATATTCTTGCGAATTGAGCAGATCATTAATGAATCCCTGTAGACCTTTAGTCGCAATTACAATAGACCAAGCTAATTTTTCCCTTTCGTCATAGATTTTACGACCGAGAAGACGCTGAATGCATATTTCTACAAAGCGATAGTTATTATTACTTTCGTAGTTAAGTCTACGAAATGAGTCGGAGGTAACTAATCCCTGAATAAAGTCTTTAACAGTAATTTGACCAGAGGTTAACTGTGACTCTAGGAAAGGTTGACGATTGCTAACTAACATCTGCTGTTCGTGGAAAACTTGATAGTAAGCAGCACGAATCAATTCGTCCATTTCCCCGGAGGTTGGTAAAGTCTCGGTAGAGTAAACTCTTGGTTGCTCTTCCCCCGGTACTTCGTATCCAGCTACGCGCTGATTTTGGCTTGAGGGTGAATAGTCTAATAGAGGAATAGCCACTTTTAAATCCTATGCTAAGTAACGTCTGAGAACATCTTAAAGACTTTGAGTATATGTACTTGTTTAAGTTTTTAAACAAATAAGCCTTATTGCTCTAGGTTAAACGATATTTTTGCAGTCAGATAAAAATTATCAAAAATCTTTAAGTCTTTGCTGGGTAACACTTTGAAGCATATATTAAGGAATATTAAATAATAAGCTTTTATGCTCCTGATCATCAATAATGTTGAAGTATTTGGCTTTACTTTTAATAATTTATGTTGAGAAATATTAGATTTTTATAAGTTTTGTTTCTATAAGTTTCCTTAATTACTTTTTATTGCTGAGTTAAACCAAAGGAACACTCAATTAATAAAGTCTGAAATTAGACTCTGAAATTTACTTTCTTCTCGAATTTTATCAAAATCAACATCTTTCGTAGCTATTTGAATATATCTATCTGCATCTAAGTTAATAGCTTGTTGGAGATTTTCTACCGCTGAGCTTAGATTATTTTGTAGTGCATAGCAGCAAGCTTGATTGTACCAGGTATCTCCAATTGTAGAATCAAGCTGAATGCTGTTGTTGTAAGATAGGAGTGCCTCTGGGTATCTTTGCAACTTCATCAAAACTAAACCCTGATTTGTCCAACCATAGGGATAATCTGGTTGTAGTTTTAAGACTTGTTCGTAATCTGATAAAGCTTGTTGGTATTCTTGATTGTAAAAGTAGGCATTTGCGCGATAAAACCAAAAAATGTAGACTTCTGGATGAAATTCTATTGCCTTAGTGTAAGATTCGATAGCTTGCTCGTAATTTTGCCAATCTGCAAATGCTTGTCCTCTAACAAACCAAGTATTGCAATCCTCTGGTCGAATTTCTAGAACTTGGGTAAAAGCATGAACAGCTTCTTCGTATTGTTGACGTTTGGCTAAAATAACTCCCTTAGCATACCAGGCTTGATAAAAATCATGTTGTATTTCGGTAATTTTATCGTAGATACTTAATGCTTCTGTGCGACGCTGTAGTTTTTCTATTAGATAAGCTTGCTTATGAAGTATCTGAATATTATCACTTTGATTCTTAAGCAGCTTCTCGTAACCCTCCACTGCTCTGGTATAAGATTTTTCGGCTAGTTCGTAACGCTGGACTTTTTCTAAGAAAGCACCTTTTTCATACCAAATATCAGCATTATCAGGTTGACGTTTTATTAGCTTATCGTAGCAAACAATAGCTTGGTCATAATCCACTTGCGCTTTTTGATATTGCTGCATTCTTTCTAAATTCAACCCGCGACGATAGATAATACTTGTGTCATCTGGTGTGAATTGCAGCTTCTTATCACAAAGTACTACTGCTTCTTGGTAACGCTGTAAATCTTCTAATAGCTTAATATGCTTCACCCATGCTGGAGAATCTATTTTGATTTTCCAAGCTTGATGATAAGCATCTATTGCATCTTCGTATCTTTGTAGATGTTTAAGAATACTTCCTTTGTTTTCCCAAGCTTGATGATCATTTGCTTGATTTTTGATCGTATTTTCAAATGAAATTAAAGCATCTTCATACTGTTCTATTGCCATTAGTGCAACTCCTCGGTTGTACCAAGAATATACATAATCTGGCTCAATTTCTATAGACTTATCGTAGGATGCGATCGCTTCTTGCCATTTTCCGAGTTCTTGGTAAACGGTACCGCGATAATACCAAGCTTGAGTATAATCTGATTGTAAGGCGATCGCTTGATCAAAGGCTAGCAGTGCGTCTTCAAATTGATTTAGGGAAGATAGGGTATAACCTTTGAGCATCCAAGCATAGGGGTTTTCTGGGTCTTGTTTTAAAACTACCTTTAAAGTTTCGAGTCCTTCTTGATATTTACCAGCTTCAATTAGTTTCGGAACTTTTTTTAATTCACTCTTTTTTTTATCTCGGAATATCCATAAAACAGCAATTAATCCTACAACTAAAAACGCTGAATGTTGCCGAAATGCTTCTGCACCTTGGGTCGATAAGTTTCTGGGAACTCCTAAAAATTCACTAATATTATAAGTATTTACCCATAGAAATATGCTTACAGGAGGTACAAACCATAACAAGCCAATTAATATCAAAATACCATATCTACTAAACTTATTTAGCTGACGCTGGAGCTTTTTTGGTAACCAGGGTTCAATAATGCCGTAACCATCCAAAGCCGGAATCGGTAGTAAGTTAATAAAGATAACAAAGATATTAATAACAACAATAAAAGATAAACTCAAAACCACAGATAACATCAACTCATCATCTGGGGATGGTGTAATTGAAAGCCAACCAAACTTAAACGGTAAAGCCATCAAAACTACCACAATTATATTCATAATTGGTCCAGCAGCAGAAACCGCACTCTCCCAGAAGCGATCGCGCAATTTTTTATGATTGATGTAAACAGCACCACCGGGTAAAGCAATACCTCCTAAAAGTAAAAACATCAAAGGTAAAGCCAAACTTATTCCCGGTTCTGTATACTTGAGGGGATTCAAGGTTAAATATCCTTTATCCTTAACAGAAGTATCCCCACCCCAGTAAGCAACAATCGCGTGACCAAATTCATGCAAACACAGGGAAAGCATCCAACCGAAACAAACGAAAACAGCAACTAACCACATTTTTTATTGATAATAGGTGATGGGTAATGGATAATCAGAAAATCCTTACCTAGCAGAGGGAGCGGAAGGGGTAGAGGAAGAAAACACAGAAAACAGTTTATATTTTCAACCTCATCAGCAGGCAAAGTTTCCTTAGTGAAGCACTAATTAACTTCCTAACATTTGTAAGTTATGTAAAGTTGCATACAGTCCCCCTTGTTGTAATAGCTCTTCGTGACTTCCTTGTTCTATCAATTCTCCTCGTTTCAGTACAAAAATTTTATCTACATTACGAATTGTGGAAAGACGATGAGCGATAATAATGGCTGTGCGTTTTTCTAAAAGCTCTCCTAAAGCATCTTGAATTAAGCTTTCTGTACCTACATCTAGGTTAGCAGTTGCCTCATCTAATACTAAAACCTGTGGATCACGAATGGCTGCTCTTGCGAATGCTAATAATTGTTTCTGTCCGCTAGAAATGTTTGTGCCCCTTTCCCGCAGTTGGGTATCATAACCTTGGGGTAATTGTTCGATAAAATGAGCAACATTAGTTTTTCTGGCTGCGGCTTGAATTTCCTCAAACTCGTAAGTGTCCCCAAGACTAATATTACTTTTCACATCTCCTGCAAATAGGAAACCCTCCTGTAAAATTACAGCTAGATATTTTCTTAATTCTGCTTGGGGTACTTCCTTAATATCTACACCATCAATTAAAATTCTTCCTTTACTTGGTTCGTAGAGACGACATAAAAGACGAATAATTGAACTTTTCCCTGCACCAGTCGGACCAACTAAAGCTATCTTCTCTCCTGGATTAATTATAAAATCTAACCCTTTAATTACATAATCATCATCTTTGTAAGCAAACCATACATCCTCAAAGCGAATTTCTCCTAACTTTGGTGAAAATTCTTGTGCATCTGGATTATGTATCAATTCGTCAGCATAACTTAACTTAGAATCTAGAATAGAAAATCGGGGATTTTTCTTATCGCGAATTTCGATCGGTTCATCTAAAATTTCCCCAACTCTTTCAATCGCTGTAAAACCTGATTGAATAACGGTAAACTTTTGCGCAAACTGCTGTAAGGGTTCAAAAAGTTTTTGTGCATAAAGAATGAAAGTAGATACAACTCCCACATCCAACTGTTTTTGTAACAGTAACCAGCTACCACCCCAAAGGACTAATGCAACTGCAATTAAGGCTATCCATTCTAAAGTCGCAGATACAGCAGACTCATAAAATATTGTCGCATCTAATTGGTTAATATAGCTTTGATTGAGATTGCGAAATTGCGTAGAATTAAACTTTGCTCTTCTGAATAGCTGTACAACACTGATACCAACAATATTCTCTTGCAGCATCGAATTCAAACTCGATAATTCTTCCCTAGCTTTATAATCAGCTGCACGATATCGATTCTGAAAAAAAACAATAACTACTGAAACCGGTAACAGTATTAAAAATAATAGCGTAGCCAACTGCCACTGATAATAAAAAGCCAGACCAAGAATTACCACCATCGAAAATATATCGGAGACAATTCCAATAGCTCCCGTGGAAAATACATCTCCTAACACTTCCACATCACTAGTAAGTCGAGTAATTAACTTACCTACAGGAGTCCGGTCAAAAAAGCGTACAGCCAAAGACGTGACATGTTCAAATAAATCTCGACGAATATCAGCGGTGATTTCCTGTCCGACTTTTTGAACAAAATATCCTTGAAAACCTTGTAAGAATAGTCTAATACCAACCGATATTACTAAAGCAATTTCAATTACCAGCAGTGCATTAGAAAAAGAAAGATTCTTTAGAAACTCAAAAGTACTTGGTTCCTTACGAATTAACGATATTGCTTGTCCAATAATCATTGGTTGGACAGCATTTGCGATCGCTAGTGGAACCAACAGCATCATAGATACTGCCAGTAGTCGTTTATGACGACGTGCATAGGGTAGCAAACGCAAAAACAACCGCCAATCATTATCACGACGACGGTTCTTTTGGGGGTTTTGGGAGGGGGATACAGAGATGCTCATAATAAGAGCATTATAGTAATTATTTCTGATTGTTTTTAAATAGTCTTGGTAATATTTGAACTGATTTTTGGTATCAAGTGATTATTATGGTGTGAAAAAACCAAAAAATAACAAAAGTCACAGGAGACATTGCACGTAAAACATACTACATCAATTTTTTATATAGCCCTTTGTGACTAGCTGATGGCGGGTTATTTGTTTAATTACTTTTAGCACTAATCCAATATCATAATTCTAATGAGGTGCCAAATCATCTTTTGTTATTAAGTATTATTTCCACTACATTCAGCTACTTGTTTCGTTCTCAAAGGCGTATTTTCAGTCACAAACAGTTCCATTTCCCCGTTATCATTACGCCTAATACCAGTAGCTTCTACAATGGCTGGTTTATTCAACACTTGTGTATTTTCAACAGTATGATTATTTCCCTGACGATATGCTGATAAATCACGAATATCCGACCAAGTAAGGTTTGTATCAACCTGTTCCTTCGGGTTTTGCGGTATTCCACCTCTTCCGGTAGCCACAAAAGTATTACCGGTGTTGTTAGAACATCCAGACGCAATTTGTTGCGATTCATCTGTTAAGGCTACGGGTAATTCTACTAAACCAGAACTTGGATCTATACCAAAATTATTGATTTCTACCGTACCATTAACGCCAAATTGAGAACTAGCGGTGATGTCAGAATCTGGGGTTAGTTCTTCGCGGAATTCTAAACCGAAAATACCTTGAGTTGTAATGTCAATATTACCGCCGTTTCCTTCAACTGCATTGGCAATGATATCACTGTTTTCAAAACCGGCAATGATGGGAGAGTTGATGGTTATATTACCACCGTTGCCAGTTCCTTTGGCTTCTGTGTTAATCGAGCTATTATTGCCTAATAACAAAGAATTTTGAATATTTAGCTTAATGCTACCACCTTGCCCAGAGGCACTGAAAGCATCGATATTTCCTGTGGTATCGAGAAAAATCTGGTCGGTATTAATCTCTATATCTCCACTATTACCCAGACCTTGATTGGTAACTGATAATATTCCACCATCTGCAATAGTTAAGCTAGGGGTATTAATAACTACACTTCCTGAGTCACCGCGAGGGAAATCTGGAAGTCCAAGACTTAGGCGGAAAATTTCATTCACAACTGATGCGCTAGAATCGATAACACTGTCTTGTCCACTGAGTATTATGGATTCGGAGGCATTGATAGTTACTTTGCCAGCAGAGCCTTCTGCCCAAGTGGAAGTACCAATACTAGCAAAATTAAGTATTTCCAGTTTAGAAGTGTTGATTGTAACATTGCCACTATTGCCTGTGCGTAAAGCTAAACTATTTATCAAACTAGCATCTGTTCGACTAAAACCACTCATACTTAAACTCTCGGAAACATTAATCTGAATATCTCCTCCTTGAGCGCTACTAAAGTTACCTGAAGTAACTAAAGCTCCATTTAAAACATTAATATTTTCAGCGGAAATATTAATGTCTTTAGCATTACCATTGCCAAAATTCGTTACAGAGATACTACTAGCTACATCTTGAATGAAAGAAGAAAAACCATCAATTTCAATTAGTTCGCCGATATTAACATCAATACTACCAGTATCCCCTTCGCTATAGCTGCGGGAACCAACTAAACCTGAATCTTTAATCAATAAATTACCACCAGAAATAAAGATATCCCCAGCTTTACCTGTACCCAAGGTTTCTGTAGTTAATCGAGAAAAAGCAATACCTGTTACAGTGCCAAAAGGCGTTACTTGATCTGGTGCATTCCTAAGTTCATCGGAAATTTTGATTGTATCGGTAGCATTCAGAGTAATATTTCCAGAAGGCTGAGTACCTAGGTTTTGAATGATAATTGCGGAAGCACCTTTAAGGGTAATATTTTTTCCTTGTAATTGAATATCACCCGTAACAACTCCACCAGTATCTAAAAGAGATTTCTCTAATAAGTTGATATTTGCAAATGTTTGCACCTGTGAGGTATCGAATTGCCAAGATGAGGAACTATCATCAAGCTGTAATATCCCTTCAGAGATGCTGCTTAACTGAATATTACCCCCTGGTACTCTGACAATTCCTCCAGTTAAGTTAATTTCTTTGCCAACTAATCCTAAAGTTTCTCCCGGATTAACTTGTAATCCTGTGGCTGTGTCATTTAAATTCAAAGGGAAAAATGCTCCTCCGGTGATGGCATGACCATTTCCTTGTACAGTAATACTGCTGGATTTACTCCCCATCTGCAAACCTACAGGAACACTTACAGTTAATAATGTCTCACTTTGAGGATTTACCGCATTAAATTCAAACCCATCCTCAAACAAGATACTTTCTGCGGTAGTCCCTAAAAAAGAGCCACCAATATCCAAGCGTGCATTTTCACCAAATACAATACCTGCAGGATTAACCAAAAACAAGTTTGCATTACCTTGAGCTTTTATTAACCCGTCAATATTGGATATATTTCCACCAGTCACTCGATTAATAATATTGACTACACCGGTAGAATTATTAAAAGTAGCCGAACCACCTTTGGAAATCGAAAATTCACCGAAGCTATGAAATAAATTATTCCCTTTTTGAATACCATTAAGAATATTGAAATTATTGCCTGTTGAGTTCACTGTGGTATTAGTAGTACCATCAGATGTCACCTGAGCCGCTACTGGTAAAACAATTCCCGAAGTTAGTAAACCACTTATCAATCCAGATAGAAACCCAATCCCTTTCATATTATAAAAATATTTATACTTTCTGGATTTATATTTCCCATTCTCTTGCTACTACTAACCTCCTCCAAAAAACGGTTTTATCAAGTATTATATCCACTACATTCAGCTACTTTTTTCGTTCTCAAAGGCGTATTTTCAATCACAAAAAGTTCCATTTCTCCGTTAGCATTCCGCCTAAAACCAGTAGCCTCTACAACGGCTGGTTTATTCAACACTTGTGTATTTTCAACAGTATGATTATTTCCTTGACGATATGCTGATAAATCACGAATATCCGACCAAGTAAGGTTTGTATCAACCTGTTCCTTCGGGTTTTGCGGTATTCCACCTCTTCCGGTAGCCACAAAAGTATTACCGGTGTTGTTAGAACATCCAGACGCAATTTGTTGCGATTCATCTGTTAAGGCTACGGGTAATTCTACTAAACCAGAACTTGGATCTATACCAAAATTATTGATTTCTACCGTACCGTTTACACCGAACTGTGAACTTGCACTGATATCACTTTCTTCAGTTAGTTCCTCGCGGAATTCTAAACCGAATATACCTTGAGTTGTAATATTGATATTACCGCCATTTCCTTCTACTGCATTGGCGATAATATCGCTATTTCCAATACTGGCAATAATCGAAGAATTAACAGTAATGTTACCACCGTTTCCATTACCCTTTGCG
>ERZ1740062.848-NODE-848-length-13955-cov-3.892086_pt1 | contig 13955 bp, 10 predicted proteins | sample MGYA00581741_ERZ1740062 | MGnify/ENA primary metagenome ERZ1740062 (study PRJEB43018, sample SAMN04849747) | marine metagenome | isolation source: floating plastic debris | place: Pacific Ocean | collected 2008-09-01 | study: EMG produced TPA metagenomics assembly...
AAATAATCGCGTCAAAAGTTCCCTGCTCGAGAGCGTCCCGTGACAAGGGTGTCAATTCATGACCCACAACAACCACTTTTTGATCCAGGTCGCCTTTACGTAAGAACTTTATCAACCCCGAGTTTCCAGCGGCCGACGAGTAGATGCCGGTGATATCTGGCTCAGTGGCAAAAGCGTCCGGTAAAAGCTTTTCCAGAAGATCCGGGTCATCTCGGCCCTCCAGCGACGGTAAAACGGTCACCCCTGGGAAACTTTCGGTCATTACCTGATCGAATCCCAATCTCCGTTCAAGATGGTCCCGCGCTAACATAGAACCCGTGACAACCAATATTTTTCCTTTTTCCTGGGATAGGAAATGACCCATTAGCTGACCGGCGGTTCGCCCTGCCGCCACGTTATCAATACCAACAAAATGATCACGCTTGGAGCTTGGTAAATCCGATACCAGCGCAACAACGGAAACGCCACGTTTCTTAACCTGGTCGACAGCATCCCGCACCGATGGCGTTTCCGGGCTGAATATTGCAATGCCGTTCACATCCTCGGGATCAATCTCCGAGATAATGCGAGCCATGGCCTGCGGAGCAAAAGCAGGCACCTTTTCAAAACTGAGTTTGGTTCGATCGAACGCCATAACTTCAGACAAGTAGGAAATCTGCTCTTCAAGGAGGGAAATGAATTCGTTGTTACTCTCCGGGAGCAAAAAATGAAATCGATATACTCTTCCGCGCGCTAAATTTGCAGCCGCCGTATCGCGAACATACCCGAGTTTTTGGATCGCCTTGTTAACCCTCTCGATGGTAACACTGCGTACGCCGGGGCGGCCATTTAACACCCTATCCACAGTCGCAAGGCTGACCCCGGCAACTCTAGCGATGTCATTTACGGTTGGTTTTAGAATGATGTCACGCTCCTGCTTTCTCATTAGTGCTGCTTCATGCCTCTTCCATGGCTTTTGCGAGCCCCTCGAATAACAAAGCAACCGCCTCAGCTCCAGGAGCTTTATGGCCGATGAGATTTTCTGCCGTGACATAAGACGCCCGGCCCGCTTTAGCACGTCCGATTTTCGCGGTCGCATTGGCACCCGCCCTTGCGGCGTCTGCAGCAGCGGTCATGCCCTCAGAAAGCATGTTCAGGGCAGGGTCCAGCGCGTCTATCATTGTTCTGTCACCCTTTTGCGCACCCCCAACCTCGCTTATCCTGGAAAGGCCCGCAGACAGGGCCGCTGCTGTCGATTTTCCGCCGGCGAATGCATCCCCGGCCGCGCTGAAGAAAATAGCCAGAATGACACCCGACGAGCCCCCCATAGTCTGGCTAAGTTCATTGCCGACAGCCCGGAAAAGCTGTGTCAAATCCGCTAAAGGCATCCGAACAAGGCTTTCTTTCAATGCACGCGCAGCTGTTGCCAAGGTACTGCCCGTATCACCATCACCGGATTTTGCGTCCAGCGCGTTCAAGTCGTCTTCTGCATCAATCAGCAAATCACAACAAGCCTCTATAATCGCTTTTGTTTTCGCGTTCACGGAAGCAATTGGCTTGATTGGCGTCAAACCATCCGGAAGCAGCAGCGTCTGAACCGGTACGATTGAAACCATTCCTGGCCAGGCATTTAATTCTACCTTGGTATCCAAGGCAGACTGCCATTCTTCTGAGAGAGGCATGATGGATACCGAAAACCCATGCATATCCAGCGATGTCATCATCGGCGCGGGACCGATTATATACTTAATATGCTCAGCAAGGGGTGATCTCGCAAGCTCCTGCGCCAATACCGACATCTCTAGAGGAGTAGTACTGCCGAGGTTATTCAACAGCGCTACATGCGGGCCATTGCCAACTTTTTCAGAAAGCTTGCCGAGAACTGCAGCCATGGCTCTATGCGCTGACTCAAAGACGACCTGTTCAGCCCCAGCTTCACCATGAATGCCCAGCCCGAGCTCAGCCTTGCCTACGCCAATGCGGGCCTCTTTCTGGGAGCCGGGAACGGTACAGGTGTCAAGCGACATACCAATGGTTGATACAGCATCGATTACATCTCTTGCCGTATTCGCAACTCGATCCAGATCCACGCCACTTTCAGCTGCCGCACCCGCGATCTTATGGACGAGGAGCGTTCCGGCTACACCGCGCGGCTGAGGCAATTCCGGAAGCGCGACATCATCATCGACGACAACCATTTCAACTTTTAGCCCAAAAGCCTTCGCACGCTCCGCTGCCAGTCCAAAATTCAGACGGTCTCCTGTATAGTTTTTAACAATCAGCAGACAGCCCGCTTCTCCGGTAACTGCAAGAATTCCGGCAAGAACTGCGTCCACAGAAGGGGATGCGAAGACCTCACCACAAATAGCTGCCGTCAACATGCCCCGTCCTACAAATCCTGCATGAGCAGGCTCGTGCCCAGACCCACCGCCAGAAATCAACGCCACTTTCGACTTATCCCAATCGGCGCGAATAACAACTTTTATGTGCGGATAACCATCCAAACGGACTAACCGTCCTCCCGCACTTTGCAAAAGCCCGTCGATAGCATCTGTTACCAGGGTTGTTTTTGAATTTACAAATTGGCTCATGTTACACCCCTAGAATATCCGGTTTCCGTTATCATCAAAGTAAAGTGGATCATTTGGTTCGATTGAAATGTTCGAGCCAACATCATAGGTCACATGCGGGTCGACCAACGTGGTGATATCATGTCCTTGTAATTTCAAATGTAACCGCGTCTGATCTCCCAGATGCTCTACCCGTATAACCTCTGCCGGCTGACCGGAGCCCTGCCGTATCTGCTCTGGCCGCATACCGATTTGCGCCGCACCGTTGCCAGTTAACCCAAACAGTTCAGCGGGAAGAATATTGATCCGCGGCAAGCCAAGGCGGCTCGCCACATAAACACTGTTCGGGTTCTCGTATATTTCCCGGGGAGACCCGTATTGGACCAGTCTTCCATGATTGAGCACACCGACATGTGTCGCCATAGTCATAGCCTCAATTTGGTCATGAGTGACATAGAGTAAAGTTGCGCCTAGCGTCGCCTGAATGCGTTTCAACTCCACCCGCAACTCAGTCCTGAGTTTTGCATCGAGAGAGCTCAGCGGTTCATCCATGAGATAAATTGAGGGATTGCGTACTAATGCCCGCCCGATGGAAACCCGCTGCATTTCCCCACCCGACAGCTGCGTTGCCTTGTTGTCTAGTTTGTCGGATATTTGCAAGACGGAAGCGACTTCTGCAATCTTGCGTTCAATTTCCACCTCCGGCGTCTTCAACATGGGAGAACGCAAAGGAAAGGCTAAGTTATCGCGAACGGAAAGATGCGGATAGAGAGAGTATTGCTGAAAAACCATGGCAACATCACGCTGTGCCGGAGTTTCCTTGTTCACAACTCGCCCGCCGATAGAAATTTCTCCCTGATCAAGTTTTTCAAGACCGCTAATAAGGCGCAAGGTCGTCGTTTTCCCCGCGCCGGTCGGCCCGAGAAGCACGACAAATGCTCCTTCAGGGATCGTCATGGTAACATCATCCACTGCGATGTCTGATCCAAACGACTTGGATACATTCTTGAGCAAATCCTCAGCCATTGGCCAGCACCCCGCTGTTTAATTCAGAAACGATCGCCCGGCCACTTTGCTCATGAAACAATGTGATCGTCGCTGGATTGAAATTCAACCCAACCCTATCTCCGACATTAATTACCTGGCTTGAGTTTACGCGCGCCTTCAAATCCCCATTGGGGGTTTCCAGTGTCACGATCTGTGTTGTTCCCAGATATTCTACCGCCAAAACAAGCCCTCGATACGCGCCGTCATCCGTGAAGCTGATCTGTTCCGGTCGAACGCCGAACACTAAATCCCCCTGTAAATCCTGGAGCTGTTTGGGAACGGCCAACCTTATTCCGCTCAGGGTTACGGAATTATCGCCCTTTTGCACGGCTCCTTCAAACCGCAGAAAATTCATTGATGGCGAACCTATAAAGTCCGCAACGAACATGGTGGCTGGCTTATCGTAAATCTCTTGTGGTTCGCCGAATTGCTCAACCACCGCGTTGTTCATAACCACAATCTTGTCCCCCATCTGCATGGCTTCTAATTGGTCATGGGTCACATATACTGTGGTCGCTTTCATCCGATCATGGAGTGCCCTCAACTCTTCGGACATATGTTCACGAAACTCCGCATCCAGCGCACCAAGCGGCTCATCCATCATGAAGGCCTTTGGATCACGTACGATCGCGCGCGCCAGGGCCACCCGTTGACGGTCTCCTCCAGACAGCCCCCCTGTTGGTCGGTCAAGGATATCGTTAATCCCCAATATGTTGGATACCTCTGCTACCTTTGCCTTGATGTCTGCCCGCCTCATTCCCAGGGACACCAACGGATACAGAATGTTCTTGCGGACATTCATATGCGGATTAAGCGCAAACATTTGGAATACACAGGCGATATCACGCTGCGAAGGCGGCCTTTGGCTTATCTCTTCGCCATCCAGATAAATTTCACCTGATGTCGGCAATTCCAATCCAGCAATCATCCGCAAGGTCGTAGTCTATCCACAGCCGGACGGACCTAGGAGCATGAAAAACTCACCATCTTCAATAGTAAATGACGATTCCTTCACAGCGGTGAAATCACCAAAGTCCTTGCGTAAATTTTTGATAATGATTTGAGCCATGTTTATTCCCGAAAATGGCTGACGATGATGAACATCACTGTGCCAACCAAAGTTGTTATGAAAGAATAAGTGAAAGCCCAAAGCACAAAAGGCTGCATCAGCATCACCACCCCAACGGCAATTAGGATGGTAGCAACCAATTCCCATGGCCCACGACGAAAGGCCAGTATCCCTTTGATGAAATTACTCATTTGCGTACTGCCCCAAAGGTGATACCCCGCAGCAGATGCTTGCGCAGCATAATTGTGAAAATCATCACTGGAATTAGGAAAAGCGTTGCGCCGGCCGCAACTGCTGGCCAATCGAGCCCGCCCACGCCGATAATCGTCGGTATAAAGGGAGGCGCCGTCTGCGCAGTGCCGGAAGTTAGCAGAACTGCAAAGGCATATTCGTTCCAGGAAAAAATCAGACAGAATATGGCTGTCGACGCAATGCCGGTGGCAGCTTGCGGCAAAACAACCTTGTAGAAGGCCTGAAAACGGGTATAGCCGTCAATCAGAGCGGCATCCTCATACTCGCGTGGGATCTCGTCAATAAAGCCTTTCAAGAGCCAGACTGCCAGCGAGATATTCACTGCCGTATACAACAGGATCATCCCCAAATGCGTATCAGACAAACCTAGGTTACGATACATCAGGAAGATGGGAATCGCGACTGCAATGGGCGGCATCATTCGCGTTGAAAGAATAAAGAAGAGAAGATCATCGGCAAGAGGGATCTTGAATCGAGAGAAGGCATAGGCGGCCAACGTTCCAAGGAAGACACTCAGAAAAGTCGAGCCAAAACCAATTATAACGGAAATCATGAACCGTTGGCCGAATTTCGACGGGCCGGCAATAACCATATCGCGATTGCGCACGATCTCTTCGGCAAAGTTGTCTGGCGGCGGCAGGCTTTCCAATGTTTCCTTGGATACCCGGGTGCGGGTTGTGAAGAGATTCACATACCCTTCTAACGAAGGTTCAAATAATACCTTGGGGGGATAACTGATGCTGTCTGGGGGCGTCTTAAAACCAGTTATCATTATCCAGCCAAGCGGTACCAGCGTGATCACCGCATAAAGGATAACCAGTGCGCCAGCGACCCATTTCTGCCGCTTGCTGGATTCGGTTACAGAATAGCTCATCGTTCTTTCACCTTATTAAGCGCCTTGACATAGATAGAGGCCAGCCCAAACACAGTGACGAAAAGAACAATCGCAATCGCGCTGGAATAACCGGTCCGCCATTTCTCAAACGCTTCGCGCTTTAAATGGATAGACGCCAGTTCCGTCGTCGAGCCCGGCCCGCCACCAGTCAACTGCACCACTAAATCAAACATCTTGAAATTCTCGATCCCGCGAAACAGGACCGCTAACATCAGGAAAGGAAGCACCATCGGGACCGTGATTGTGAAAAACTGCCGAAGCTTGGACGCCCTGTCGATTTCCGCTGCTTCATAAATATAATCGGGAATAGATCTCATGCCCGCAAGACAGATGAGCATCACAAAGGGTGTCCACATCCAAGTATCGACGATGACAATCGACCAAGGAGCGAGATCAACGGAGCCCAGCATCTCGAAGCTTGAGGGATCCCTGCCTGTCAGGAACGCAACAACATAATTAAACAGGCCAATCTGCGGTTGATACAGGAAAGTCCAGAAATTACCGACAACAGCCGGAGGCAACATCATTGGCAAAACGATGATCGTCGTCCAAAGATCGTTTCCCCTGAACTTCTTGTTGATGAGCCAAGCGAGAGTAAATCCGATCAGAACCTGAAAGAAGATCGTCCAGAACAGAAAATGTGCTGTTGCCTGCATGGATAGCCAGACATCGGGGTCATTCAATATCCGCTCGTAATTTCGAGTCCCGACATATTCTACCGCTCGGTTAATCCGATTTGCCTTAAAGTTGGTGAAGCTCAGATTAACAGTCCAAATCAATGGGAAAATATTGATCGCAAGTAATAAGAAAATCGTCGGCCCCACAAATATCCAGGCAATCGCACGATCGGATAATCCCCTTATTTTGCGCGCAATACGCACCGGCGTTGCTCCGGCAACACGATCTACGGTCTTCTCAGACATATCACTTATTCCTGACGACTACTTGATTCTGGCAAAGACATCCTGAACGACGATTGCTTTGCGACGAAGGAAATTCGGGCCGGAGCACATCCGGCCCGATAAACGTTAAAGCTTGCCTTCGTCCTGGAAAATCTCTGTCCAGTCTTCAACCAACAGATCAAGTGCCTCTTGCGCAGTTCCCTGATCGGCCACTATGTAGTCATGCAAACGTTTTTGCATTGCCAGCAAAAGTTCCGCATAAGCGGGTTCTTGCCAGAAATCCTTAACATTCTGCATTGCCAGCAGGAAATCACCGGCGAAAGGAGCGCTTTCGGGGAATTTCGGGTCATTCAGCACCGAATTATGCGCCGAATAGCCGCCAAGGCCCCACCATTTTGCCTGCACATCCGGTTGTGCAAACCATTTGATATACTCAAGAGCGGCATCTTTTTTATCCGAGTATGCAACAACCGAAATGCCTTGTCCGCCCAATGTCGATCCTTCATTATTCTGAGGAGGATTGACAAAGAAATCGATCTTTTCACCACCGGTACTGGGGTCGGCATACAGACCCGGGAAGAAGGCAAACCAATTCATCGCCAAAGCAACCTGGCCGGATTTAAATGCATCCAAACTCTCCCCCATATACGCATTAGTGTATCCCGGAGGTGTCGCTGTTTTATAAAGCTCCTTATAGAATTCCAGCGCCTCAACCGCTTCCGGTGAATTCACAGCGCCTTCCATATCATATTTCCCTGGTGTATTTTCATACTTGAAACCCCAGGGATACAGTGCTCCGGTCACACCCATGGTGATCCCTTCGGAACCACGCTCAGTGAAGATAGCCGCACCATAAACGGTCTGGCCATCAATCTCGCGCCCCTGGAAGAATTGAGCAATTTCCAGCAGTTCTTTCTGTGTCTTGGGTTCACCCAATTCGCGGCCCGTTTTCTCCTTGAATGCCGCCCGGATATCATCACGGGCAAACCAATCCTTGCGATAGAACCATCCGTTCGCATCGCCCATCGCAGGAAGGGCATAATAGTTCGGTGTACCTTTGGGCCAAGTCGAATAGGCATAAACAGTTGCATCGGCAAAATCACCCATGCTAATGCCTTCTTTATCAAAGAAGTCGTTAAGCTTCACATAGTGCCCGTTTTCAGCGCCGCCGCCAATCCACTGGCTGTCACCGATCAGCAAATCACATAATTTTCCGCCAGAGTTCAATTCGTTCAGAATACGGTCGGCGAAGTTCGGCCAGGGCACAAATTCGAAGCTCATTTTATGGCCGCTTTGCGCTTCAAATTCCTTACTGAGCTCTACAAGCGCATTCGCCGGGTCCCATGCCGCCCAGCATAAAGTCAGGTCTTCCGCCTGGGCCGGAGACGTAATTGTGGCCGCAGACAATGCCAGAGCACCCGCAGCTGCTAGTTTCAAAGTCTTCATTATTTTCCTCCCGAGTTAGACATAAAGCGAGATAGCAAAGTTAGTCCTTGATTCACTTTTTTGTCATATTCACGCTAAATGAGGTGCGTACCTCATGTCAAGTGGATTTTGAGGTGCGTACCACAACCCATACTAGGAGGCCGTCAAGCGGTGCTGTCAGACCAATGCGACTTATTTTTGCAAGCTTCGGGGATGCCTGAATTTCAACATCGCCTGCTCTCGTCGTCGGAAGGGTTGGTGGGAGTTTTCGCAGCGATTGTTCAATCAACGGCCTGTTTCGTATAATGTCTCTTTTCCAATTATCTTCATGGAAGATATCGATGCCGCGTTCATGAAGCAGATCTTCAATGTTGCGAAGCGAAAGGGGAAATCGGATATACATCATCACAGCAAGGCGGTTAATCTCAGTCGATGTCTTGAATTAGTAGATTGCATTATGATTTTGCATCCTAAAGTTCCAAGAAAATACGGTGACCTGATCAAAGAGGATTTTCTTCTGATAGTACCGAATAAAGTATTAATCGTTTATGCAATAGTTGCCATATTTTATAGCTGGAGAGTCGCTTCCTAAAGACATTTCTAAAACCAGCACTGATTATTTCGTTTTAGAATGTAAGTTCCAAGAAATAAATTTCTGCGGCAATTTTCTTCTTAAAGAAGTATAAACCATATGCTATGCAAGTCGTGTTGGCGTGTTTAATAGGGGGTGAATTTATGCGCATAGCTTTGTTTCTTATCACAATTTTCTTACTAACGGGGTGCTCTTCAATATTCCCAGAATTCCGACGGATGAAAGGCGATCAAATTGTTTTAGTACGAGACCCTTTGCCAGACCATGAAAATAGAATAAGCAAGGAAAATAGAATAGAGGGCTACGATGGTAGTCTCGAGAACAAAGCAATTGTTGTGTTAAGGGCTACACATCAATACCCTCCAAAGTATTTTAAGAACCCGGGCCAAAAAACCTCTGTTACTTTTACGACTCAGTCTGAGCAAGCGCCATATACAAATTACGTGGAGGCATACAAAGAGGATTTTTACAATGCATCTGCATTACGCTATTATTCGAAAAATAATAGGTTCTTGGCCGCAGTCATTCCATCAGGAACTTATCGTTATATTTTTAGCGTAATCAATAACAGGGCCCAGTCCCGGTTTTCACCCACAAGGAAAATTGAATTTACGGTCGCCGCAGGCGAGGTGAAATATATTGGCGACTTAATATTAGTAATTACCGAAGATGATTTATACGAAGAGAAACATTTGTTTGGTCTGATGAAGCATTGGGTATTTAAGGAAGATTTCATTGATTACGAATTTATCGTAGAAAATGATTTTAAAAAAGCCAAGGAATTTTACTCGTCTATTCTGGACCGACCTGACAAACCATTGGCACTAGATCTCATGACAAACGAGCCCATACCTGATTTTGAAACCTATCTCAGCCCACAATGTAATGGCCTTGTTTTTCATATGAAATATCAACCAGTTAGGCCCATTTGCAAACATTAGCAGGAGGGCATATTTTTTTGGGGCTAACAAGCGAACCAAATAAATAACGCCCGATCCTCTGACCGTGCTTAGGGAGGTATGTGTCTGGGCTTTAGGGGCCAAGCCATTGCCCTTAAGAATTGATCGGATGAATGCGAGCTAGTCTCTGTTTGGCGTAAATTGGCGATAAGGTGCCACTATTATACCGCACTAAGTTGCCGCCACTCGACCAGTGCGGCATTTCTTTGAAGCTTGAATGTTCCCCGGCTGGTTAAGTGGCGTTCGTGGTTGAAGTGGTTATGGAATGACGTGTGAATTGCAGCATCGCCTGCTCTCGTCTTCGAAATGGCAGGTGGGAGTTTTCACAGCGATTGTTCTTCCACCGACCAACCTCCTGAACCTCAGCATTTCCGATGGTCTTCATAGCGGCTCGATATGAACGTAATCTATCCGTCTCTATTATTTGCAGGCGTCCATACAGTTTCATTAGTTTCTTAAAAACACCAGAGCAGCCTTGCGATCGCGGCGTTTGGAAACAAAGGCCTCCAGAATTTCTCCCTCATGATCAACAGCACGCCAAAGGTAATGTGTTTCACCATTGATCTTTACGAAGTCCTCATCGAGATGCCATTTCCAATTCGAATAATTGTGAGACGGATGGATCCTCTTCTTACATATTTCACTTGCGAACACTGGGCCAAATTTGTTCCACCAATAACGGACCGTTTCATGGCAAATATCGATGCCCCGTTCATGAAGAAGATCTTCGACATTTCATAGTGAAAGCGGAAACCGAACATACATCATCACCGCTAGGCGGTAGATCTCAGGTGACGTCTTGAAATAGCGAAATGGGTTCTGTTTTGTCACGCTCAGAGGCTAAACGACGGCCAAACGGTCATCAAGCAGTTTTCTTCTGACAGTACCATCGGCGAGCAAATGACCATCAAGTAGTTTTCTTCTAACAATGCCTTTATGCGACAATAGCTTCCGGAACAAAGGCTGACGTTGCATCGAACCGTTTACCGGCGCGCAAACAGAATACCGGCCTGACAAGCTTTTCTGCCGTTACGTTTTCACCGCTGTTGTCGGATAACTTAAATCGCCCCGTTTCAACTTTAAGGACTGAAATATCCGCTTCACGCCCGACCATAATGCTGCCGATCTCGTCTTCCATCCGCAACAGTTTGGCAGGATTGCGCGTGACCATTTCAATGACTTGCTCCAATGGAACGCCAAGATGCAATAGCTCCGACATGGCGATAGTCAGATTAAACGGCGCAACGCCGGAAAAAGGATTTGCGGCGCGCTCTGACTTATCCGTGGCGTCGGGAATAGTTACATTGTACCCATGCATATCCGCCCCGAGAGTGAACGGTATGATCCCCGCGTCCAGGATTCGCCGGGCAACATCAAAACTAAAATGGGAGCCATGCCCGACATCAACCAAAATCTGCTTCTGTCTCACGGCTTCCAGCAAAATCGGATGGATTTCCCCTTGATCGGAGACAAAGCCACCGGGATGGCGCGTAAAAGGATGCGCAAGTACATCCCCCTCCTTCATAATCGGAAGCAACTCGCGAATGAGTTCGTCTGACGACGGGATAGGCGCGCTATCGCTCGTCGGCCATAACTGTCCAAGATGAATATAAAGCGGAAGGTTAGTTGCCGTTGCGATTTCCTGCCCGATCTTGATGACGTCCATTCCCCAGCGGGACTGACCGCCGATTTCCGCATGTGCCTTGATACCTTTGACCAAGTCGAGGTTTTCATTCGCAACGGCGATCGTATGCTCTGCGTTCACGCCGTTAGGGCCGTATAGCTCCGGGTACAAATGCCCCTCCAGCCCGCCGACGAGATAGGCAGAAATAAAGGCAAGAACACGACTAGCCGACGGCTTCGCGATAAAGTTCCGGAAGCCACCAATTGTCATACAGCTCGGACCACCCTGATCAACCAATGTCGTCACGCCGGAATAAACCCCGACAAGGTCGGGCGATAACCCGAATTTCCCGGTGACATGTTCATACACATGGGCATGAGTGTCGATCATCCCGGGAATGACATGATGGCCCGCCACATCGATCCGTTCAACCGCCTTAATTGATTTGAGACTGTCACTCACCGCCGTGATAATACCATCCTGAACCCCGATATCATAGGCGCCATTCAACCCGGTTTCCGGATCAATCAACGTTCCGTTTTCCAGCACAATATCAAGAGGTTTCGCATTGCTCATCGTCGACTTCCTTTATCTTTCTGACTTGCTTCAGAAGAAATATATCCCCCGGCGCACAATGGGAAAAGGAAAAAAGTTGTAATAGCTAAAATTATATCTACAATTATTTTTTGAAATCTATTATCGCACTCTTGTGCAGTGCAATATTTTAAGGCTCAAGGGAAAGGTTGATATGAGTAACGATCAAGATATCAAAGACCGCGGAATGGGCATCGGCGCGCGCCTTACGCGAAAAGAAGATGATCGGTACTTAAATGGCAAGGGCCGCTACATTGCCGACATGCGCATGCCCGGGATGCTAGAGCTGGCGTTCTTGCGGAGCCCGCTTGCCCATGCCGGGATTAAATCTCAGTCGAAGCCTGAACAGGCAGAAAACAGGGTATTTTTTGGCCGAGACCTGACCGGCGTATCTGGTATTCGCGCTGTTTCCGGATTACCAGGCTTTCGCCCATCGACCCAACCCATACTAGCTGACGAAAAAGTACGGCATGTAGGCGAGCCAATAGCCGCCTGCCTTGCCACAAACCGGGCGCAGGCCGAAGATTTAGCCGATCAGATCGATATCGTCTTTGATGAACTGCCTGCTGTTCATGACATGACCAAGGCTCGCGACAAAGACAGCCCCTTGCTCCATGAAGACTGGGATGAGAATTCATTCCTTGAAAGCAACGCCGATATCAATTTCGAAACGGCCATTGCAGATGCCGACGTTGTGATCAAGCGCAGCCTCAAGACAGCCCGGCAATGTATGGCACCTATCGAAGGGCGTGGCCTCATTGCGTATTGGGACCGGAGTCTGGAGATCCTCACTCTCTACTCTGCAACTCAAATGCCGCATATTGTGCGCACGGGGCTGGCGGACTGCCTGAATATGGATCACGGGAAAATTCGTGTAATCGCTCCAGATGTCGGGGGCGGGTTCGGCTATAAGGGCATCCTGCTCGCTGAAGAAGTCTGCGCCTGTTTCCTTGCCATGAAACTGGATTGCCCCATCCGATGGATTGAAGACCGGCGCGAGCATTTGATCGCGGGCGCCAACTGCCGGGAACATAGCTATGAAATTACGGGCTATGCAAAGGCGGATGGTGAATTACTCGCAGTGGATTGTACTGCCATTGTTGATTCCGGCGCCTATTCCAGCTATCCCTTCTCCGCCTGTCTAGAGGCTGCGCAGGTCGCCAGCATATTGCCGGGACCCTATACTATGCGGGGGTATCGCTGCAAGACGTGGTCGGTTGCAACCAATAAACCGCCCATCCTACCTTTCCGGGGCGTCGCCCGAACCGGGGTATGTTTTGCGTTGGAGGTTTTGCTGGACAGTATTGCAAGAGAGTTAAAAATTACACCAGAAGCCATTCGGGCGCGGAATCTTGTACAACCGGAGCAGATGCCCTTTACCAACATCACGAATAAATTCTTTGATAGCGGTAACTACCCGGAAGCCCTTAAACGTGCAGTTGCCGCAATCGACATGGCGGGCATTCGTGCCGAGCAAAAAAACCAGACTGGCCGCATCCGGATTGGTGTCGGATTATCGATTTTCTGTGAACAGGGCGCGCATGGTACTTCTGTCTATCATGGATGGGGCATTCCGATGGTACCAGGGTTTGAGCAAGCGACCGCCCGCTTGACACCCGATGGCGGCCTTGAATTGCGGGTTGGTGTCCACAGCCATGGCCAAGGGTTGGAAACAACTCTCGCACAGATCGCCAATAGTGAAATCGGGATTGATCCAGAAAAGATCAAAATTGTCCATGGAGACACGGCATACACCCCATACTCCACCGGCACATGGGGATCACGATGCATCGTCATGGCCGGCGGCGCAGTGGGGACTGCGTGCGAATCCCTAGGGGAACGCATCCGCAAAATCGCGGGCCATCTATTACAAGCCAACCCTCAAGAAATCACGCTTGAGAACGGCATAGCCTACGCGGGCAGCAGCACCATAAGCATCAAGGAAGTGGCGCGAACCTGGTATCTGAAACCGCAATTACTGCCTGACGATGTGGACCCAAGGGGTCTGGATGTCGTCTCTGGGTATAAAACCACCAAAGATACGGGC
>ERZ1740062.849-NODE-849-length-13938-cov-10.198300_pt1 | contig 13938 bp, 11 predicted proteins | sample MGYA00581741_ERZ1740062 | MGnify/ENA primary metagenome ERZ1740062 (study PRJEB43018, sample SAMN04849747) | marine metagenome | isolation source: floating plastic debris | place: Pacific Ocean | collected 2008-09-01 | study: EMG produced TPA metagenomics...
TGCTTGTCCATTGTGTTTATATGGCAGCGCAGTAAAAATAGCGTTATGTCATGCATAGAGCATTGCCAGCCCCAATGCTATGTGCGTAAATTTTGGCCTCAAAATCCCCCTCTTATGTCCCAAAACCCTACCCTAGCAGAAAAATGTCAATTTAAAGCCTATACTAAATCAGCTATGACAAAACCAATGGCGCTAATTTCGTCGAAATCCGACACGCGGTTCTCAAGTTAGCCCATGAAGCGAGATATCACCTTAACCAACACAGTCACACAAGTTAAAAAAGTTTTGTGCGCGCGTTATGTAATGTTAGGCCTACATTGGAGAAGGTCAAATCTAAAAAAACAATTAATTTGTTCTTTTGTGTTTCTTTGTTGTCGAAACTCGCTGTGTTGTGTCATTTCAGCCTTGAGAGTACCCCCTATGTTAAGCTTATTAGTGGTTCGAAACCAATTTTCATTGCCTGTCGCGAAATGCATCCAGATCGGACTACCAATATGAAATGGAATGGGGAGGGGGAGGCATTACCAAAGTTAAAAGTGAGATGCTTTCAATCGGTTTTTGGTGATTAATTGAACACTCACTAAGTTTTAATTGGATTTATAGAGGCCCCCATTTCTGAAGGATAGTAAAAACAAATAAATCAAAAGTTTCAAAATTCTCGAGGATTTAAATTGCCAGAATTGACCATTTCAATTAAAATGGCTTAATTCTCAGAAGGAAATCGATGCTGATGATAAGAAAATTTTTCATCCATGAAACGCCCATTCGATCGATGCCCATGAGCACAAAAGGGCTCCCTAGACAGTTGTATCAGACCCCAAATCTCAAATCTTATTGCAACGCTGACACCAAGTTCACGCTATCTGAATATTACATGTTGACTGGATTTCTATCATAACATGTGTGCTTACAATTTGGCGTCTGTGCTGAATTTTTCGGACGCAAATTTTAGCTTACATTATTGGAGTGGCTGTGTCAGGGGGTTTTCAAATTATCAACAAATTTCATTAAAGCATGCAGCTGAACGGAAAACCGTGACCACTGAGAGCGTTTCAAACTACCCACTTATGTTATTTCGTATGCAACACTGGTATAACCGATGAACCGGTTTGCTCAGAAAACTGTTTAGCATTTACTGAAAACCATTAAAATAGTTACGTTATCATTGTCAGAGCAGGGTGGACAAAAACATTCTTACGAACTGAAAGGGTATTTCTACCCTGCGGGCAACTTGTTATCCCATTGTCGGATTTCATTTCATAGCAATATATATTGATAGTCTCAGCCCTCCCTCAGTCTTGGTTATGATTATTATTGTACAACCCAGATATTCTAGAACCTAATACTATCTAGATAAGATTCTGTTCCAAAGCTTCCAGTATTAGGCAAATTAGGTAAATTCTTTCATCAATCTTGCACTCCATCCTTTTTCATAAAATCAGTAAGCAATCGTTGCTCTATCGTCTTTGGTCAACACCATGTTTTCTCAACTTTCAGACCTGCAATTTTGGATCATCTGATAATTTGCTGTTAAAGTTAGTGACAGGACCACCCTCTTTCAATTAGCAATGTAAAGCAACTCAAAAAATGACACCACCAGGGTGGCCTTATGCAGCTTGCTAATAATCATCGATAGCGACCAATATTCCAATTTTTTATTTTTGACATGCTGATGCTAAAAATAGCATAGTGTTGTCAATTTCTATTCAAAATTTTTATTTTCTCACCAACGACTAATGACACATCCTAAGACTCAACTATAAAGTTTCAATAAAATAAGATGGAAAGTATTGAAATAGCAGCTTTTGAAAAGTCAGTGCGGATTTTTAATCACCCGATATATGTTAGGATTTAGTTTACCCACTGAATTGAAGCATTCAGTAAGTTTACCACTTGAACATGAAAGAAATATTAGCCAAATTTTATTTTAGCTATTTTGGTATTTTTCAATGAAAACATGCATGATTATGAAACATGTCAGCATTAGTTATTTTAGTATGTCAGCATTAGTTATTTTAGTATTTTATGAATTGTGAAAATGCTATATTTCTTTTTCAGTCATTTTTAGTCTTCTAGGGTAGGCTAAATGTACATTCCTGAGCCCAAATCGAGATTACGTCTTTTAAACTGGAGAATAAGCTACATTCTGCCACATAGCAGTAGTTGATAATCTACTGAGCACCCTGATTTATTGTAACCAGATAAGTATCTGATAGATTGCTTTCCACACACATATCATATGAAAGCCACACATCTTCAAACCCAGACCCATCTCTGACTACCGGACAAATCTGGTTATGTCCACACCAGTAATAGTCTTATAATCTAACGAATTTGTTTCAGGAAAGTAAACGCAAACTTTAGGGAACGTTAATTTGCTTATCCATAGGACCTCATGCACAATTGCATGTTAATGTTCAATGTTGCCTTCTCATTATTTTTCCAATATCAACCATTCAGCTCGCAGTACTCTTGACTGAGTGTGGAACAACCAATCAGATTTCGACTGAGTGTTGTAATTGTAATAATATTACAATATTACAATATTATTGTAATGCATATCATGCATCATCGGGAATTTCCAATCCAATAGAAAGATAATTCCAAGACTAACATGCCCTATTAAATTTGAGTTGATTTTGATCTCCATACCCTGTACATCAATGACTTGCGATTCTCTAAATAAAATGTCCCTGCGAGCAATGGCAGGCATGTTGAGAATAAGATTTATGAAATTTTATTGGGAAAATGAAAATTGCTTACAAGTTTCTATTTTACAATTTTAGTATAGAACAATGCTTCCAATGGCAAGGTCAAAATTATAATTTTCTTGTAACCAGGTCATCTGACCTTATTGCTTGTTTGGAAAACGTGACAGAGATAAAAGAAATTCTGCGCCGTCGTAACTTTGAAAGCGTACGCTTGAGACATGAAGAGTGTTTGGTCAATCTGTTGCGGTATAGTTACAATTGTTTTATGGTTCAATGTATTTACTGTTTTCCGTTACTGCTACAGCATAAAGACGACAAGACCATGTAAGACTTTATCAGTTGAATTAATTTCCGAGTTTTATTTTAATTCTGTGGTTTTAGGTAACAATTTAGAGGAGAAATCTGTTTTAACCTTGACTAGAGTCTTTATTTTTATTATGCTAGTGTGAGGTAGTATCGCCAACATTATTAAGAGCTATCACGAATGGAGGGCTGTCTGTTGTGTGAATAAAAGTTATAATAAAGTTAATAATCACTGTCAATATCAGCGTTTATTATCATAAAATGACCATGACCATGACCTGAATGATTGGTTGTTAATACGTAACTGACAAAGAAGTTTCAATAAAGAAGATAAAAGGAAACAAGTTTTAAATACTTGGAAGGCTAGTGAAAATGTTTTTTAAAAATCTCTGCAAAACACAAATAGGATGCAAATCCGTTACATACATACACATTCATTCCAACACTGCACAAAAAAGACCAACCGACCTTGAAATTGAGCAGTGACATTGCGTTTCAGCTCCTGATATAAAACCAAGCGATGTCCATTACTTAGGTGGGTCAAGAACTCGTGGCTATTTTCTCCTATATATCGACAATGTTGACAAGCATAGATTGTGCGCTCTGTAACAAAAATGAATTACTAAAATTTTATTATTTATTATTTATAATGTAAATTACAGGATATATAGAAAATTTATAACACCACATTGTCTAACTTTTACATGCCCATACCCATCCATACCCATGTATACACTATGAGCGACACAAAACTGCGATTTCAGATTTATTGAAATTAACATGTCAGTAAAGAATTATTTTGCGTGACTGAGTGAGGATGCATGCATGTAATGGGAGTTATCACATCTCTGGCTCATATGATTGTGACAACTCACTACTGCCTAATTTGAAGCTTGTTGTGAAAATATCTCATTCAGTCATCAGGAATGTTGATTAGATTTGCATGAAGAAAGCGGTCACCTTGGCTTATCACTACCAAGGTCGTAGTAACCATATTGTGTTAGATCAAAACCGACGCTTGAGGCTATTTGTTTGTTTTGTATTCTACAGGGGCGTAGAAAGACTGAGATTTTCATGGGCGGCGTGTACGCATAAAACCTATCTTCTGCATAACTTACTGAGATAATTATGCCAGCTTTTCCACATTATCAGCATGAGGTGTAAGCTTCACTTCACTTAGAAGTAAACAATTTGGGTCTGCCAGGTAGAAAATCCAGGAGGGTAAGAATCTGCTTAACAGCCCTCGCATTCGGTCAGCGTCAAAGGCGGTCTACGGCCTCTGACCGACACTGCTGATGTCGATAAAAAGTCCCCTAGGAGTGCCCTCAGGCAGGTGGCTTGGGTGGTCATTCGCAATGAATTATAGCCTAACAATAGGCATGACACAAAAAGCTTGTCTGGGTAGGTACACTTAGTAGTTTCAATAAAGTTGTTTTCTTGGCTTCTGCATCTGAAGGCTGCCGCTAATCATAGGTATAGCAAGACCCATACCCCCGCTTTTCTGTATTCGTCGTTGGTGCTCAGCTGGCCAAAAGCAGGAAAATCTCAGGTTTCCTAATGGCATATTATCATGTGATTTTACTGGTTAGATATTTTTTGCGGTCAATATCGAATTTTAAAATGCAGAAATCCTATGCATCATTACTGTAGCAGAAACCACAGCATTACCACTGTTACCAAACATAAGCTGCGGTTGTCGCTGGTCTTAGTTGGTCACTCCGCCTACTAATAAATTAACAATCTAATTTTCAAGCCTACTGAGAAGTGTTATTGACTAGAAGGCTGACCGCTGCAGGCTGTTTGGATGAGTAGGCTAGCGGCTAAGTTAAAAGGAATCAACTTGACAAATGTGAAAGCGAATGTGAAAGCGGTCATTTGTTTTGACGCCAAAGGGCTCTGAAAAAGGTGTTGACAGGGGGTAGTGTGCGATGATTGTCATTGTTGATCATTGTCATAGCTGTCGGCAGGCCACCCACCAAGTATGTTGTTGTCTGTTGGGGTATGCGGTCTACTCTATGCAACAAAGTTAGCGCTTGATTGAGCTGCAAAAACAATATTTGGAGTTGTCTATCTCTACCATGTAATGGGGCGTCAACCGTCAACCATAACCAGGGTGTGAAAGCAATTTTATAGATAAGGGATTAACTGCGTTCCCAGTATTAGCTGGGCCATGCTCAAAAAAACTTCAACGGAATTTATGTCACCACCAATATTTCATTTCAGCTCGACGTGGACTGCACAAGTTGACAGTCAACAATCGCAAATTTAATACATCTTTTTGCCTGTCTGAGTGACAGAGTTACACATGAAAATCTTTAATCTTGGTTTCCTCTCCCTGTCGTAGAATTCTGCCGTTGTATATTTAGAATGCATTGTACGTTGGATTGTTGGGTTGCATGTGTTTAATGAAATACCTAAAGCCCACAAAGAAGCCTTGACTTCCTCTTTATATGGCGTTGATTGGTAACAAGTAATCCTGAAGGTTTCACCAACACGCGCCATACCACATACCACCATAATCGAGAGACCTATTGCGAGACAACAAACAATGAACATAATCCCAAAGTGACTCGTTTTCAAGACGAAGACAGGAGAGAAGAGTTGTGTATTTATGAGTCATCTTACTAGCACTAACACCGTATTGTACCCCTATCACAACCAGATTAAGGCCCATGGCGCACATCTCAATAAACATATGCGAAGGCGGGGCAATGAGTATCTATCTTTGATGAAGGCCAAACTAGTAATAAAAAACTGCCGGCCTTGTGGGCAAATTAAAGACACAACCTGAAATCAGGTCATATGTCAACACTTAGATCTTTATGTCCATGAAAAACTAGTTAGTTATAATAGCAAGAGGTTTTCAGTTGACAGGAAAACTAACTAATAATAGAAACTACAATATGGGCATACAATAAATGGACTCCGTTATTGAGCTATCCACTTTCACAAAGTCATTAAACAATAATGTTAAAAAAACTATTCCTCCAGATCCAAACTTTAGGCTGAAATATACCAAATAAAACCCTTCTATTACTGGTGTGGTATCAACCAAAATATGAAAATTATCCTGAAATTCACCCCAGACTTGGATTGTGGAAAGTCACAGAGAGGCATATTTCACGCATGAAAATGCCAGTAAAATATTGAATTAGTGGCAAAATCTAACACCCAACACCAGCCCTAATTCGAATCAACCTCAGATATATCTGGGGGTCAGGGGATCAATCTGGGTTCAACAAGCATCTGCCTTCAAAGTCAAGAGGTTGGGAAGGCTGCGAAAAAACTGATTTTCAGCCAAGTTGACCAGCAGCCCTGACAGATGGGAGCAAACCGACGTCTCTATTCCCCCTCCAGTGAATAAAGCTCAAAGATATCGCTGCAGCTCTATCTCACCAGGGGTTTACACCGTGATGGGCTCCACATCTCACTCAATCACAAACTTTTTCACAGCAAAGTTTTTTTAGCCGAATTCCCTTTGTAGTATAGCCTACTGGGCACTGGACAATGTAAATATTTGTACATTGCATTTATTGTGATGAAAATGACCTTGGTACAAGGTTACAGTATGCTACAAATAATCAATTTCTTGTAATCAACTCAATAATTGTAGCTTCAGGGGTACTACATGAATTGCCATTATAAAAAACCGATGACCTTGTATATTGATAATTGTAATTGGTTGCATGAGCTGAAATATTTTAGTTCTAGGTTCGGAAGTTTTGCACACTGGGTGGGCTCAATGAATTTGTGTGACCATCATTAATGGCATTCATGATTTTCTCCAAGTTCCTCCATAATAGGAAACGCATAAAAAGTTGTTCCTTTGTCTCTATATGGCTGGGTGCCACATCATTATGTAACAAAGTTCTGGTGATTTATTCATTAATATTCACATCACCACCCGGGGCAAGTTCTTTTCATTAGATGCAAAAAGTTAAAAATGGAAATGAAAGGTCCTTTGCTTGAAGATTGTCCCATCAATTAAGGTCGCACAAAGGGAGGCTAACAAGGTCTTGTTTTTAACATCCCAGAATAAAAAGTTCTCATCATTGCCTATGGCTAACAGGTCAAAAAATAGGGTGCGGTTTGGTCAGTACGGTCACACGATGATCGCACGCATATTTAAAATTTCAAATCTGCACAATAAAACCTGCTATTAATTTTAAATAGTCCATTAAAAAACCAAACGCTTAACCACAAAACTGGCAGAGGAAGTTGGACATGGTCTGGCATTGGGTTCATGGACAACGACCTGTTTGGTGTAAATCATAAAGCCATCTTCCACTGGGTTGCAGCTAGAGGAAATGGTCAATGCTTGACCTAACCACATTCAAGTGCGATATCACAACAAACTCATTAAAACAGCTTAGTCTTATCATGGGACTCAATGTAGTGTTGGCAAATATGTGTTCTTTAGTCAATCCTAATGAATAGATAGACTTCTTGCATTCATTGCACAACTTTACTAATTATATAAACATTATGATTGCTGGAGAGCTTTGTTCTAAAACTTCATAAAAATGACCATTTTTGTAGCCTTCTTTTCTTCCACTAAACTTCAGCTGGGCTGCGTGATGCCTAGTGCAACCATAACTGCTAATTTCATGCAATTCAATATCAAATCAACACATAATTTTCAATATCCGATGCAGTTATTTATTATTTTTATTTACAATCCTTGCCATCCTTCACTGGGCCGTGGAGACCTTTGAGGAAGGAACCCATCTTTCTCAAAACGTACTGAAAATATAAAATTGCATTTGATATTGGTAAGAAAATCCAATTGCATTTGATATAGGCTAGAAAATCAAAGTCATAACTTCCATATCCAAACCTATCTCTACATACATGTACATATAGCCAGTATTAATATCTCTGATATAGCCACACCTCCCATGTATTTGGTGTGTGTCAGGATGTTTCATGTCATTGACCTGATAATGCTTATAATGAGAAAAATGACCTAACACACTTTATAAAGAATAAAGGATAAAACTAAAAAAACAGGAAAAGTGGTATGCAACCCCTACACTCATGACATGTAGTAGATAGCAAGGTATTGTGTAGCCAAACCATATTCGGACATTGACCTGGCTATAGGTAAAAAGGTCACAAAACTCACAAGGATGTTTTTTGTTTTAATAAAATTTTCTAGTAGTGAACAACGCAAGCGACTCAAGCAAATGGACATTCTCAAGTCTAAAGGAAACGTCAGCCAAATCATTTTATTTTTTGTGCTCAAAAATGACAGTGTAAATCATTGCTAAAAGCTAACATTGGTTCTTTATATTTTGGAAGAATCCAGCTGGCTTGGTGATGGCATCCAAAAATAAGTCAATAATCTGAATTTACATGCTTTCAAACATACATAAGTTTTAAAAACATTGTCAAGTAGGAACATCTGAAGATGGGAGGGGCATTGTGCTTGACAAGAAAGGATAGTTTTACGAAAAGGTCTAACTGAAGAACAGCAACATAAATCCCAATTAATCTCATTCTGAGCCGAAGGAGTAATTATTTTTTATTTATCCATCTTGTATGGATTATAACAACTCTGTTGAAAGAGCTGACAACTCCGGACATGATATATTCCTTAGGTCATCAACCCGGGAGTTTACTCCCTGATTCTACACGCCAACAACAACAACTGAATTCCAGCTAAATAGAATGTGTGCTATTCTGTTGTATAGTCAAACATGTGTATTACAAGTGCATGATCCAACTACATGTACCTGCAAAGCAAGCCTGACATCATTGATGCTATCTGACGCTCGGCACATTATCTTTGGCGCTAACAATAGATTATCACACTGCCGGCTCTCATTTTTTGGTGGACATTACTTCCATTTCCATGTGTTATTTTGAGCGCTGTTTTTTTCCTTTCAAATCTTATTTCAGGGAAATTGAAAGAAAAATGATGGTGTCCTAAATAAATGATTTCCAGCTCAGCTGATTGGGGGAAATTGTAGTTGAAGAGTGCTTTTGACAGTTGGGCACAAATAAAAAAGTCAAAAGCGCAAAGGAACGTTAACCTCGTGACCGTTTTGCCTATTTACAGCCTGGTCCTCCCTCTTTGTGTAAGTTTTTTTTCGCAACAGTTCATGGAAAATTCCATATTTGGGCCAATATCTTGCGGTCACCACTCTATCGTACCGTCCCAAGCCACCGCGAAGAACTGTTATACAACAATCTCAGTCAATATTTAAGGAAAGTAAAGTGAAAATGGCAGAAATAATCTTCCATATTGAATTTGCCATAAATGATGTTTACCACCATGAGACGTAATGTTGTTTTGCGTAAATTGCCTAGTATGGTTTGACAGTTCACATTTAAAAACTATTCATCATAGAACAGGAGCTCAAAAATTGTTATTGTCCAGTTTTTGTCCCATTAGCTTGCAAAAAAGTAGCCTAGGTGGACCAGTAAAACCACTAAGCCTTCATGAGATGACCACATGTTGCATTTTGTTATGAGGCCAACAGACCAGACCAACATGACAACTACATTATGACCAGTAAAAATTTCATCATAGGCACTAAACAAAAACTGATAGTGTTGACATGAATTCATGCCGAAATGCAAATTGAAATTAGGTGCATTCAGTTTAATCATTATGTCTATTTATTGGTCCGAGTACAGTATATTTGTCTATATTGGTCCCACTCCAATTAACAAAATGGAGGGGAGCAATAGAATCATTATGAGGTTATAAGTGTTTCGTAGAAATCTTTTTCGCAATGATTTTTATATACCTTCTCATGGTACTGACAGCTTTTCATAGAAAGAGTGCCTAAAATTTTAAAATTTGTTGCAGAGGCCACAAGTGACCCAGTCAAAAAATGTGACAAATTTTTAACTAGCAAAAAGTGCAGCATTCTTCGCCACATAATTTTACAGTTGAACAAGATAATCACCATCAACACAACACGTGACATGACTGTAAATAATATTTTTACTACGCATTAGGCCTTTCGATCGCGAATCGCTAAAATGGTTATCTGGATGGATAGTTTACACCGTAAAGGACCTTACCTTGAGATTCGATGGGTCGACTAAAACCATAATTATTATATCCAGCTGCTGCGGCATTTGTGGCTGATGCCTCTGTAGTCCTACCGAGCTGACTCAGCTCCGCTAGAGCAGATTCTGTCAAGTTGTTCAAGCATTCTGTTTGCTTGTGTTGTATGAACCGTTGGATTTGGCTGATAGAGAACTCAGCTTCACACCTCCCGCACACGAGTTTATCTTCATTACATGAATGCGTGGTTATATCTGCTAGCTCGTTTTCGCTTGGAGTAGTCTCCACAGGTAGATCATGTCCACGCATCTTCTCGACATTCTCACCTGGTAAAAAATGGAGGTACGCTTGATGCCTAGTTTTCTTGGTTATTTTGTAACATTTTTGCCCAGGTATTATTAACCAATTTAATTCGCATGTGCTGTTCATACATCCTGTATAGCATTACGCTGGCTTGGTCATCAAAGTTCAGAAATAAACATTTTACTAGGGACCTTAAACTGATGTAGTATAAATTTAATAGATCCTCTACTTGGGCGGGTTTAAAGTACACGTCCTTTTGAGGTGAAATTCAAGACCCGGATGCGGTTGTGACCTATTACCAATGACAGAAATAACCACAGCCTGCAAAAAACGAGAAATATAATTATACCACATAGTGCTACAAAAATTTTCTTTTTCCAATGTTAAAAATACTGAAGCGCTTTTGCTGTAATTCATCAACACCAAAGCGGACACATTATGCTGAACAGGCCAGGTCAACAAAAGGTCTCGTGATAACACGTGTTTTCCCGTATACTGTTATCATCCTGGCTGGCAATGTGTCGAATATACCCAGGTGCCGACCCAAATTTGTGCCACATCACATCGATCGATCCACGCCATCTTTTTACAATTTACACGCTACGCTAAAAACTAGAGCAAACAAGATAACTGAACAAAAAAAAGAAACTTACAACCAACCTATTCACTTCCCTAAACGATTTTATAGCTGTTTGCTTTGCTAGCAATCGACAAAGATAAGAGAGAGTACCAGCATTGGTAACAGATGACGCGTGAAACACTGGATAAGGTGTCTGATGAGGAATATACTTCATACAAGAGGAAACTGGCTTCGGAGTCATACCGATGGATGAAATAGCGAGATGAATGCTGACATCAAAGTTCAGCCTTACCTCAGCTGCTCATACATATGCTAATCACACTCACACCCGGCAGTGAGCTATCACACTCTATTTTTGGCACAGCAAACATTAACGTTACAGTCAGTGGAAGTATCAGCGTTCAGGCGCTGACTGAGTTCCAAAAAATCAGTTCTGGTTCTTCTCAGTAAAAGTGTTATCAAAGCTTTTTGTGTTTGATTATACTGTAAGTATCGATACAATTTCTTTGTTGCAGCACAAATCTGCATTGTAAGAGCGGCAAGCCTGGTGACCGGTTGATGGAAGCTTTGGCTGAAAACTATTTTTAGGCGCCGGCAAGTATAGTTGGCAGAAGTCCCGCAGAAGTCAACTTATTTTTTAAATGCCATAAACCTTTCCATGAAAGTTGAGCTAGATGAAGTGAAAGAAAGAGCTTTGGGGCGCGTAAAACAAAAACAATGATCCCAATTGTGAGTATTGCCTAAGAGTGCAGGGAAAATAATGCCAATACATGCATGCAGAGTCGATCAATTCTAGCGATAAGAAATTTGACCTTCTCCAATAACACGCCAATATGCACGTTTATTTTTAGTGAATGTTATTTGGTCAAGTATTATCAACAGCCACTTTTTAAATCATTCAATCGTTCAGTCGCTGTCTATGCTAACAGTTACTAAATGCCATAAAAATTCAATCGCCTAGCAGATTTCATTTTATGAAGCGCCATTCTGTTTCTCAGGGATGGAGATTCAAAGTACCGACTTTGCCAAGTGCTACGCTATAAATATTGAACAAGTTGTAACATTCTCCAAACGCGGTGGCAAAAGGTCATTCAAATTCTCGGAAAGATATGACCCTACACACACACATTTGCATTATCCGCTAGCTGGTCAAGATTAGAAATAAGCTGGATAGCTGGGTAGTCAACAGTCCTAAGTGTTTACCACAGCAAGGATGATTCAAGGTCGCTGCAACAGTCAGAGCCCAAAAACAGCTAGTCTTATTTTTTTCTTGACAAACATGCTGGTACCAGTGATCGCAGGTGAATTAACAAGCTCAATGCATGTGCGTAAAGGAATCTAGAAATGCCTGAAGCAAAGGCTATTTTTACATGGAGCTATTCAAAAACGATTGTGGTATCCAATAATGGATAAAATACCAATCCAATAATCAACTTCGGAAAATTTTACAAACCCTTAAGAGCGTTGATACTTGAGTCAGATTCAGCACCATCGGCTGCTGCAGCTGAGCATATGGAAGGAGTTTCTCTGTTGTCAGTACCAGCGGCAGCTTGTTGCGTTTCCCCACCAAGTGTCCCAGATGGAAGAGACACCTCAGCTGCAGTAGTGCTGAGCAGATGTTTAGGTTTTTCTTGCTTTCTTCTTGACATCATTCGCTCCTTCCATTTGAGTTTAGCAGACCAGTGCTGGTGATGAGGAGGCGTTAAACTGACCAAATATGTCGTTTGTCGCTGAAAATACATCGGGTATCAGCTAATAGTACATCCATCTAACTCTACTATTGCAGCGGTAGATCCGTTTGGTGCTGTGCTGGTTGAGTAATAAATATCCACACAGATCCGGCAGAGAACAAAAACTATCAGCAGGCGGGGTGAGACAATTCTACCGACGACTACCGTGATAATGCCAAGGTCGACTAAAAATACGATGACAAGGCCAACGAGAAATAGAGCGGACAGTAAGTGGACCATGAGCTCTTCCCTTACCGCCAAAGCCAATCTCCTATAATAGTACATCCATCCAAAAAATCTCGGATTACGATAGCCTGAGAACTCTATTTCTATTCCCTTCAGTCCAGGAGCGGCGGTACCCCCTGGCCTCCACATAGCCACTGACAAGCAGTTCACTCTAGTTGACGCACTAACCAATGAATGACCGATGGTCGCTCCCATTATTACCGAGTGAAAGCGCTTGATTGACAGCCAAGCGCCGGTGGGCAGGGCTTAGTTTTTAATTATCGCAGTAATACGATGCAACATTACGGAACCTCTAGAGCGGAAAAACTTAGGAAAGTAGTGGACAATTCCAAACAATCGAAGACTAATTGCAGCAAAAAAAATCAATCACATAAGTATAAGCTTGTTCATCCGTAATCAAGACAAAGACGAACCAGTGGTGCATTTGATATTTATTTTCGGTATCCAGTAAACGCTGCTGTCACTTATCTGTTTTCAAAACACTCTAATTTAATTGCATTGATTGATATATGTAATGATCAAAACATTTATTGTGAAAAATAAGCACTCAAGTAAGCAATATTTTCAAATAACAGCTCTGTGCTCTTGGTCACGACAGAAACGGGTGAGTGGAAACTCATGTTCCAATCTTTATTCTTCCAATTACTACTGTACTTTCAAATCTCTATTTAAATTAAAGCCGATATAGGCATAAAATGCAAATAACATAGTACCTATAATTGTGTCACTAATGGTTGATATAATCTACCATCAAGAAGAGTCAACCTCCATAGCCATCAGATAGCCAATGAATTATAATCCATGATTCAAAAATAAAAAAATGATAAATAGAGACCAACAAGGCTGTGCTATCAAGGCCTCATTAAAATTCATTATCTCCTCAAATGAAATACAATGTATATTTACTAAGATAAAAACAGACTGTAAACTGTAAAGATGGCAGCTTATTTATAGGAATAAACAAATTCCTAAACAATCATTGGTATTAGTTATTGCCTGTTTAATAACAGATCTGTGAGCAAGCTTCAAACACCCTTCACCACA
>ERZ1740062.850-NODE-850-length-13935-cov-4.288401_pt1 | contig 13935 bp, 15 predicted proteins | sample MGYA00581741_ERZ1740062 | MGnify/ENA primary metagenome ERZ1740062 (study PRJEB43018, sample SAMN04849747) | marine metagenome | isolation source: floating plastic debris | place: Pacific Ocean | collected 2008-09-01 | study: EMG produced TPA metagenomics assembly...
CCCAGAAGAACAAGGGCAGTTGGCAGAATGTTGAAACCGCTGCCGGCGTATTCCTCGAACTGGACGATCAATTCAAGACACGTCGTGCGCCTGATTTGAAACTTTTCCTGTCGCCGTTAGCGGCCGATGACGTTACCGCCAGCAACGCGACGAGCGGCAGCGTTTTGATCGCTAAACTCAAGAAAGCGAAAGGCGCTCAGCGTTACGAGATTCCGGCCGATCTCGACTTATCTCAGTTCCAGACGTTGGTTCTGCACTGTGAGGCCTACACCAAGCTCTGGGGTGTCAGCGCGCTGTAGTTCTGCTGCGTCCTCTCTCGAAGGCCGTCAATGCTCCGGTTGACGGCCTTTTGGCGTTTGCGACAGCGCCTGCCTCTGCGTTAGTTTAGTGGTCTTTCGTTTGGGTTGGAGAATCATCGCGTGTCGCGCGTTTTTTGGAGATCGCTGGTCGTTTCAGCGGCACTGCTAGCGCCAGTACGTGTTGGCGCCGATGTCATAGTCGGCGCAACACCGCCCGATTTGCTGGGTACCATCGACGGTGAGCCGATACGCTTATCCGACAACCCTGACAAAGTCCGGATCGTGACATTCTGGGCGAGCTGGTGCCCACCCTGCAGAAAAGAACTGCCGATCCTTGCTCAGATTCAGGCGAAGGTCGGTACAGACAGGCTGCAGGTGTATGCCATCAACTCGCGTGAAGACCGACGCACCTATCGCAAGTTGTCGCGCAAACTGGATCGATTAAGCGACATGGTGTTCCTGCATGATCGGGACGGCACAATTAGCGATAGTTATGGGCTCGAGGGTTTGCCGCTGATGATTATTCTGGACCGCAGCGGCAACATCGCGCACATCCATCGCGGCTATTCCGACAGTATCGTCGATATGCTCATCGCAGAGCTGAACCTGCTACTCGCCAGCTGATTGGCCGAGTGTTGATGTCACCCAATAGACACCTGCCAGCCAATCGCAGCACCTTTCTATTTTGGACGGCCGCGCGTGCCTGGTTCGCGACGAGCATCATCGCGTTTGTCGGTATGACACTCAGCGATATGTTCGATATCGAGTTTCTCGGCCTTGGGGTTTTCATCATTACGAGTATTGTGGCAATTGCACACAACCTGAGTTCACTATTGCGTGTGCAACCGTCTTCAATCTGGTATTCAACTGGCTTGCATCTGGTGTTTTGGCCCGTCGCGTTTTTCGTGTTTATCTTTTGGACTTATATGGCGGCCTGCGGGCAGGGGTACTGTTTTTGATAAGTACTGAATCGTTTCAAATACCGTACCGTAAGGGGTGAGGGTGTATTCCGTCGCATTCATCTTCAAGCCAGGCGAGCTTGATGACGACTTTCATGTTCTGGATCAGCAGATCGAGCGGTTCGCTGAGTCGCTGGACGGGTTCGTCGGTAAAGAAGTCTGGCACAGAGCGGACAATCAGCTCATCAACTCCACCTATTATTGGCGCGACGAGGCAAGCTTGAAGACGTTCTCACGCTACCGGGCGCACTTGCGCGCCAAGAAAGACTATCAACGGTGGTATCAGGGTTTCCATATTGTAGTGTCAAAGGTAGAGCGATCGTATGGCGATGGCGCGATTGACCACCTGACCCCGAACGATCGTGACAAGCGCTCGTGAGCGTCGCGCCGTGACGAGATAATTCACGAGTTAAGCGCAGTGCAAGGGGTATAACAACAACGACAGGAATACTCCGATGCAAACGATCTCCCTGTACTCTCGGCGATGGGTCTTACTCTTCGCCGCTGCGCTGTTGATGGTCGGCTGTGAGCTGTTCCCTCAATCTCGTTCGGTGGAGCCTCGTATCCGCGAGATCACAATCTCTAGCACACAGCAAGGTGTGCCCCCTGTCGTAGAGGCGCAAATTGTGATCCCAGGAATCTCAAACAAACGGGTCCGGCATGTCACTGCAGAATTCAGATCAACCCGAGTCCCGGATCGTGCGTTCATCGTTCACACCGAAGCCTTCGAATCGCTCGGCAACAATCGCTGGCGGGGTACTTTACCGGCTCTGAATGTCGGACGTTACGAGGTCAAAGTAGTTGCGAGTTTGCGTGATGGTCCCCGACTCGGCGGCGAAGTTAACCCACCGATCGATACGTTCATTTCAGCTGAGCAATCCTTTAGCGTTTCCCCTGATATCAAAGAGTGCTTCAACTTCGCAGCCGCACGAGATACCCAAAACTGGGTCAGTGAAGGGTTCAAATCGGGTGCTGATGGGGCGAAAGTGCAGGGGTGTCCAGACAGTGCGATCTGGTTCGACAACGCGATGTTTGTCCTTATGGGCATCGATTGCCAGCCGCCGTCTGAGTTTCGCGTAGAACTGGTGTCTCCGAATTTGACGGACCGGCCGGGCTGGGAAGACCCCGAGGGCCTTGTCACCACCACCTACTGGAATATACCGGGTATGACTTTCCAGCCGATCTTCAGTTTGCGAGATAGCGATGTGAGAGCGGCGGCACCACTCGACGATAATGGAGAGTTCAGATATGCACCCCAGGCCGGTAGCGCAGCGAACGCGTTACGCTATCGCTCCGTCATCAAGTTCAAGCGTGGCACAGTCGATGCGGTTCGTTTGCGTTACTTGGGTTCCGCACTGACCTCAGTCGCTGATCAAAGAGAACAGCGTTTGCCCGATCGTCGATCGTCCTGCGTCAGACTAGCGGCTCGACGCGGGCGCTCGTTGCAAGGCGCGTTCGCGAAAGAACAAAAACAACGGAAAAGCGAATGCCAGTGCAATGGCGAAAGTGGCGGCAATATAGGCCCACCAGTAGCGCAGCCCCAGTCTGCGGCTCTCGATAAAGCACCACACGGAGAACACGACGGCAACGACAATGATGTCATTGGTGATGGAGGCCGACGCGTGGTTGACATAGTTGTCACTGATGAATTGTAGTAACGAAAAATCGGCGGTCAGTGCGCCGGCCTTCAGGTTGTGCCACCAGGTTGCAACAAGGCCGATCACGGCGCTGGTTGCGTAGAATACCGGACGTAGTTGGCTGTGCATCAATGCTCCCCTGATAGTGTAATGAGCCTAAGTCTAGTCAATCGGTGAGTCGTCTGCAGTGCAGATCCGGCGTTGGCTCTACCTTGACGGCAGTCATCGTAAGACGGGATAGTGGTGTCAGGCTGATGCTTAGGATTCGGCGTAGCGAACCGAAAAGGCAGTGATGGAACGATGATCAACCTGCGCGCCGGGATCACAGTGATTGTATTGGGTTCTGTGGCAGCCATCGCAGCGCACGCCGATACGTGGGCGCAGCATCTGACCGAGGCGGCCCTTGAGCGTACGCGTGCGACGGTGATTTATGATGGTCGATATCGTCGGCTTGAGTATCCCGGCGGCGATGTGCCGGCACACATTGGCGTATGCACCGACCTTGTGATCCGCGCCTACCGCGCGCTAGGCGTCGACCTGCAGCAGCTCGTTCATGAAGATATGCAGGCCGACTTCGATCGTTATCCGTCTCAGCGAATTTGGGGACTGCAATCACCGGATGCCAATATCGACCATCGACGCGTACCGAATCTGGAGGCTTTTTTCGAGGCACATGCGGCGGTCGTCGCTGCAACCGATGCTGATTCATTTGAGCCGGGTGATCTGGTCACCTGGCGGTTGCCGGGTGGCGCGCCGCATATCGGTATCGTATTGCATGAACGCAGCTCAGATGGGCAACGTCCGCTCATCGCGCACAATATTGGGCGCGGGCCGGAAGTCGAAGATATGTTGTTCGATTTTCCTATCGTCGGGCATTACCGCTACGCACCCGAAGAGGAGGGGCGCTAACGATGTCAGGCCTTTACCCGGATCGTATTCGCACGTTGCCGCTGTTTGACGGGCAATTCGATGCCTATCGACTGGCGGCGGACGCAGCGGATGTATTGTTTGCATCTTACCCAGCAGGGCAACACATCGCGCCGCATACCCATGAGACTGACAATCATGGCGTGATTACACGCGGCGCGTTGTTACTGACGATCGATGGCCAACAGTGTCGGTTCGGTCCGGGGGAGTGGTACCACGTACCGGCCGGTGTTCTGCACGAAGCGTATTTCCCCGTGGCAACCGATGAGATCGAGTTGTGGTTCCATACTCCTCAAATCGAGTCTTAGAATATTATGTTTTACAAAATTAATTTTACGTGAAGCATAAAATTTTTATTGATTTTCAGTAATTCCTCTCGTACTCTGGCCGCATGGGTATTCGAGTCAACCTGGCGGTAGAGATGGCGCGCGCCGAAATGTCGTTAAACGCCTTGTCGGAAGCCGTTGGTATATCTGTCACCAATTTGTCACTTCTCAAGACCGGCAAAGTTAAGGGCATTCGCTTCGCGACGTTGGCTGCGATTTGTCGGGTCTTGGACTGCGAGGTCGGAGACGTACTCGAATATATCGATGACACGCGTGAATCGACGCGGTATTGATAGGAGAGGCTCGTGAATAAAGAACACAACTACCTGCTTGATGGTGTAGCAGCGTTAGCGCTGGCTGTCCTGTTTCCGCTCTACTGGATCATAGAAATCGGATCCCACGGCGATGACTTCGACCTTGCCAGTGTCATCAACGGCCTGCAGGTAAACGATCTACTGTTCCTAACGGTCGGGCTTCTGAATGCCTACTTCTACGTCAGCGTACGGCGCATTCTCTTTGATCATCATCACTACAGTCGCTTGAATATCGTATTCGCGTTGATGATCGGCCTTTGCGCTGTGTTTTACTTGGGCACTTTCGCCATCGACGCGCTGGCCGGGCCTAATCCTTCTGAATCGGTGCAAATGCTGATGTTTATGCTGACCATTGGCAGCCTTGTCGTCTTCGGCGTATTGGATATCGTGGTCGGCGCGCTGTTGCTGATGGAAGGGGATCGTCTCTCATCACTCGTACGAGTCTTTGCCATTGTCTCTCTCGTACAGGGCATCGTTGAAATCACCGTCGTCCTATCGCCATTAACACTGTTCCTGTTTCCGGTGAGTACGGCGCTAATGGCTGTGTATTTTTTACGAGAGCCGCAAGCAGTCGAGATTGTGTAGCCGGTCGAACTTACCCGCAATGAGATGCTGGCAATCGGGGATAGATCAAAACTAGCCATTGCAATCGCAAATGAGAATCATTATCATTTATTAATCGAATGAGATTCTGGAGATTGCACAATGGATAGGACTTACGGTCTCCGCGGTCAGCATCTACCGCGGTTTCGTGATCCGATGACCGCACTAATGTGGGGCGCACGCATCTATGTCGCGCATGCCGCATCCGGAGAGCCCGCGCCGCCTGTTTTGCGATTGCTGTTTCAGCAAGTGCTGCCCGCCGATGTGCAACCCGCACTCATCGAGGTGCTCGACTTTCTGATCTACCACTCGACAGTGCCGTTGGTGGGTAGGCGAGGCACCAGTGATGGTGTTGCCCCGCACGAGCGCGCGTTAGCGGATGCAATCCGGGCGATTCAAGCAGGGTCTTTGGTGACCTATTGCGTAGCGATGGAGCAGGTTCTGGTAGCCGAAGACGCGATCAGCATCGGACCCGCTATTCAGTTGATCGCATCGGCGCTGCAACGACTGGAGCATCGGGGTTTTGTGCAGTCAGCTAATGTCGTCTCTCCGGCCGCGTTTGCGTGGCAAAGCCGATTGGCATCGGTACATTAACGACTTACGTTGGTCGTTACTAGGCGATGGCAGTGGCAGCAGACTCTGCATTTAGGAAATCGATAAGTTGCGTCCAGGCGGGGCGTTCCTTGATACGCTCGTGTGATTTCAAATCGAACAACCCAAGTCCGGATTCTGACGCGCGCACATAGGCCTGCGTATCTCGCAGGACGGTCGCTACGGGAATGTCGAGGCTAGTCAAAAAACGCATCAGCGTTTCGAAATAACGCGTGTTCTGACGGGTCCGATTGGCGACGATCCCAAGCTGACGTTTACCACGGTCCAGCTTAGCAACCAGCAATAAGTCTGCGATCGAGCGCGACGCTGCGTGCGTGTCGAATCGCGACGGTAGCACAGGCATCAACACCTTGTTTGCACCGCGGGTGATGTCTCGCATTTGAGCGGGTGTGAAACCGGCGGGTGAGTCGACAATCACGCATCGACACTGCTCGGGAATCCTAAGCTGAAAACTGCGTGTTACCCGCATGTTTTGCTCGTAGGCGGCAATGCCGTGAATTTTCGGCAGAGACGCATCGCGGCTGTCGAGCCAATGCATACTCGAGCCCTGAGGATCATAGTCAACCAGCGTCGGTTGCGCGCCCTGCAACGCGAAGTAGCTGGCGAGATTGGTCGCGATCGTCGTTTTGCCACTCCCGCCTTTGGGGTTGACCACGACGATTTTGCGCACGTTCTGGATCATCCGTGTTCCGTCCGTACGAAGAAATTGTTACAACACACGCGTTGAGCATAGCAAATCATTGCGACATTGTTGTGTCGGAGGCCGCGGTAGCGTGTTTCGGCTGGCCGACGCGGACCTGATGGGTATACTCGGGGCTTCATAACAACGCACAAGAATATCGTGATAATCGGAATTGATCTCGGCACGACGAACAGTGCCTGTGCGGTATGGCGGGATGGCCAAACTGAGACGATACCCAATGGGCTTGGTGACACGTTGACACCATCGGTTGTGGGTATCGACGATGATGGTACCGTTCTGGTGGGGCAAGCGGCACGGCAACGTCTGGTCTCACATCCGGATCGCACTGTCGCATTTTTCAAGCGGTTGATGGGTACCTCAAAAATGGTATCGCTCGGTGGTAGTCATCAATTTACACCGGTCGAACTCTCTTCTTTGGTCGTCCGGTCCCTGAAAGAAGATGCCGAGCGCTACCTCGGCGAGCCGGTGGCGCAGGCAGTGATCAGCGTACCTGCGTATTTCAATGATCTGCAGCGCCAGGCGACACGCGACGCTGCGGAGTTAGCGGGCCTGACAGTCTCAAGACTAATTAATGAGCCAACCGCAGCTGCAATGGCGCATGGGCTGCACGAGGCTTCCGAGCAACGGTTCATGATTCTCGATCTCGGTGGCGGCACGTTTGACGTCAGCATCATTGAGTATTTCGAAGGCGTTATCGAAGTACATGCGACGGCGGGCGACTGGTCGCTCGGTGGCGAAGACTTCACTGAAGCGCTGCTGCAGTACTTCGTCAAAGAGAGCGGTATCGACAATGCGCAATTATCGGCGGGTGACCGACAGCGATTGTATGCGCGAATCGAGACGTTCAAGCGTCAGTTCGGTGGTGATCGTGACAGCGAGATTCGCTTCACACTAAACGATCAGGACTTTGCGTTGGAAGTGGATACCAAAGAGTTTGAAGCGGCGACCGCCAGCCTGCTGCGTCGGCTGCGAGTGCCGATGGAGCGCTCATTGAAGGATGCGAACCTGCGACGCGACCAATTGGATGACGTTGTTCTGGTTGGTGGCGCATCCCGCATGCAGGTGTTTCGCTCGATGGTGGCACGGTTATTTGGCAGGCTGCCGCGAACCGATAGCGACCCGGATCTGACGATCGTAATGGGTGCGGCCATTCAAGCGGGTCTCGCGAGCCGCGATGCATCGCTCGACGACGTCGTGCTGACCGATGTGTGTCCTTATAGTCTGGGTATCGCGGTGGTCAACCAGGAGAGCAACGCCGAGGACGATTTATTGTTCTCGCCGATCCTCGAGCGCAATACGATTGTGCCGGTCAGTAAGGCTGAGGACTTTTTCACGGTTGCCGACAAGCAGAAGGAAATTCGTGTTCAGATTTTTCAAGGTGAAAGTCGATGGGTACGCAACAACGTGTTCATGGGCGATTTGTCTGTCAAAGTCCCATCCGCGCCCGCAGGAGAGCAGTCGATACAGGTGCGTTTCTCGTACGACGCCAATGCACTGCTCGCTGTCGATGTAGAGGTCAAGTCGACCGGTAAGAAGATCAGTCGTGTCATCGAGTCTGCCGCAGGTCGACTAACGGATGCGCAAAAGCAGGCGTCTTTGAAACGGCTAGAAAAACTGAAGGTGTTACCGCGCGATCGCGAAGAAGTACGGACGGTGTTGGCGCGTGCCGATCGCGTCTACGCAAGCCTACTGGGCGACGACCGACACCATTTATCGATGGCGCTCAGCGCGTTTGAAAAAACCTTGCAAGGGCAGAACCCCACTGAAATCGAGCGTGCCTGCCGCCAACTCAATGAGTTGCTGGATGAGATCGATACGGATATCTGGTCTTGAGTGATTGTTGGCACGTGCTTGGCTTGACGCCGCCTGTCGAACGGCGCGATGTGAAGCGCGCCTACGCGCGATTGTTGAAACAAAATCGGCCAGATGATGATCCAGGCGCGTTCGAGCAACTGCACGGTGCGTACCAAACAGCGCTTTGGTACGTTGAAAACGGCATTGCGCCGCAAGCGGTGGAGTCCGAATCGCCGACGTCGACAACACAGGAAGACGCCTCGACCGCCGACGCGTTCGATGACGCCGATGACAGTCAGCACGCAGACCTCGATGTGCACGGATCGAACAACATCGATCAATCAGACAGTGCGGTGCTTGCTCAGCAAGCAGCAGAAGAGGCGGTTTTCGCCGAACAGGAAGCCGCGAGGGTTGCGCATGTTGATGAGATGATGCGTGAGGTCTACGCGCTACTGGCCAACGAGCAGCGGCTAAACAATCCGGAGGCCTGGCGACCGCTAGCTGATGATCCCGCTTTGATTGACGACCGCTTGCGGATCCTTTTTGGCGCAGAGCTGGGTGCGGCTATCGCCGATCATCAGCGTGAGGCATGGAAAAACAAAGCGGACCGTTACAGTCGCATCCCGGTGAGCGTCGCGTCGCTACTCGATAGCGCGGTGCTTTGGACTTTGCGCCCCGAGGACTACTACAACGATCTTTCTTATGATGACTGGACAGTGCTCGAAAATCTCGCCGGTGAAGAGGAGCGTCGTGAGCTACCCGAGGCGATGGGCGGTGAAGTGCAGGAGGAGATCACCGAATGGGCCAAGGCATCGCGTATCAAGGACGGCGCCGGTTGGTCTGGACCCTCAAAGTTCTTGTTGTTGCTTGTCATTGTGGGTGTGCTGCGCTTGTGCTCGATGCAGTCCGGCGGCAATAACGCGACTCTGGATTCCGCGGACACCGCCTTCACGCAGGCGCTGGTCGGCACGCTCTGGCGGACGGGCAATAGGGCGACGTTTTGGGAAACGATGTTCCGAGGTGGCCGCAAGGCGGTGCCGGACAGGTTGCTTTCATCGGTCAGTTTGGAGAGCGAAGAGCAGGCAAAAGTGATTTCCGTCGCCGAACGGTTTCTTGCAGAGCGGTTGATGGCACTGGCCACTGTTCGCAATGACGCGGAGATGGTTTCGGCGGCCTTTGCCACGCGTTCCGATAGAGCGTTACGTCAGTGGCTTTTGAGCCCGGATGCTGATCAGACTTTGCGTACGCTCGAGCAGTTAACGCTCGCACACCAGTTGTTACCTGAGTCGTATCGTAAGGCAATACCGCAGGTTGCGGTCAGCCTGACTGCAGCGAAAGTGGACTCGATGCTGCGGCGTAAAATCACTGCGATGTTGCGGTCGTTCGGCCATACCTAGGAGCGACCGGCTGGTCCGTGGCTGCGCAGTATGCGCGATGACACAATGGCTTTGGCGCTGTACGCGTAATACGTGCGCGAGCAGTCGGACGGGCTTGTCGATCAAAGCGACGAGACGGGTCTGCCAGATGAGTACCTTCGATTGCGCGATGCCATGCGGGATGTGTGTAGTGCCGACGACTGCTCACTTGCACACGTTCCGATTGAGAGCGCGGACGAAACACCTCGAGCGAGACGTCAATGAGAAAACTAAAATGGATTGTGCTTGGGCTGGGTGTGCTAACGCTCGCGTTCTTCGCACTGGCACCCGGCATTGTCGAGCGGTCCATGAATCGCATGGTCGTGATCGACCTGCCTAAGGTAGATAATCGTAGCCAGACATTGCATGAACGCTTGTTTGTCGCCGACATGCACGCGGATACGTTGTTGTGGAAGCGCTCTCTCAGCAAGCGTGCCAACCGCGGACACGCTGATATACCGCGCCTGCAGGATGGCAACGTGGCGCTGCAAGTGTTTGCGACCGTGACGAAGTCGCCGGCTAGTCTGAACTACGATAGCAATTCGGCAGATTCCGATACGATCGGGCTGCTTGCGTTTGCGCAGTTGCAACCACCGCGAACCTGGAATTCACTGTTGCAACGTTCCCTATGGCACGCGCGCCGATTGCATGATGTAGCGAATGACGATGCGCGACTGATGATGGTCAAAACCAAGTCCGATCTTCGAGAATTGCAGCAGCGGCGTGCCGCTGGCGAGGCGGTCATGGGGGGCATGCTCGGCGTTGAGGGTCTACACAACCTGGAAGCGCAAGCTACTAACTTACAGGTATTGTTCGATGCCGGGTATCGCATGGCGGGGCTCACGCATTTTTTCGACAATGCCCTCGCTGGTTCGATGCATGGACTGGAAAAGGGCGGCCTGACGGATTTTGGTCGCGGTATCGTGCGCGAAATGGAGGCGCTCGGTATGGCCATCGATATCGCCCATTTGAGTCCGAAGGCTGTCGATGAGGTACTGGCGATGGCGACACGACCGATCGTCGTCAGTCATGGTGGCGTCAAAGCACTATGCAATGCCAACCGCAATCTGACCGATACGCAGATTCGTGGTGTGGCGGCGACGGGCGGCGTGATCGGTATTGGCTATTGGCCCGGCGCGATTTGTAATACACATCCGGATGCCGTCGCTGCAGCCATGCTTCACGTGGTCGACCTTGTGGGCATCGACCATGTTGGTCTCGGCTCAGATTACGATGGTGCTGTGCAGGTGGCTTTCGATACCAGTGCGCTTGCACTAATTACCGGTGCGTTACAAAGGCAAGGGCTCAGCGACCGCGAAATTGCGCAAGTGATGGGCGGCAACGTTGTGCGTGTGTTGTCCGAAACCTTGCCGGACTAGCGTCAACGATGCTGATTACTGACCGGAGCGCTCCAGCGTACGCAAACTGGCGAGATAGGCACGCTCAAATTCCTGTTTAATGAAATCCGGTAGCGTATCCGGTTGACGCTGAGCGATGACCGCATAGAAACGTTCAAACTGATCCCACAACGCGCCTTTTTTGCCGCGTCCGAACAGTCCGACTTTGCCACCGGCAGCCGCAAACCGCTCGGCCAGTTCGTCGGGTGCGATCTGGTCGAGGAACGCATTGATTGCATCGCGTGCCGCCTTTTGCATTGCGGCGTTGTGTAACCGGACAGACTCCATACTGGCGCGCATATCGTCGGCTGCTTTCTGATAGACCTGACCGCGGCCGAGGAGCAGGTCAACAATTTCTTCGTTGATGTTGGTATCGGTCGCGTCGTCGATGTCCTGCTGTGATGTTTGCATGTCCAGCGACTGCTTTGCCGTCACGCGATCAGAACGCATCGTCTTCAGGGCGATGACCGCCTCGCGCAGCGCGCTGCCAACGGCATGAGCGATCTGTTCCGGGTCGCGCGATTCGAGCTCGCTGCGATCGACACCGAGGCCTTGAATGAGTGCTCGGAAGTGTTTTTCGGTCGGCGGGATGGCAGCGCCAGGCAACGAACTGACATTCGCGTTGTACGGCTGCGTCGACTCGGACGCTATAGTTTCTACGTTGCTGGCAACGCCACTACTCGTGTTCAGCGACGCTGACAGCGAATCCATATTACTCAAAATGGAATTATTGACCGAAGCGATGCGGTCGTCGAGCAACGACTCAAGATCGAGTTTCTCTGCGATGTCATCCTCGACCAGTAGTTCAGCCGACAGATCCTGATTAACGCTGGCGAGGTCTGACGCATGTTCACCGACGGCTCTGCCGGCGTCGAGCAGTGCATCGCTCAACTGAATCGGATCATCGTCGTCCAACAGATGCGCGCCGAGCATCGTCGCGACGCTATCGCCAGTCGATTGCTTAACCTCTGCAACTACGATGTGATAATTACCCATGCGCAGCTTCATGCCAACGCGCAACTCGATCGGTGTGGTTGGTCCCAGTGCATCGCTACTGCCGTTGATAAAAACACCGTTCATGCTCGTGTCGACCAGATAGAAGCCGTCGTTGCGCGCTTCGATACTCGCGTGCACACTGGACACGTAGCGTCTCGGGTCTGGCAGTACCCATTCGTTGTGCGCTGCGCGGCCGATGGTGCCACCGTGTTCACCGAAAACACACTGGTAGTTATCGCCCATCGTATCTCTGAGGCGATTACTGACTGCGAGTCGTAATTGCATAGTTATCCATCAACGCGCTCGCGCGCGCTCGTTCAATCCTTCAGCCACTGACATTATTATGTCGAGAAACCGTCATGGTTGCAGGAATTGGGTCACATTTGGTCCGCTGGCTGCTCTCGTGCGTTGTTTTCTAACGGTTTAGCGGCTTTTGCCGCTGATTCTTGAAACGGGGGCCACCGCCCATATAGCTTGCCTGTCGGCAGGAGTTCAGCATGTCATCACTCTATCGGGTCAGTTTTGTCAATCAGGGTCAGGTCTATGAGGTTTACGCGCGTTCCGTGGGCCAGGGGGACCTGTTCGGTTTTCTGGAGATTTCCGAGCTCAAGTTCGGCGAGCGGACAACGGTGGTTGTCGATCCGACTGAAGAACGGATCAAGTCCGAGTTTGCCGGCGTTAAGAAAAGCTATATCCCGATGCATGCGGTCCTGCGAATCGATGCCGTCGAGGAACAAGGACAAAGCAAAATCACTAAACTCGACAGTGCGAACGTCACCCCGTTTCCGGTGCCGACCTATTCGCCGAGCTCGGGCGACAGTTGACGATAACGGATAAGCAATACGGCGCGCGTCGGCGCTGCCTGGCGCCGCGAATTCCGGTATCATGCGCGGCATATCGGAATACGGCATCCCGCGTCGATGACAGCACGTCCTGACCGGTCGCGAACCGCGACCCTGCATCTCATCGCCGGTGGCCCGGCAATCACCGAATTTCGACGTCAGGCGTTGCTGGCAAGATGTTCACGCCGCGGCCTGCGTATTGATGACATCTCTTTGCGGGACGTCTGGCTGGTTTACGGTGAGGCGCTGTCTGGCGAAGAGCAATCGTCGTTGCTTCAGCTACTGAATCAGGGTACTGCGTTTGACGCTACCGACCTCGACGCAGGGTTTTTTGTCGCGCCGCGTGTCGGCACCATCTCGCCGTGGTCATCGAAAGCAACGGATATTGCCCACCAGTGCGGCCTTGCAGGAATTCAGCGCATCGAACGTGCACGCTTGATTCACGCCAGTGGCGCGGACCGGGATGCTGCGGCGCTGCGTGAGATCTGCTTCGACAGGATGACCGAGCAGGCGTTTACCGATCGTCATGCCCTTGCTGAGATTTTTGACCAGCAACTCCCCCGCCCGTTACAGCAGGTTGCGTTAGGCGATAAGCCGGACAACGCCCTGCAGGATGCGAACACACGGCTGGGTCTTGCTTTATCGACCGCCGAAGTCGACTGGTTGGCGGCGCATTACAGTGAGGCGGGCAGATCGCCTACGGACGCCGAACTAATGATGTTCGCGCAGGCCAATTCAGAACATTGCCGACACAAGATTTTCAACGCGGCATGGACACTGGACGAAAAAGTACAGTCGGCAACGTTGTTTGGGATGATTCGTCATACAACAGAGCAATCGCCGGACGGTGTCGTCAGCGCATATACCGACAATGCAGCGGTGCTTGCGGGGCACACGGTGCCCCGCCTGACCGTGGATCCGGCGTCACAACGGTTCGCTTATCAGCCACAACAGGTCGATCTGTTGGCCAAGGTTGAGACGCATAACCACCCGACGGCGATATCCCCTTTTCCAGGCGCCGCAACCTGTGCCGGCGGTGAAATTCGTGATGAAGGCGCGACAGGGCTTGGCGCCGTGCCGAAGGCCGGCCTGACCGGTTTTACCGTGTCCG
>ERZ1740062.851-NODE-851-length-13923-cov-10.278771_pt1 | contig 13923 bp, 7 predicted proteins | sample MGYA00581741_ERZ1740062 | MGnify/ENA primary metagenome ERZ1740062 (study PRJEB43018, sample SAMN04849747) | marine metagenome | isolation source: floating plastic debris | place: Pacific Ocean | collected 2008-09-01 | study: EMG produced TPA metagenomics assembly...
GTAGAAGCAAACACCTGCGTTTATTATAGTCAGTTGGGGAAAACCATAGATATACTTTTAAAAAATGTGCTCTGAGTATTAAATTTCATTGGGTAAACTGCTCAACCAAAAATTCTTGCGGAGAATAGGTCGTTCCAATAGAAAACAATTTTTATGTCCAGTGTCAGTTATCGCAGTTATACAAAATTGTCTATCTCATAGATACTATGTTTTTTCATTAAGTCTTTTTTCAATCGAGTTTTAGGTGGGAGTTTCAGCCGTTTAAGTGTTATGCTTTATATATTTGATTATTGAAAATGACAATACAGATGCTGTTCTCATTAGTTATTCCAATGAGATATTCATAATTTATTGCCTTCATGTCAAAATATGTGGAGTTGTTGTCTCTTTGGTCTTTCTTCACTGGCACTCTGAAATCTACTCTATTTTGTAACTTCAAGCGATCGGTGATTAGTGTTGAAATGGTGTTGCCTTTGCATGGCGCGCTTGCTACAATAACTTTCTTATTGCTCCATTTGTACATGTAGAAGAGGAACAACCATAGTGAATGCTATGGGAATAACACAGAATTGTTGTTGTAAATCTACCTCTGTCCGTACCCAGTATCTCACTGGAAGTGTTTTTGAGGAGGAATCGGAATCCTAAAACTTTTCTCAGTTTTAGGGTCATAATCCAATCTAATGTAGGAATAAGACAATGTTTGTGATGGTACGAGATTAATGTTAAAGGACTGAATTATTCTATCAAAAACTTTATTGATGGTGTAATTATTTTATTTTTAAACAGGTATGATGACTCTGAACGAGGTGTATGGCTTTATAATGGAGAGATTTCCATACTTCAAGGAAAACCAACAAAGATGGCAGAACTCCATTAGACACAATCTGAGCTTAAATGACTGTTTTATTAAGATCCCTCGAGCGCCTGGTCGTCCAGGTAAAGGTAACTACTGGGCGCTCCATCCTGCCTGTGGTGATATGTTTTCTAATGGATCTTTTCTAAGAAGAGCCAAGCGCTTCAAACTGCAAAAATTCAGACAGCACCACGATACAGCAAGCCAGATGGCCAACATGGCATCTTACCCCGGACATTTTGGCGGTTTTTACAATCCACCTAGTTATAAACACAATCCATATCCAGCAGCTTCCTTTGGTCATTTGGCTCTGAGCACAGCATTCACACAGCAGCAGTATGCAGCTGGCTTTCAGCCTCCATCCCTTCCCAAACCTGCCACAGAGCCAGCAGTATGGCATCAGACTGCTGCTGCAATGCAGACCTCCCCCACTAGTGGCTACAGCCCTTATAGCTGCTCAAGTAACTCATCAACTGTACAGCTTGGCCAGACCACTGCCGGGTACAGCAATCCATATGTACCATCAGCAAATACTCTCAGCAACTACCCATCGTTCAATGCTCCTAATCAGTATCAATGTGCAGCCGCCACTGCATTGAAAGCCTTCCCAGGGCATCAAAAGATCTGACCCAAAGACATGACAAAACCAAAATGGTTGCTTAAGATGTAGAATGATTTATCCCTCTTATGACTCTGTTACATTATTTATGCTTTATTTTGTTTTCTAGTTTAGAAATTTTATACTCATGAACTCTATGAATGATTAATTATATTTATCCATGATTCTGAACACCCTAAATGGGTTGAATTTGTTTGTATTGCTATTAGGATGTTGCACACTGAATCAAAATATTTTGGTTATTCAATGAAAAATATTCCACTATCAATAATAATAAAAGACCAGTTACATTTGAACTGACAGAGATATTGTATTGAATTAATTTTGTTACATTTGCTGTGCATATAATTTTCACACTCTGCAACACCAGCCGTTGAAATGAGGTTGAAGCTTTTCTATTGCTTAGAAATAACCACAGTTGGTTATGATCACTTACTGATGATAATACCTACTTATATAGGATGAGACTATTCAAAAGTCTTGCAATTTTGTTGAGCAATCATTCTGTTTATCTGTCAGATAAAGAGTTCTAGCTGTTACTATTTAGAATTTATTTATGGCGATTAGAGCCTAGTGATTTTGACCAGGTGTAAAACATGCCCAGAACTTTCTAACGTAATTTTAATTGGTAACTTAGTAGAAGTAATCGCAAAGTATGAAAAATCCTTGACGTGACCAACCATGATGTTTTGTTTTGATTACTTGAATATGAATTGCAAAGGCCAAAAATCAGCAGTGGGATCTCTTTTCAAAAAATTGTTCGGTAATATAGAAAACTGTTTAGATGAGTCAAGGGGTGATATCTGGAATGCTCATTTTGCTAGTAGTACATTGTGGATACAGAGTCTATCAAATCTGAGTATGCATCCAACATTTCACTCAGAGTACATGCAATTCAAATAAAGTAATGAAAAAAATGAATCCAACTACATGCCCAACTTAGACTTTCGGAGAACAATAATATTGTATAGATAGAATTGCGAGGGTAAGATACAGGCTCCAATGAATGACATCTGAACTTGGTTTGATTTTTAGAAATTTTTCCTATGAAATATTCCATCGACTTCTCTCCATAGGGCAGGCTAAAACTTCACTTGCAAATAGGGTATAGATAGCATTGTGTTGTTTTATTTATCTGCTGTTGATACAATACTAAATTTTCTGACTACTGCCATCAAGTGTTTGGCCACAACTCTGCCCTTGGTTTGATTTTTGGGAAATGAGAAATGGAAACCAAGGACAGAGTTGTGGTCAAACACTTTTCTTAATGGTAGTGGTCAGAAAAGTTAGTATTGTTTCAACAGCAGACATATAAAACATTATAATACTATCTATACCCTATTTGAAAGTGAACTTCTATGCTGCCCTAGGGAGAGAAGTCAGTGAAATATTTCATAGCAGAAATTAGCTATTACTGACTATTTTTTGAGTTTCTGGGCTGGAGAAAATCAGTTCAGCATTAATGGTTTTGATTTCCCAATTCTGTTCTGCTCTCCACAAATAATTACTCCATTCTTCATTAACAACAGTCAAAGGTTTGCAAAGTATTACCACTGGCATGCTAAAGGCCCTCATGCACTACAACGATATCCACAAACATTTTTCTAAAACAATTGGAGTGAAAATCGGTGTCCATATATAAAACTGTAGAAAAAATTGTTGCAGTTGAGAAAAAAAGTTGTAGTGTGTATGGAAGATAACTGCATTTTTTGCGTTTTTGTGTGGTGTGGGCGAGGGCCTTAAATAACCAATAGTACTCAGGGTACTCATCGATGAATAACCAATGGTACTCATCAAAATTGCCAATTGTTTTATTTTTGGGTGCCATTAAACCTCTACAGGTAGAGATGTTGTAGAAAAAGACGCAATCTTTGGCCACCACTTACTGGGCTACCCTAGAACAAGTTTGTTCCCTTCCGGTACGAGTGCTGGGCCGAATCACCGGGGCGAGCCGGTAAGTCGACCCACTCAGTAGGGGACAAGCTTGTTCTAGGGCTACCACGCTTTTAGCGCCAAAAATTGCCCCAAAATTGCCAAACATCGTTTTGAGGAAGATTTATTGTTGGTCCTCCATTAACTTTAAGAGTTATTTGCACATTGACACTAGGGACATAATTCTGTAGAATGTCACGAGGATGTTATTATTTATAATAACCAATGAGATTTATCTCATTATAACTCCGTGATAAAATGGAGTTGTCCCACCCTATTGACATCCTCACAGTAAGCGCCGCCCACATCTCAACACTATTGGATGCCATTGTCAGGTGAAAGTGTTGCTACAGAAGTGAGTGCTGTGGACTCTCAGTGTCAAGTAAACCTACAGAATTAAGAGCACCAGATTATTATTGGGAGACATATTTAACTGTATCAGTACTTCACTTACACATCAGAAAGACTCATAGCAAGGATTTTTGCTCATATACACATGTATTTAGTTTCAGATACATTCTAACTGGGTTCAAGTGAGTGAATACTAACTGAACCTTTGAAAAAAATAGTAAGTAAGTGACCCACTCACTCCACTAGTCACTCTTACTAACTTCCAGTCTTACTGAAGAACTAGTGTAATCAATTCATATCTTAATATATATATCCAAAATCAACGAAGCTAGAGGTTTCAAGATCTAGTAATCTCCACCTACCAATCCAGCTCGACCATACTTCTGGCTTGTGGAGGATATATTGTTGTGACTGTTGTTCTGTGCTAGTTGGAGTAGAGTCGCAACCTACCTGTTTGTGTTAGCACAACAACTCATTACGGACTGGGATTCGTCCACAGCATCCTGTTAGATGCGGTGAGTAAAAGACATTATCTTCAGTTTGTAGAAAACTTCCCGCTCTATATCTTGAGTGGTATATAGGACTGACAGTTGAGTGAGGGCATTCAGTGTTGTGATCAGCCTGATTACCAGCTATCATTTTCTTGCCAGGGTTTCGCGGCTTATAAGTTGTATGAATTGACCATTCAAACACTAGTCCTGGTGTCCAAATCGATTGGTAGAAGTTACTACAGGAAGTGTGTTATGCTGATCACTAACAACTATCATGGCTCATGGGCTGTAAATGCAGTGTGTCAGTCAATGTTAATATTTTCCTTGGCAGTATACTACAGGGCGCTGCATAGGCCTACATGTAATGGGAACCACAAAGGCCTAACAGTGAAATAGAGAAAGTATACCTATGGAAGACATCATTCTCAACCTCTTAGCTGTAGGATGACTGTATCAGTATGTAGAACTTCATTTTACTGTACCTACCCACCAGTGCATGATGAGCAATGCATTCACTGTTTCTTTTCTTTCTCTTTCAGTTGGGATGTAAGGCAGTAGATTTACTGATGGGAATGCCTGAATGGAAAGGAGGGACATTACTCTTATTATTCTGCTTATCTCATCTGTTGTCTTCAACATCAGCTGGTATGTTTGTTTGCTGGGCATTCCTGTGACGATCGCAAAAAAATAATTGAAGTCATATATCATGGAGAGGTTGGGTATGAACTGGAGGGATTAGCTCCATAGCACCCCCAGCAAACCCTCACAATAACATTTTATTTTAAAATGGGCCTGTTAAGAGTTACTTGTTATAATATGATTTGAATGAATACCTGTGGGCACGGCGGAAGATTGAGGGCCATACCAGCTAGTTGACTGAGTGCAAGTTTAGCGATGACTCAAGCATGTTTACCATTCTCATAGAATTATAATCATCCACCAGAATGCACTCAGAAGTTACATCATCTTATTCAAAGGTTACCACCATCAATTTGAGAACTGTCCTCGCCTTAATAGACAACCTGGCTGCTCCAGGAACTGGTTATTTTAAGCAGGGTATTTGTTTATGGATGGGTAGTCTTGTATAGGGCGTAGGCTTTCATTACCATGCATTGATTGGAGCTGCCTTTGCTTACCAGAACTTTTCAAACACGCCTGAAAATCCTGCGTGGAATATTTGCCTTTGAACCCATCCAGTACCAGATGAGCATCAATTTGATCTGCTGTGAGGAATGTTAGTATTCTGAGATTCGGGTGGGATATACAGAAAACAGGGCTGCTGCCATTTGCTGACGTTTGACCACACCAAGTTTCTTGCTCACGCGTACAGCGCAGGGTTATAATAGGGTAGGCTACAGCAAAATATGTTTAACAGTTGTTGCACAGATCATACATAGAAGTTAACTTTCAAAATCATTTTTCTCCTTTGAAACATAGGGCATTTAGGAGACTTTTGCTGCCGTGAACATGGGGATTTATTAAAACAAATCAACCGGACACCTCAGAACCTCTTTCATAGGCCATAGAGAGTGAAATTCTGTTGCTAGAATGTTGCCCTGTATTCTGACAGTAGCTGAGCATAGCAGCCCTGGATTTTTGTTACATGATGTGATTTAAACATTTTCTGAGATGACAATTATGGCAAGAATTTAGAAAGAAGCAGTTATTGACAGCTTAAGGCAGAGTAATTTTTTATTGACAGAGCAGACAAAAGTTACATCATGATGATCTCTAATCCAGGATAAGCTCCCATCATGCTGGCCGGCCTGTCATTTCGGTTGTTTGAATGAATAGTGTTATGCCTGGGGATTAAAATTATCACCACTCATCACCATACAGAATGAGTATACAGTAGAATTATACCAAAGTGTGTCAAACCAGGGCTGTGATTAAAAAAATTAAAAATGGATACACATTTTGTAATACAATACGGTTGTTGGCGAAAGCCTGTCATTGGCTGCTGTTTTGTTTGCTTGGGGTGAGATATTTCAAATGTGTCATCATATTCTATGGTTTTATAAAATTTACTTTGCTTTTACAACTACTGTTTACTCAAGAACAGTGTTTAAATTGTATTGAGATATTATTATTTCTGTATTGTACAGCAGGGCTGTTGAGCGTATTCTTGTTATTTGCTTTTACCATACAGAAGTGGTGTTGATTTGCTGCAGCCTTTGAAATTGCGATGAAAGGGTTTTGTTTCTGCATGGTGTCTAAGTGGCCCAGTTCTCAATATTTTCAAAGCTGGTGGGAATGTAATAATTCATTATCAGTGCATAGAAAGCTAAATTATATAAAATCGGAGAGAATTATAATGTCAATGGTCTAGCACCCACTAAACTTAATACCACATGAGTGGATTTGCCGATAGATTTTTAACACCTGTGCGCTTTCTCTCAATGGTGTTATTGTGAAACCATGCAGGTGGCATAGGTAGGCGCTCAAGTGAAAGTAATTCCGTGATTATTGTTATTTATCTGGCAATGATTATAAAAAAGAAGATTCTTGCTTTGAACTTTGCCGTTTAGTGGCTTGAGTTAAGCTGAGATGTTAGCTGCTATTATGGTCATGCTGTCTGATATAAGTGCCTCACAGCTTGATGATGGAGTATGTATTGTTTTAGGCTCTCTGACGCAGCTGTCATGATAAGGCTACTCAGTAATATCACACATACAGGCGCTAGCTTATTAGTAGCTCTAAATTGATCCCCTGCTTCTAGTATTACAATGAGATGATGCAGCGTAACTATGCACCTTGATGTTGTTTTAGATTTGGCTGAAGGATGTAATGTAGAGCCGTGTTGGGAGTTGTATCAGGAGGCCAATGCCTACTATCAGGCCGATGTTCCTGGAGTCACTAATGCAGGTCACAGAAAATGTATAGTATTACGTAGTTATAAGACATGCCTGGTAGAAGTTGACACTAGTGGGTGCGCTGGAGCACTGGGCTACCAGGGAACTCGCAGAGTCGTACAAAATGAATTCCGTAAATATAACTGCTCTGATGAAGGGCCTGTCTATCCCGAGGGCCCTGAACCTGAGCAAAAAGAGGAAATAACTCCATGTAAATTTAACGGCAGAGCTGTATACAGTTACTGTGCTTTATTCGGAGACCCCCACCTCGTGACTTTCGAGGGAGACCAGGCTACATGTAAGCTGGAGGGAGCATGGCCTCTTATAGATAACACATTTTTCACTGTACAGGTCACCAACGCACCTCTGTCAGCCAGTACGAAGGCAGCCACTGTGACACATAAGGTAAGTTCTGACACCCATAAAGCATGAATCTCTATGGCATACCCTATAAATGGTTTTGGCACAACCATATCCTATCAGGCATCAATGTGGTTGTTTGGCTAGATGAGGAATCAGTGGTGGAAAAATAATGGTTCATGATGGTTGAATGAAATTTTTGATCGACCAGAATTGGACCACAAACTTCAATTAATAAGCCAATGCTGAACATCTACTAAACTCAAGTTATTGGATTGTTTTCAGCGGCCACATCAAGTGTGCATCAGCTCACTATAATGGTGTAAATTCTCCAATTAATTAAATTACTCAGCAAAGGAATGAGTTTAGTTACTAGTTTAGCGAAGTCTGCTCCTGATTGCTCTTGCGCTATACTCGGGTGCAGCTTAATATGATATAAAGCTGTGATAATGATATTACTGGATACACATACATGTGTAGAGCTCATTGTAGTTAACTTTGTCGCTATGCTTGAACAACAAGATAAGAAATAATGCACATAAAGCAGTTCTTGGTTTCTCCATTTAGAGCTTATCATGTGATTTCCATCTCACTGTTTGTGTAAAGTTAGCCAGTTTGTGTTATTTTTTATTTGCTGAGTAGTTGAAAACGCTGATAAACACAGCAGTTTGTGTTGTATCCTGAGATAATTTGTTGATTGATTCAATGAAAGACAGAAGCCAAGTTATGAGCTGTAGATTGGGTAGTTATCCACTTTTTTGGATAAAACTGATGTTGGAACATCTTGTAGTCATCGGCAAACAAATGCTGGGGTAGCGGGAACATGTGTGAATAATCAAGGCTATGTGATGATTTGAAATGAATTCAAGATGCTTTCCTGTTACTGGCTCACAATTTGCATCATTCCATAAGTGCACTGGTGTCAAAAACAGCCCATTTGTTTCACATCAAAAACTCTAATTGCTATCCTAATAGTATGGTTTGCAGGTGTTAAACCCTTTCTCACCAAATTGTAATAAAACACTGGATATGTCTTTGTGGTTGAGTAATACAGGTTGAGAAAGTAGATAGCGCAGCTTTTTTTGAGTGGCCTTTCGAAGCTCTTGTTGAGCGCCAAACTCACTGTGTGTGAGATGAAATTGAAGGCCATTGTTTGCTAGGTGATTTGGGAATAGAAACCATTTTGCAAGTTATTCACAGCGATCAATGGCTAAGGTTTTAAGTGTCCTGCTTTTGAAATGTCCTTTCAGAGTATCTACTGAGTTGAACAATGGTTTGTTTTTCTCACTAACTCATTGAAAGCAATGTTTGCATATTGCCACTGTGTGAATGCTTGTATTTTCTATGGCTTTGCTAAGCTGACGTTTGATCAAAATGGCTTCATATAAATGCCCTTCAAGACAATAGCATCCATTAGTAAAAAGAGCTCTTTATACAGCAGTCAATGAATTTTCAATTTTCCCAAAGTGCCACTGCAAAACCTCAGAAAAGTGTTTTCTTAGTCAATTTGAAGCCAGTTGAGGGTTACTGGTTCAAATTAAGTCCGGTAAGCTTTTACCATACTGGTGATCACAAAGCAGTAACATTTTCCGCACTTGCACCTACAAGTATTTGTGCCACAGCTCAGACATAAGGCTTTCTCTTGGTTACCTATTCTTGTTTCCGTGGTAGCGCTGGCACCACAAATGTCTCATTTACATATTCGCAGTGAAAATAATGGAAGCTGGAAGATTTATGATGTTGTTCGGGATGATAGTTTTGATGGATTAGTGAACGGCTTTCATTTCAACACTTAGCTGGTGAATATTCATCCATAGACATATGAAAGTGCTCATTCATCAAAATGAGTGAATTTATGAAGAAAGCCAATAAAAATTGAGATATTTCTTATTTAATTACTTAGTTCTCGCCCACCGCACTGCTTGTGTGTGAAAATTTGTAAACGGCTAAAATTAGCAGTGACTCTTTGTTCCTTTTTTACCCAGTGATAACCATTAGTTCTCAGCTGCAGTCCTGCAGTTTATTTTGATAAGAATCGCTCTGTGTGAGAGATGCTGATGAGATCGTGCCCGGGTTTTGTGAGGTCAAAGAACAGACGATGATCAGTATGTGTGAATCTCTATGGATGGATACTTCCTTTACTGTATTCATCAAGCCTGTACTGTGGTCCATAAAATCACCAAACTAATTTCCTCTATCAGCGACCATCAAAACACTTATCATATGCCCATGTTGAATGAGGTTCCGCAAGGCCAAGCTGATTTTTGGCCTACCTTAGCAGACCACCAGCCGTTCTTTTGCTACAAAAAAGAAAATTTGTAACCCTCTTTTTTTCAGGTAACTGTGGTTATAAAAGGAAGAGGTAGTAGTTCTCCTAGTGGTGATTTCTGTGGCTCGAGAGACGCAGTATTCTACCATGCAGAAGTGGGGTCATTACCCACAACGTTCTCTGATGGTATGAGGGAGTATGGTGCTTATAACAGTATACAAGTCAACACTCTGTCCCCTGGTGAAGAGGTATGTATGAAAACCTACTACCTATCTTTGATCATGACACCTCGCCATAGGTTGGCTACTACCGTCTGAGGACTTGGGCTAGAGTCTCGCTCTGCTCTCCCGGGAGTGACTCTAATGCTTACAATACAAGGCTGATTGTAATAACCTCCCTGGTTGTGGAACAGCACTGTGTGGTGTACAATATAATGCATAGCCAATGCTAATGCTTATATTTTATAACTTATTTCATAGATGCCTTGGAACCCTGGCTTAGGTTTTGCCAAGCTCTTGCAATATATACGGTGCCGGTTTTTGGAAAATGCACAGCAGAGATCTCCTTTACTACACGTGCGACGCAACCCTATTCTTCACAAGCTATGAGAACTTGAAGAAGGAAGTGCTGTCAACCTGTAGCACTTGCTAGCAAGTCAGGGTCAGCCCCCAAAAATATCACTGTTTCTGAGGTTTCCGCTTGCTTCCTCTGTGGGATTGGATATACTCCTACCATACATGTTGATAGCCAAACCGGTCATCAAAATTCATGAATCCAACAACCTAAAATACTGAGTTGGCTTGACTAGTACTCGTACTGCAGTCATGCTCAAGTATTCCGTGATGTTGTATTCTCTTTTATCTGTGAGAAAGGGAAATTGGGAACAAATAATTACTTTAGGTTGGTTTGCTTTATAGCCCTGTGTTACGAAATTTACTGGGCTGTTGAGTGCACAAGTTATGTTGTGGTGTACTTGTTATTTAGTGCATTTCAGCACTAAATTCTCTAGACCTTTGGTAACTAAGTCTGAAATAACGCTCCCAGGTATCAATGGGGTGCTATAAAATTTCAAGAACGTCTATAGAAAGAGACTCTGATTGGGATATTGTCTGATTTCTGTGGCTAAACATTTGTTGGAGATGATTGTGAAAACAGCTAGATAACATTTTAGTGTAGATAAAATGGGTGTTTTGATTGATGCAGTTATGCATGATGGATCATTATTGAAATGCCAATTGATGGTTGGATAGCTGAATAATTTCTGGCAAAGCTGTTAGCAAATTCATTTTGATCACATTAGTATGCCAAATCAATTGATGTTTGATTTCACAAAATAAAAATAACACACCATAATGAAGAATGATGATTTCTATTGCCATTTCCCAAGAGGGTTGACCTCAATACTAAAATTTTCACTTGAACCTGCTGTTAGCTTGCAGAATTACAGAATTTGACCGAAAAACAACACTTCATGAACCAATCTGTTATTGTACATCAATGTTACGAAAAATGGATACCGGTAACTGATTTGCGCTAGGAAATCAAATTGAGACCAAATTGTGATTGATGGTTACACTTCATATTCCTCTATGTTCTCCGTCAATTGAGGAATATAAACGCAGCATTTCATTCACAGTTCTTGCAGTAGTTTTGTGTAAATCACATCAAAGTAAAAGCTATCAGGATAGCCCCAGAGAACTGTTATGCCTTGTCATGAGAGTGAAAACGAATGGCTGATAACAAAAGAAGAGGGCTCTTGATGTCACTTCAGCGCCATGCTATTTTAATGTCACATTAGGATCTCTACTTATGACCTCAACAACGATCCCCTAGGATGTTGATGGGGAGTAAAGTGGCTTTGTTACAATATATGGTTTGGCTTGGTTTGTTGGACGGGAAACGTGATATCATTTTCGTGTTCCTGGTGATTGTGTTTGCAACAAGGGTCTTCATTCACATAGTCTTGTGATGCTAATTTTGTCAGCGGCTGACCTGTGACTTATTGGTCCCTAGCCCACCATGCGTACGTCTCTCAACCATATTTCTGGTAAACCAACATAGTTTGTCCCTTCAAGCAAGCAGTCCTCAAGAAAATAAGTCAATGGCGATAATTTAAGGTGTCATGGTTGTCAGGTCACCAGTTAGCAAGCCGTAAACGAAAGCACCTGAGAAATAAATGGAGCCTGACCATCCATCAAAATGGCTATTTTGCTGATATCGATATGGGAATGTGTGATAAAGTGATTACCCATATTGAGATGTTATAATTTGGCATGGTTATTTCTTCCAGGTGGAGATTTATATGAGATATATCGACTCCAGAGTAGTAATCCGTCAGATAAATAACCAGTACCTGAGTGTAGGTGTGAGGATGCCAGAGAAAGTGCTGAATGGAACTATTGGTAATCCTGATATGCCAGTAATACGGCAGCTTTGTCTCAACAGCTGTCCTGTAGCTGAGAGAGTTAACATTGTACAGCAGCTAGGTAATCTCTCATCAGGTACGAGTGTGCAGCGAGCCGCTCACTCCAGAGCTCAGGACACATGCAGAGAGAAGGGAGTCACAGACTTCTTCTTTGACTCTTGTGTATTTGATTTGCTTATGACTGGTGAAGATTTATTTGCCAACATGGCTGCCAGTGCGTACCAGGATGTAAAAAAGTACGCTTCACGCCAGCCGCGTTGGAGCAACAGAACTTCACTTGAGCAGCAACCAAAAAATAGTATATCTCAAACAGATGGGTCTACAGCTGATGGTCACTCATCTGCTAGGGGAGGTTACTCCAGTCAAACCCTCATAAGGACGTTATTATTTGTGTACATAATGCATGTCTTATCGTTCATCTTCTAGGTTGGATGTCTTTGTATAACATAACACAGTTGCCATGATCGTGTCATCCGTATTTTTTTACTACACCTACCTCTTTTGTTCGCATAGATAGGAATCTACATTATTTTGTTCTTTCTCTCATCTTTTGTACGATAGTTGAATTACATTTTCATTTTTGTGCTCATATGAAAATGGGAATGCACTCTCCATAATACTTATAATCAACCTGAAAGTGTTAGCCTTCACACTTTTCGAAACATTTTGCTCAAGTGGATTAACCTGTATAGTATGTAACGTAACAAATCATGTATAAATAATGGTTAAATATGGTGTAAAATGCTATTGCCCTGTGAGAAAAAAATATTTATTTTGGATTTCCATGCCATGTGAAGTCCCCAGAAATTTTTTTCACACAATCACCCATGAGCTGTAGTTTCTGTTATGTTTTTTAATATATCTGCCAAAATAAACATTATGTTGGCTAGGATATCAAAAGATGTTATTTATCAGCAATATTTTTAGAGTACACGGAGCTAGCTAGACAAACTAATTTGCGCTAATCAAATCCCCAACTTGCTGTAACGGAATAATATCAATTTGTAGGTATAGATTTTCAACCTTGCAGCACGGTACTGTTCCATTCCAAGTCGTAAAAAATGCCTGACATATTTTGACATTGATATGTAGTGGTTGCATGGATGTGACTTGAACAAATATGATTGAGTAGATTTTGTGTTCCAAGTGGCCCCGTCAATGAGATAAATATACTTCGCACTTTGCCCCAACCCAGGGTCTGGCTATAACTTAGTTAAGCACAAAGCTAGGAGCAACTAGCAAAATGCACCAGTGTCGTATACTAAATAAGGAGTTGCCTACTCAATATATTGGTGTGGTAACTTGAAGTTTATTGACATGCATTGTCTGTTTGAACTAGGAGTAAAAAAGAGACTCACTTTTACTCTTAGGTTGGAAATACATTAACGACTAATGTGTACACTAACTAACACAAAAAAAACCAGGATTAATTCAGCTCATTTATGTTTTAGGGAAGATTTTCCCTTGAAATATCCACTGCACTGCGCAAATAATCTATATGGGTTTTATTTAGCCTGGTAAGTGTAGTTTCAGGTCAACAAAGTGTAGATTAAAGCTTGTTTCTCAGCATGGAGTTCTCAGCGTCCTTGCTTTTGTACATTTGTGCTGCTCTTGAAGATTGACATGGTGGAAATGCATTGTTATAGCTGAAAAAGTCACAAGGCCCCATTTGTTCAGTTTGAAAGGACCTCCTCAACCTCTAGAGCTCAGTAACATCAGGGAATCACAGCCAAATAAAAATTGCCTCATCCCTTAATTAAGGTAAGCTTAT
>ERZ1740062.852-NODE-852-length-13912-cov-4.904958_pt1 | contig 13912 bp, 12 predicted proteins | sample MGYA00581741_ERZ1740062 | MGnify/ENA primary metagenome ERZ1740062 (study PRJEB43018, sample SAMN04849747) | marine metagenome | isolation source: floating plastic debris | place: Pacific Ocean | collected 2008-09-01 | study: EMG produced TPA metagenomics assembly...
ATTGGAGTTATTATGATTACAGCCGCTTCTATGGTGAGGAAGATTTATGAATTAGAGATGGATGTTTTGGAGATGTTTGCTAGTGTTAAATTATAGGAATTATTATTCAAGCTTTCCTATGTGGATGAAATTTTTATCACTTTAATAATCCACGAAGTAATTTTTAGAGACGAATGATGACTTACAGCAACTATGCTGTAAGTCACCAGAAATTAATTTATTGCAAGTGAATTAAGACTATATTGTCAAAGGTTAATTATGAAAATTTTTCATTCTGCAAAAACACAAGGATGGGTCGAAACTATAGTTACTTCAAGTCTTGTTGTTTTTATCATATACTGGACAATATCTAATGCTAATCTTCAAGCAAAATTTTTTATTCCCATAGCCACAGTTATGGGATTAGGAGTTGAAATTAAAAGAATAACTGATTTGAATAGTCAAGAAGAAATTTCTAAACTCAATACACAAATTAAAGCACTCGAAGTAGAACTCAAAGACATAAAATCAGGCAACAAATTTGTTAATGACTTAGTTATACATCTTGTGAAAAATTCAAATGAGATGGATAAATTAGTGAATAAGCTTGGAGAAAATCCTCAAATTAATAATTCAATAATTTATAGAGAGATAAAAGACAAAATTAATAATTATAATTTAGGTAATAAGGATTTTATAGAAGATATCCTTGCTCAACAAGAAGTAAAAGAATGGTTTAAACAAGAATCCCTTAGAAAAATGTTAGCTAAAAATGCGTCTAATAGCATTAGTGATAAATCTTTAAGAAATTTGACTACAGCTAAAGTTTCTAATACCCAACTTAGAGATAAACTGTATAAAGATATATATAAATGTTTAGATTTCCTTAATATGACTATTCAAGAGGGAATATCTTTGAATAGCACTGAAATTCACAAGTCAAAGCTAGTTTCATATCCTCAAGAGTCTGAAATTTATGCTAATGCTATAGAACATATCAAGGAAGTTATTGACACGAAATATACACAGCATCTATCGATAAAAGCTACTCAATTAATTAAAAATAATTTGGATTTACTAATAAATAAAATCTCATAGTATTTATTTGTTTTTTGTAAGATGATTCCACACCTTCTGAAAAAGGGATGGATTATGACTTAAAGGATTATTATTATTATATTTTTGTTCAAATAGTAATTGCACTCTATGAATAGCATTTGTTTCATATTGACCTATATTTTGCAATGCCTGTTTTAGATTAAAATCTGCATTTTTAATATGCTCAATAATATTAGATAAATCGGTATTTTCCGTTTCTTGTATATTATATAATGCATTAACAATTTCATTAGAAATATCTCTAGTTTGCCTAATCTGAGATTTTAACAAATTTACAAGAGAACTATTATTTTGGGTCATTGTTTTATCTGTAATCTTTATTAATTGACATAAAAACTAATTTTATAAATACATTATCTTTACAGGTTTTAATTATCACTACCGCAAACTAGGACACCCCAAAAATAATTTTTCCCTCTCCTCAAGACAAAAACCAGCAGCTACAAAATCCAGATTTTTAGAATGGCGATCGCACTTCTCCCCAATCCCCACAACTCTGTCATAATCAGACATACATCTACCATCGCACAAATGAATGTCCGCTGACGAATGCGATACTCTATGGGTGTTGGAATCAAAACCGACTTCCACGAATGCATTGAATTTTTCTTTCCCATAGCAGCAACAGAAATAGACTGGAAGGATAAAATTTCCTTGATAAAGAATTACAATTCCCAATCCCCAATTTTTAATATATGCAAATAAATATCAAAGTCAAACCAAATTCTAAAGAACAAAAAATTATCGAAGAAGAAAATGGTAGTCTCACTATACGTTTAAAATCACCACCTGTAGATGGTAAGGCTAACGAAGAGTTAATCAAAGTATTATCAAAAAAATATCACGTACCAAAATCCTATATCCGTATAAAATCTGGGATTTCCTCGCGTCAAAAGCTAGTTGAAATTGATGTTGATGAGTAAAGACATACCTTGCATTTATTTATCTCTTCCCAATTACCAATCCCCAATTCCCCGTCCCCAATTCCCTCTCTGATAATATTATTAGCATCTAAATAGTTAATAACGTTAAAATTGCAACCAAAAGCAAGCAGGAAATAAAAGTTGTGCGTTTAATTTCCGCTCTACTGTTGTTTGGTCAAGTTTGGTTGCGTTTGTTACGAGGAAAAACCTGTTACCGAAATATTTTAGAACATATGGTGAAAGTGGGGCCGGGTTCAATTTCTCCGGTGTTACTTGTAAGCTTTTTTGCAGGGATGATTTTTACGATTCAAACTGCGAGAGAATTAGTCAATTTTGGTGCTGTTAATGCTGTTGGTGGTGCTTTTGCTTTGGCTTTTTGCCGGGAACTAGCACCAATTTTAACGGCTAGTATAATTGCGGGACAAGTAGGTTCGGCTTTTGCTGCGGAAATCGGTGCAATGATTGTCAGCGAGCAAGTTGATGCACTTTATATGTTGAGAACTAATCCGATTGATTACTTAGTTCTTCCTAGAGTTGTTGCTTGTTGTTTATTTGTGCCAATTTTAACTATTTTTTCTCTAGTAACGGGAATTATTGGTGGAATCTTTGCCGCAGGAGAGTTTTATCAAGTAGTTCCAGAAATATTTCTAGAATCAGTCAGAGAGTTTCTACAACCTTCGGATTTATTTATTATCTTATTCAAAGGTTTTGTTTTTGGTGTTTCGGTTGCTTTTATCGGTTGTTGCTACGGTTTATCTACTTGTGGTGGTGCGAAGGAGGTAGGTGAATCGGCAACAAAGGCTGTTGTAAGCGGTTGGGTAACTATTTTTATTATGGATTTCTTTCTATCTTTGCTATTTTTTGAAAAGCCGGTATTCTAATATTTTCTATATACACTACAAATTAATCCATAACTTTTTACTCCTTAAAATTGAATATTAAAAATATACATTACATATTCTAATTTCAACCATAAGTAACTTATTTATTAATTTGTATGGGTAACTGGATAAGTAGCAGACAGTAAGACTTATTAAATAAGTATGTAGATGAAAATTTAATGGGGAATAATTGTGATGCGAAAGCCTACTCGAACACAAAGACGACAAGAGTTAGTCGAACAGTATGTTTTCTCACGCCGTACCATGATGGCATTGATGGCTTTAGTATGTACTCCTGGTTTAGAAACTTTAATGAACAATGAAACTAAACCTGACATACCCCAGCCACCAGACAATCCCATTATTCCCAGCTTACCTCAGAAGGATTCAAGGGCAACTCAACAAGAACGACAAATGCAGCTGCAACAGACTCGGGAAGAATATCGGTTGGAGTTGCGACTACCAAATTCAATACCAAATTCAATTAGAGTAGAGACTTTCCCCGAGAGAGAAGCATTATCTGAATGATATAACAATAACCAAGCGACATTATTCCAAAAAATAGGAGCTAATCAACAAGCATTTCTGGATAATCCCAAATCATTTCAAAGCCTAGATGACTACGCTGGGCTGTTTCCAGTCTTACCCTTACCCGATATTGCTCAAAACTTCCGCAACGACGATGTATTTGCACGACAACGACTTTCTGGCCCCAACCCAATGGAACTGAAGAATGTTCTAACGCTTGATTATAATCTTCGGGATAAGCTCGGGATAACTGATGAGATTTTTCAAGCCGTTCTGAGTCAGAAAAGAGGTAGAAAACGCATCAATCAAACCCTCGATAGCGCTATCAAGGAAGGGGGATTATTTGTCACCGATTACGAGTTACTCGATGTCATTCAACCAAAAGAAAATCAATACATTAGCACTCCGATTGCGCTTTATTCTGCTGAAAGAATTCGCGGAAATTTTCAGTTAGTTCCGATTGCAATCCAGTTAGGACAGGTACCGGGGGAAAGCTTACTTTGCACTCCTTTAGATGGGATAGACTGGCAAATCGCTAAATTAATTATGCAGATGGCTGATTTTTACCTCAATCAAGCGTATCGTCACTTGGGACAGATTCATCTGGTAATAGAACCAATCGCACTAGCTACAGAACATCACCTAGCTACTCGTCATCCAGTGAACGTACTTTTAAAGCCCCATTTTGAGTTCACAATGGCAATCAATAACACTGTTGACCAAGCGGTGATTAGTCCGGGGGGAACGGTGGATAGACTTTTAGCAGGTACATTACAAAGTTCTCTAGAACTCGCTGGAAAAGGTCTAGATGAGTATTTCAACAACTTCAGCGATTTTGCACTCCCTAGGAATTTAAGTCAGAGGGGTGTTGATAATTCTTCTATATTGAGAGATTTTCCCTATAGAGACGACGGTTTGCTGGTCTGGAATACCTTGAGAGACTACGTAAGCAGATATATCGAAATTTATTACAAATCTAACCGAGATATCCGAGAGGATTTTGAATTACAAAATTGGCTCCAGGCTCTACGTAAACCTGTAAATCAAGACGGTTTTGGCGTAGTTTCTTTACCAGCAAGCTTGACAAACCGCGACCAGTTGATTGACATTTTGACACAAATTATTTTTTCAAGTGGTCCGCAACATTCAGCTATTGTTTGGGTTCAATATCAGTTTATGGCTTTTACTCCCAATATGCCTGCAGCAATCAATCAACCGATTCCCACAGCTAAGGGAAAATTTGCCGATGAAAACAGTCTAATCAGTTTCTTACCAGGAGCAGAAAAAAGTCTTGCTCAAATTCAGTTTGTTTCGTTAGCTGGTACAAAAATGGACCCGAAAGCATTTTCAGATTTTGGTAAAAATAGTTTTCAAGACCCCAAAGCCATTGGAGTCCTCAGTGGTTTGCAGAATCGCTTAGAAGTGGTAGAAAGACGGATTCAAAGACGAAATAAACGTCGTAAAGAATGCTACCCTGTTTTTCTTCCTTCTCGGATGGCTAATAGTGTAAGTAGTTAAAGATAGTAAAAAGTGTCGTTGCACAATTGCGGAATTAATTGGAATTATTGGAAGTATAGTCATTCCAATTAATTTCCGTATTAAAAAACCAAGAATGGGGGATTCTCCCCCAAACCCCCGATTGAGGGACGGTTGCGTCCCCCAAACCCCCTCCAAAATGACTTAAACTGTCGTATGTTTCTTTTTTGGAACCACTATATTCGTAGGAGCAATCAATCATTATTCAAGCTGAAGGGCTTTTGCTCCATATTGATTTATAGATTCATACCTTTAATCATCTGAATTAAAGTCCCCCAATTGAGCGGGGGATTTAGGGGGATCTAACGAGATGTGTGAACACCGTAGCCTTAAGAAGGAGAGGGGCAGGGGGGTTGAGGTAAATCAGCGGTGTATTTCACTCAACCGGAAAGTGACAGAAGAGGGATATTTCCAAAACAGTTATGAAATTAATCTTAAGGTTTTGTGTTTAAAAATATTAATTGTTTAGGTTTTATTTGCATGATTTGCATTATTTGCACTACATCAACCCTAGTCAATTAAAATCACCTTTCTCGCAGAAACTACAAATTTTTTAAGGGAATAATAGAAATGCGAAATCCTACTCCAAAACAACGACGACAAGAAATAGTCGAGCAATATGTCTTTTCACGTCGTACCATGATGGCGTTGATGGCTCTAACTTGTACTTCTGGTTTAGAAAATTTTGTTGAAGTTAAAACAGAACCCTCTAAGCCTGAATCACCTAATAATCCTAATATTCCCAGCCTACCTCAGAAGGATTCGAGCGCAACTCAACAACAACGACAAATGCAGTTGCAAAAAACTCGTGAAGAGTATCAGTTAGGATTCCGAGTACCGAATTCTGCTCGGGTGCAAACTTTGCCAACTCAAGAGGAATTTTCAGCAGGATATAACAATAATCGAGACAGCTTATCGCAGAAGATAGGAGCTAATCAACAGGCATTTCTAGAGAATCCTATACCTTTTCAAAGTTTTGATGATTATACCGCGTTGTTTCCCGTTCTACCGTTACCAGATATATCCAAAAACTTTCGTGATGACCATGTATTCGCACGACAGCGACTTTCTGGTCCTAACGCTATGGAATTAAAGAATGTTCTAGCGCTTGATTATAATCTCACTGATAAATTTGGAATAACAAACGAAATTTTTCAAACTGTCCTGAGCAAGACAACAAACAGAAGACGGATTAATAAAACTCTTGAGCAAGCGATTAGGGAAGGAGGTTTGTTTGTCACTGATTATGGGGTACTCGATGACATCCAAGCTGGAGAAAATAAATTTATCACTGCTCCAATTGCGCTTTATTTAGCTGAAAGAATTCGCGGAAATTGGGAGTTAATTCCTATTGCTATCCAGTTGGGGCAGGTACCAGGAGAAAGTTTGCTTTGTACACCACTCGATGGCGTAGACTGGACTTTATCTAAGTTAATTGCTCAAAGTGCTGATTTCTACGTTAACCAATTATACCGTCACTTAGGACAAACTCATTTAGTGATGGAACCAATCGCATTAGCGACTATGCGGGAGCTAGCGTCTCTTCATCCCGTTAACATACTCTTAAAACCTCATTTTGAGTTCACAATGGCAATTAATAGCCTTGGTGATGAGGTACTAATTAATCCAGGGGGAGCAGTCGATATTATCTTAGGTGGAACTTTAGACAGCTCGCTACAGCTTACCGGCAGAGGTGTATCTGACTATTTCAACAACTTTAGCGATTTTGCTTTTCCTAAATACTTACGTCAGCGGGGTATTGATAAAGCTTCTACGTTGAGAGATTTTCCTTATCGAGATGATGGATTGCTCCTTTGGAATTCCTTGGAAGACTATGTAAGTAGATATATCGGAATTTACTACAAATCGAACCGAGATATTCGTCAAGATTCCGAACTTCAAAACTGGCTGCAAACTTTACGTAAACCGATTAGCGAGGGTGGTTTTGGTATAGTTTCTCTACCAGAAAATTTAACAAACCGCGACCAGTTGATAGACATTTTAACAACAATTATTTTCACTGCTGGTCCGCAACATTCAGCACTTGCTTGGATTCAATATCAATATATGGCTTTTATTCCTAATATGTCCGGAGCTATTTACCAGGAGACTCCTACAGCTAAAGGTCAATTTGCCGATGAAAATAGTTTAACTAGTTTCCTTCCTGGAGTAAAACCAAGCCTTACTCAAATTCAATTTATGGTGTTAGTTGGTACTAAACGCGACCCGAAAGCATTTACTGACTTTGGTAAAAACAGTTTTCAAGACCCGCGAGCGATTAGAGTTCTCAAAGGTTTGCAGCGTCGTTTAGAAGTAGTAGAAAGACAGATTGAAAGACGAAATAAACGTCGTAAGGAATGCTATTCTGGTTTTCTTCCCTCTCGGATGGCTAATAGTGTTAGTGGTTAGAAATAGTTAGAAATTGATATTTCATTGCCTCGAAATTGATTTCGAGGCTCATTCATGCATTAAATTTATCAGAACTAAAAGCTGCTCATATTTCCACTTCAGCAAATAAAAATATCAACTATATATTCCTAACTCCTAACTCTTAACTCCTAACTTCTAACTCTTCTTTTCCCATTCTTCGTTAATATAATCAATACCAATAAACCTCCGTTGAGCTTTGATTCTTTCTATCCAAGCTTGAATTGCTTTAAATTTACTTAAATCAAATCCTCCTTCATCGGCTACATGGGTATAAGCGAATAAAGCAATGTCAGCAATCGTATAAGATTCCCCTACAAAGAAATTATTATTAGTTAAATGATTCTCCATCACTTGCAGCGCTTCATTACCGCGCTGATGCTTTTCTTGTAATTTTTCTTTATATTCATCCGCTTTACCTAAAATCGAAATCCAGTATCTAGATGTAGCGATAAATGGTTCGTGACTATACTGTTCAAAGAACAACCATTGTAATACTTGTGCTTTTAAAAAACGGTCATAAGGAAGGAATTCTGTCCCTTCACTCAGATACATTAATATTGCATTCGATTCTGCTAAGTATTTACCCTCGGTAATCTCTAAAACTGGTATTTTACCATTAGGGTTTTTGCTCAAAAATTCGGGGGTTCTACTTTCTCCTTTTAATATATTTACTTCAATTCTTTCAAATGGCATACTAATTTGTGTCAATAACAAACGTATCTTATAGCCATTACCTGAAGGTAAGAAATCATACAAACGAAGCGTTTCCATGCTAAAAAGTGTTGATTAGGAAATGATTATTCAATCAAAATTTAAATTACAATACATCGTCCGAAAAACAGAACATAAATTATAAAATTTTTATAATCTATACAATCAAATTGTTTTTTATTTACAGACGAAAAATTGTATAGCTATTATTTTTTACCAGTATAAGCTCAGTATTTAAACTATCGAATACAATTTTGATGACATGCTTTTAAACTGATTTTTAATTGATTTTTAATTTGTGTTTTCAAAGATATGTATAGCTTTGGAGGTCATATAGCATCGTTAGATATTTTATTCTTCCTCTAGATAGATATTTTTATTAGGTAAACTACTATCTGATTTTATACAAAAGATAATTTATGATAGGTATTTAAATAGACATGTAATATCAAGAAATCATAAAAATCAAAATGTGTGGAAGATTTACTTTAGTTACAGAACCGGAAAGGTTAAAACAAGTTTTTGATATTTCAGACATAGGTAATTATCAGTTTGAGCCGCAATATAATATCGCACCAACCCAAATGGTCGCGGCTGTTTTATATAATTCTGAAACTGAAAAACGGGACTTTCAATTGCTTCGTTGGGGACTAATTCCTAGTTGGGCGAAAGATTCTAAAATGGGAGCAAGAATGATTAATGCTAGAGCGGAAACGTTGACAGAAAAACCTTCTTTCCGGTCTGCTTTTAAACGTAAACGCTGTTTAGTCCTTGCTGATGGCTTTTACGAATGGGAAAAACTCGAAACTAAAAAACAGCCCTATTACTTTCAATTACGAGATAAACAGCCTTTTGCTTTCGCGGGTTTGTGGGAAGAATGGCATTCTCCCGAAGATGAAAAAATAGCTTCTTGTACAATCATTACTACAAATGCTAACGAATTATTACAACCAATTCACAATCGAATGCCGGTGATTCTAGAACAGCCAGATTACGAGCAATGGTTAGACCCAAAGCTACAAAAAACTGAGCTATTACAGAAACTACTGCAACCTTATAAAGACGAGAAAATGACTAAGACCGCAGTAAGCATAAGAGTTAATAATCCTAAGAATAACAGTAGTGAATGCATAAAGCCAGAAAGAGAGAAAAATTAACAGAAAATACGGAATTTTTCAGTTAAATTAACAATGAACCCAGAACAGTAAGCAGTTAAGAGTTCACACCCTTTGGGTAAATTATCAGTTATCACCATAATTATTGTCAGATATGCCAAGAACTCAGAAGAACGATAACTTTATCGATAAATCCTTTACGGTAATGGCAGACCTCATATTAAAACTTCTGCCAGCAAATAAGAGAGCCAAAGAAGCTTTTGTTTATTACCGTGATGGGATGTCAGCCCAAGCAGATGGTGAATATGCTGAAGCTTTGGAAAACTATGAAGAAGCTTTGGAACTCGAAGAAGATTCTTTCGATAAGAGCTATATTCTTTACAACATGGGGTTAATCTATGCCAGTAACGGCGACCATGAAAAAGCTCTCGAACTTTACCATGAAGCATTAGAATTGAATCCTCGTTTACCTCAAGCATTGAATAATATTGCCGATATTTACCACTTCAAAGGTGAAAAAGCCAAAGAAGCTGGAGATAATGATGGAGGAGAAGCATTATTTGATAGAGCTGCTGACTATTGGGTTCGAGCTGTTCGGATGGCTCCCAATAACTACATCGAAGCCCAAAACTGGCTCAAAACTACAGGACGTTCGCAAATTGATGTGTATTTTTAGTTGTTAGTGATTTTTTCGAGCAAAAGTTGTGAAAATACGATTATTTGACTGGATTTAATTTGATGGGTTCGTTTTCGACCTAACGTCGGGAGACGTAGCACTGCTACGTCTCTATATTCCACCAGAATAATAAAAAAACGTAAGTCCCAAATTTAAGGAATATTGATTAACATTTTTTTGTGAAATTAAAATTTCAAGTGTTGAGAAACCTGGTTTTTCTTTGATTGAAATTCCGGTTTTTTGGGTTGAAAATTTAGGTAACTTTGATATTATGCTTTTACACTTTTTTTCTTTTTAAGTAACAATCCCATAGCAATCGCTCCTAAACTAAATATGCTAACTGGTTCTGGTACCGATGCAGATTCGTACTCAGATGTTTTAGCAAAAGCTAGTTGTTGTACGGGAAATGCTGTTGAAGTTTCATCTAAAGTAACTGGTGGTTTAGGAGTAAATCCTACTTCAGTATATAGGTCAGGAAGTGATATAGCTACATTAGGACGACGGGTAATGAAAACGTCACCGTGACCGCTGGTGTGTATACCGTTATCAATTATGTAGGTAAAATCTACCGGAACATACATGTTTGGTCCTGGAAAAATCATGCTAGTAAAAGCAAAAGTATTCGGTGCTGAACTTGGATATGTATCGTAATTACCTCGGAAATAAATTGAATCTGCGACACCATTATTAAAAGTTACTTGAGTTCGGTCATCGGTATCATTAGTTTCATCATAGACAGTACCCAAAAAGTCAAAGTTAAACGATAAACCACCAGCAGAACTGGTAATAGTTTCTAAACCATTTCCTGTCATTTGATTTGCAGCGAGACTGTCATCATAACTAAAGAAACCACTGTAAGTATTACCTGCAAGGCTACCAGTCAAGTTACGGACTTCAAAGTCGTAGGTAATTGTAGCTGCAACGGATTGACCTGCACTTATAGTAGCTAAACCAATACCTAAACCTAGAGATAGACTGGTAAATGCTTTTAAAAGATTATGCTTAATTTTCATTTTTTATTATTACTTATTAACCCTGAACAATTACTATATTAGGTAATTGACTAAGTAAATGTCAGCAGTTTTAGTTAAAGTGTGTATTAAGGAAAATAAATAGATTTTATAGATAAAATGTTGAGTATTTCATATTTAACTATATTGATTTATTTTTTTCTTAGTTAATTATTTATAGTTATGGATTATTGATTAATAAACACTTTATAAAAGTAGTAGTTTATTTTTTATTAATTAGTAAAAATAATCTAAATATTGATTTTGTGAGTTTAATAATTTATCGCATCTATAATTATCTAAGCTATGGCTAGATTAATGTAGAGCAGAATTAATATCGACATTTTTTGCTCCAGCAATTCTATTCTGGTAGAGAAATTTGGGATTACTATAATCAGCAATTTATAGAATAAATCTTTAGTCGAATCACTTACTTATAAATACGTAATATATAGGATATACATTTTATTAGCCATTAGAGCTTTAGTAGTTCTTCGGTATTAAGCGAACTACCTAGATTGTTTTTATTTTTTAATCTAAGGTATCTATTGTTATTTTTTATTTAACCAAGCTGTTCTCGATTGCTTTCACACCCACCCAGGAATTAAACTCCTAGGCTAATAGCAGAAGTCCTATTAATAGAACTGGGGGAAAGCATCTTTAATAATTTAAAATTCATGACTTTCTCTTGTTGGCTTATTTTTCACTAACACCAAGTCCCCACAACTTTTCCTGTCAATTCTTCTCCGAACCAAGGTGTATTATTCGATAAGCTATGTAAATTATTGCTCTCCACTTTCCAAGTTTCTTGGGGATTAAATAAAGTTAATTCCGCTTTTTCTCCAACTGCAATTTGACTCGGACTTTGTTTCAAGCATTCTGCTGGATTAGTAGAAAGCGCTTTCCATAATTCTAAAGCTGTAAATTCACCTGTTTCTACCAAATTTCGCCATAACAAAGGTAATGCTAGTTCTAAACCTATTGCTCCTGGAGGTGCTTGAGCAAATGCTACGGTTTTTTCTTCGTAAGTAAATGGTGAATGGTCTATAGCTATTGCGTCTAAGATTCCCTGACGTACTCCTCGACGCAATTCCATCATATCTCTGGGATTACCCAAAGGTGGTTCTAAGTTTAATGCTGTATGATAAGTATTTACTGAAGAGGTATCGAGTAACAAATGCATCCAAGTAGTGCTAGCTGTTACGGGTAAACCTTTAGTTTTTGCATCTTCTATTAATTCGACACTTCTTGCTGTAGATACCCGCATGATGTGAATAGGGGTAAATGTACTCGCGACTAGTTCGAGTAAAGCTGCAATTGCTGAAGTCTCGGAAATAGAAGGGTTTCCCGGTAATCCCCACTGAATGGAGTTTGCACCTTCACGCATTATTCCATCCGCTGAAATATTGCGATCGCAACACCAAAAAGCAGCAGGTTTTCTCAAGGGTTGCAGATATTCGAGGACTCGACGTACTAAAGCTAAGTTGTTTAAAGCATCACCATCAGCAAAGCCAACAATTCCTGCATTTTTTAAATCTGCGAATTCAGTCATTTTTTCTCCCTTCACATCTTTGGTAATTGCACCCCAAATATTAAGGAGAGGAAGAGATAAAGGATTAGATAAAGAGTTTAAGTTTGAGTTTTTGTGAAGCTGTTGTAATTGTGCTACAACTGCTGGATTATCAATACTTGGAGATGTATTGGGTAAAAGAGTAACGCGAGTAAAACCACCAGCACAAGCAGCTTTGAGGAAAGATTCAACAGTTTCTCTTTCTTCAAAACCCGGTTCTCCGGAATGACTGTATAAATCAACCAATCCAGGTCCTAAAACCAAAGATTGGCAATCATGAATTGAAGCATCACTAGGGATATCAGAAATTTTCTGATTTACTGATTTTATATAGCCATTTTCAATTAATACATCAGCAACTTGGTCAGTTGTAGTTAAAGGATTGATAATCCTGACTTGTTGTAGAACTTCGGTTGTCATTTTGTTAGTTGCGGGTTGTGGCTGTTAATAGTGTTACAGAAACCGGGTTGCTTCTCAATTACTTATGAAAAACTTTGATATTCCACCAATAGAAACTCGGTTTTTATTAGGTCTTATAATTTCAAATATTTACTTATAACTCTTAACTCCTAACTCCTAACTCCTAACTCCTAACTTTTTACATTGCTCCAGTCACGGTTTCATCGAACACGCTTCCTGTCAGATAAGAAGTAATATTAATTCCTTGGAGTACCGGAGAACTATCCAAACCTTTGGGATAATCTATAACATTCAAGCAACAGTTACTCTGGCGAAAATTCCAGAAATATTTTGCTGATAATCCTAAAATATGGCAGAGTAAAATTTGATTTGTACCACCATGAGCAACTATTAATACAGTCTTTAACTGATTATCTAGTGCTGACTTAATAATTGACTCATAAACTTCCACCGTGCGTTGCCAAACTTGCTGTAAACTTTCTCCTGAAGGCATTTGAAACTTTTCTGGTGTTTCATACCAGCGCTGTAATTCTTCGGGAAATTCTTGCTCAATTTCTGTTTTTGATTTTCCTTCCCAAACTCCGTGAATTATTTCTTTAAATCCATCATTTAATTCTATATCTACGCGTTGATGGTGGTTTAATATAATTTCTGCCGTTTCTTGGGCACGCAATAAGGAACTACTATATACTTTATCGATAGAAATATCTTTGAGGAAATCAGCTACTTTACTAGACTGTAATTTACCATTTTCATTAAGTGATATATCAACTTGTCCTTGATATTTACTTTGCTGATTCCATTCAGTCTCCCCGTGACGGACTAATAATAATCTTACTCCTCGATGATTTGGTCGCAATGAAGGTAAAGTTTCCCCCATATGCTGGATTTGATTGAATGATTCTATTTGAACTTTATCTTCATTCAAACTACTATTATTACTACCAGCAAAATTAAGTATATTGATACAACAATTAGATTGCTGAATATGCTGCATATAGCAGGAGAAATATT
>ERZ1740062.853-NODE-853-length-13904-cov-16.962524_pt1 | contig 13904 bp, 10 predicted proteins | sample MGYA00581741_ERZ1740062 | MGnify/ENA primary metagenome ERZ1740062 (study PRJEB43018, sample SAMN04849747) | marine metagenome | isolation source: floating plastic debris | place: Pacific Ocean | collected 2008-09-01 | study: EMG produced TPA metagenomics...
ACCCCCTTTGGAGTCATCGCATTTCCTCATAATCATACCTCTATTCACCAACACCACATTTTTTAGATTCAGAAATTTCAACTGTTGATATAAACAATTAATCAAAGGTAAATCGACACCCTCAGAATTAGCTCTTCTTAATGGGTTGCCAAAAATTGCTTCAACTTCTAAGGTACGACCAGTATCGTAATCTATTTTCATACTCGTGCGATAGGGTTTCATTTTTGAGGTGTAGTCTAACATCCCTGGGATGAAATCATCAGGAATCATACACCCGACACTTTTCGCACCCATAACTACTTCTGACATTACACTTTTCAACAACTCGTAACTATAAGGATTGGTCATTAATTCTTCAGTTGTAGCGTTGAGAATTACAGATAAGCCATTATAGGGAATGTTCCAAACGAGTTTTTTCCATCTTGCCAAATTTAAGTCTGGTGCCAATTCAATTTGAATTCCAGCGTTTTCAAAATCATCAGCAATACTTTGCATTTTATCAGTAATCCCGTAGAAATTATTTTGAGCGTATTGAGCCAGCAAAATTTTTCCATAGGCAATGTGATTAATCTGTCCTGGACTAACTTTGTTAGAACACAGGAAACATAATCCGCTTATTATAGTTTGATGTTTAATTATCTGGGCAATTTCTTCTTCTATACCAAGCCCATTTTGCAATAATAATACTATTCCTTCGTCTTTGAGAACTGCTGGTAAAAATTTCTTTAACAGGTGATTTTGCGTAGTTTTAAGAGCAACAACTACAACATCACAATCAGGCATTTCTTCTACATGATTGTAAGCATTAATGTGGGGTAAATCAAAGTTACCATCAACAGATTTAATCGATAAACCGTTTTTAATTACATATTCATAATCTTTATTAAACAAAAAATGAACATCTTTCCCAGAATGCTGTAACTTTGCCCCGTAAAAACCACCTACAGCACCAGTTCCAATAATGGCATATGTCTTGAACATAAAGCGATTTTAACTTTTTGATAGCTCAAAATTAGAGATATCTAAATTCAAAAACCAATTCTTATAAACTTTCAATTATTTAATACTAGTTAATTTAACATTACTGGATATTACATTACTTAATAAAAGAATAGAGTAGAATAGTCACAAGTTATTCACTCATGTCAATAAAAATTAATGTTGGATATTAGCTCCATAGCGGAATTTTCCCGAACCAACTGCGTGAGTATTTGTGGATTTTTAGTACCAGCAAATTTACTTGCTACTATGACTGCGATCGCTCTGTCTGCTTTAGGTTATTCATCTTCTGAGATTGTACGAGTTGCGATTTTAGGAAGTACTTTCGCTGCACTAATGATGTTACACGTCTACACTTGGTTCTCAATAGGAGTAGTAATGCCTCCTACTTACATTTTGTTATGTTTAGCGATTACTTGCTTACTTGGTAATTTAGGTGCTGTTGTATTTAACTATAAGTATCCAGATTTAAAGTTGAAGATTGGTAATTGGTAACGGATAATAGTTCCCACACACCCGTCCCTAATCACTCCAGTCTTTTGCCCTCACAACTGCTTTTTGCCATACTTGGAAGTTTTCTAAAGCAAGTTGATGATTATTAGGTATAAAAGTTCGGTCAATTTGTCTGCTTTCTATAAGTTGTTTATAGTTATCCCAAAAACCGGAAGTCAAACCCGCAGCGATCGCAATTCCTCGGACTGTCACATCTCTCATTACAGGACGTTCTACGGGGATTCCTAGTAAATCAGCTTGGAACTGCATGAGAAAGTCGTTTTCTGAAGCTCCACCGTCAACTATCAATTTATCGATAGGTACGGGACTATATTTATTAATTTCTTCTACAGCTTCCTTAACTTGATAAGCGATCGCTTCTAGAACTGCTCTGACCATGTGTGCTTTTTTTACACCACCAGTCAGACCTAAGAAAGCACCTCTTGCGTTCATGTCCCAATGGGGTGCTCCTAAACCACTAAAAGCCGGTACGAAATATACTCCTCCGTTATCTTCTACACTGTTTGCCATAGCTTCGGTTTGAGCTGCTGTTTGAATAAGTTGAATTCCATCACGCAACCATTGTATACAAGCTCCACTAGTAAACATACTAGCTTCTAAGGCATAGTTGATATTTAAGTTGTTATTAGTGGGGGTATTATTCTCAAGTTGCTTCCAGGCAACCGTTGCCAGAAGTTTATTCTCAGAAAAAGTAATTTTATCACCCGTGTGAGCGACCAAAAAGCTACCAGTACCGTAAGTACATTTCATCAAACCTGGGCGATCGCAACCATGACCAAATAAAGCTGCTTGTTGGTCTCCTAAAATAGCGGTAATTGGTATTTCGGCACCAAATAAACTAGTATAGGTAGTACCAAAGTTATTAAAACTAGGTTTGATTTCTGGTAATATTTGTAGTGGTATTTGAAATAAATCTAAAAGTTTACTATCCCACTGACAACTATTGATATCCATTAACATGGTTCGACTGGCATTACTGTGGTCTGTAGCGTGAACCTGAGCACCAGTTAGTTTCCAGAGTATCCAACTATCGATAGTACCAGCTAAAGTATTATTAATATCTATATTGGGTAGATGGGAAAGCAACCATTGATATTTACTAGCGCTAAAGTAGGCATCAATAACCAAACCAGTAGTCTGACCAATTTGTTCTGTATAACCTTCTTTTTGTAGCTTTAGACATTGAGCAGCAGTACGTCTATCTTGCCAGACAATGGCATTATATAAAGGTTCTCCAGTAGTTTTATCCCAAAGTAAACAGGTTTCTCGCTGTACTGTTAAACCGATAGCATCAATTTCATCGGAGTTAATTTTAGCCGTTTCAATAGCAATTTTGATAACCTTACAGGTATCTTGCCAAATTTCATTCGGGTCATGTTCCAACCATCCTGGATGAGGATAATGTTGAGTTAACTCTTGATAAGCTTGAGCAACTATTTGATTATCTTGGTTAAATATAAAAGCACGATTTCCAGTTGTTCCATTATCTAAAGCCAGAATATATTTTTTTGTCATAACTCAAAAAATGCCAGAAATAAAAGTATTACATCAGGCTAATTTTAAATTTAATTTTTTACTATTGTGCAATTTGAGAATTTACCAAAAAATTGGGTTTAAAGCCCCGTCCTTTTAGGGCGGCTTTTGACGTACAATGATTTTAGTGGTAAAGGTAATCAACCACTCAAAAAACCTAGCTGCCTAACGGCAAAGCACTGTACCTTGATAATTAAATCTATAGGGTTCTACTGCATTTTTCTAGACTCCGCCTCGCAGTGGGTAAAAGATTTAGAGGAGCTAGACTCAACAGCAAGCATTTAGGGCTAATATCCCTTCTACAAAAAAGAACTCGCAATTGGCGAATAGGGTAGGGCATACCCGAGTTCACGCTTGGGGAGAATCCCACCTCTGGGCTAGACACTGCAAGGTATCTGGTTTAAGTGGTTTCGTTGAACCAAGAATCCTCATACCTAATGGTCGAGGAGTGTCAATTAATTGATATAGCCTTACGCTTTCGAGTCAGAAAGTTTTTTCACAAGAAGAAAGACTTGGGATAGAATACCCCTTTCCCCATCCAAATAGGAAATTTCATTCGCTACGCTTCAATTCAAAATCAAAAATTTCAAATACGTATTTTTTAAGTAATGAAGTGCAGAAGCACATTATTTATCTATCTTCTCTTTAATGCCCTAATGAAGAAAGAAATTTTTTGGTCATCTATGCCTTTAGATATATTTGTCTATCTAAGTAATTTTTTTTGAGTAAGTAATAATATTGCTACCTGGAACTGTGGATAAGTGACTTGTATGTCTAGATAGATATACTTTGGCATAAATTATTTTAGTAGTGCTTGGATATACAAGTTATGACGAGCGATAACGAAGTTAAAGCGGGAGCTTACCGCAAAATCAACACAGATAATGGTAATTATAACGAGAATATAAACGGTAATAATTACAATATTCAGGGTAACTACTATGCTAGTGAACACTTAGAATCTCGCTGTTTGCGCGTACTTGTTCATCGCGCTGTCTTCATGGATTCGATTGAAAAATACTACTTTATCAATTTAACTAATCTATCCCAAAAGCGAGAAATTGTAGCAACTCATATTTGGTTAGAATCCGACCCGGAATTACATATTTTCAACCGAGAACGACGATTACCTAAACGTCTGAAACCAGATGAAAGCTGGGAAACATGGATTGAAGTCGAAAAAATTCCAGAACCTATTAGAAATAATCCCTATAATTTCTTTCGAGTAAGACTGACAAATGGAGACATAGTTAAGTCAGTTCAAAATAGAAATGTACCAAAAATGGGGACAGTTCCTGGAGATGAAATCGAAAGTATAGTCCAACCCCAGGAAATTAATAACAGTACACAAATTTATAACCAAGGAGAAATTAATATGAGTGGTAATAACGAATCTAAAGCCGGAGGTAATCGCAAAATCCATATGGGTAGCGGTAACTATAACGAACGCATTGAAGGTGATTACATCCAGCAACAAGGCTCATTTGGAGTTGGTGTCAACAAAGGAGAAATTAAAGCTGATAAAGTAGCTGGAACCATCAATGAAGCTCAACAAAAGAACCTTGCTGAAGCTGCTGCTGAAATTCAGGAATTACTCGAACAGCTAAGTAAAACATATGATACAGATACTTATTCTGGTAAAGGGCAAATAGCAGATGAAATTATTAAAAATATTGAAAATAATCCAGGCTTAAAAGCCCGTCTACTCAGTGCATTGAAAACAGGTAGCGTAAAAGCCTTCGAGCAATTCCTCAATCACCCAGCAGCAAGCTTTGTCATAGGTGCTTTGGAAGATTGGGAAAAAACTAAGGGAACTTAAGTATAATTTCGGAGTTCTACAGGTAATATATTAATATGAAAACAGCTTGAATAAATTTCTTGGTATAGATTATGCCAGATAGTAAATTACCTGAGCAGCGCAAGATAAAAATAGAAAGTGGTAATTATAACGAGCGTATTGAAAGGGATTATATTCAGGCTGAAAAAATATACATTACTAACTACTATCATTCTCAGAAAGATGTAACTTCTACACTCGTTAACTTTACTGATGCTATTAGTGAAAATCTTCACTGTCCATATCGCGGTTTATTTCATTTTGGTCCAAATGATGCGGAATATTTTTTTGGACGCAAAGTATTCATAGAAGAACTGTTCGCTGCAACTCAAACCCGTAACTTTATCCCGGTATTGGGTGCATCTGGAAGTGGTAAATCTTCAGTGGTATTGGCGGGATTAGTACCAAAATTGCAAAATGAAGGTCACTGGCTATTTACTCACTTCCGTCCTGGTTCTGACCCTTTCCATGCCTTAGCTTTGGCACTAGTTCCGCTTTATACTCTCGATTTCAATGCTACTGAACGAATAGCTCAAGCTCGTCAGTTAGCAAAATATTTGCATGATGGGGATGTGCTGCTAGCTGATGTTTTTGCCCAAATTCACCAAAATCACCATGCTCATCGGGTGCTGTTAATTGCTGACCAATTTGAGGAACTTTACACTCTATGTGCGGATCGAAAAATTCGCTGTAGTTTTCTAGATACCTTATTACCTAGCTTTCAATCTTCTTCTCAACCCCAACATCGGAATGTGCTAGTTACAACAATGCGGGCAGATTTCTTGGGGAATGCTCTTTCCTATCGTCCACTTGCAGACGTGTTGCAAAATACTGATATCAAGCTCGGACAAATGAATCATGAAGAACTTGAAGAGGTAATTGTCAAACCTGCTGAAAAGTTAGGGGTAACATTTCAAGACGGATTGGTGAAGCGTATTTTAAATAATCTGGATTCAGAACCAGGAAGTTTGCCTTTACTGGAGTTTTCATTAGCACAGTTATGGAAATTGCGAAAGGGTAAACAATTAACTCACGCAGCTTATGAGGAGATTGGTGAAGTAAAAGGTGCCTTAGCTCGTCATGCTGATGAAAATTATGGCAATTTAAACAGAGCTGAACAGGAACAAGTACAACGAATTTTCATCCAATTAGTGCGTCCAGGGGAAGGAACAGAAGATACACGAAGGTTAGCAACGAAAGGGGAATTGGGTAAAGTTAGTTGGAGACTGGTCAAACAACTGGCAGATGCACGGTTAGTAGTTACTAGTCGTAATGCTGTAGGTCAAGAAACGGCAGAAGTTGTCCATGAAACGCTAATTCGTAATTGGGGTGAATTGCGTCAATGGATGGAAACACACCGTAGCTTTCGAGCTTGGCAAGAAAGACTCAGGGTGGCAATTTATCAATGGGAACAGATGAATCGGGATGAAGGAGCATTATTGCAAGGTGCACTACTCTCAGAAGCAGAAAATTGGTGGCAAAATTGCTTAGATGAAATAAGCCAATCTGAGCGTGAATTTATCCAAATTAGTCTAGAACTGCGCGATCGCATTACAAAACAAGAGGAAGAACGCTTTCAAAAGGAGTTACGACAGCAAAAAGCTAAAACTAGATTTATTCTTATCACGGCTGCTCTTACAGTTATAGCTTTGTTAACAGCAGTAACGGCTTGGCAGCAATATAAGCAGGCTCAATTCAGTAAAGTTTTAGCACTAGCGGCAGATGGTTTTCCAAAACCTGAACTTTTACCAGTTGCAAGAGATTTACTAAATAAAGCCAATAATATCCATGATTCAGCTAAAAATAATAACGAAGTTGAAGAAGCTTTAAGTAACTATCGAGCAGTAATAAATCTAACTAGTTTATTAGAAGAAAATAAAAATAAAATCTCGGTTAATCAAAATTTATTGAAAGAACTATCTGAAGATGCAGAGAAAAAGTTAGTTCAATTAATTCGCAAAAAGCGTTTAAATCGTCTACAAAAACAAATAGAAAATAATCTTATAGGTAATAAAGTTACTAATATGAGAACTAAGTATGCAGAAAATTATACAGAAGGTGCATTAAAAACAACTTATAGGATTTTGCATGAGAAATATGGAGTAAAGGCAGATATTGATAGTGATGGTCAATTAAAGACTGATAAAGAAGCTAAAAGAATGCCTTGCGATATTTTGATAGAAATTGAAAAGTTATGGAAACAAAATCATGGATGTACTTGGTCTGAGTCTTGTAATGCAATTCCAGATGAACAAAATCTTATTAAAAAGATTTTTTATTTTCCAAAAGAACCAGCAGAACTTCGTTTAAACAATTGCGGAATAAATACGGAATAATTTAAACATCATTTTAAGTATTTGATGCATTTATACAATTATTTATATGACACAATTAATTATATATAAATATGAAAAAAAATAAAAAAAAACTCTTAAAGCGAATATTTATTTTTCCATTAATTATTATTATTTCTTCTTGTTCACTAATATTTTTACCAGATTATCTTAATGTTAGTACGGTCTTAGCTCAATATTCAGAATATAAAGGTCCCCCTCCTCAGTTTGCGATAATAGATAGGATATGTCGTGGAAATAGTGGCAAGCTATGTAATGAAACAGATTTTAGTAAAAAGGTAAGGTTAATAATATCAGGAGACCCAAGAATTCCTGGGAAAAAAGGTGATATCATCACCGATGCTGAAGATAAAAGGCTGGGTATAGATGGAACACCAAATAAAGATATTGGAGTAATACTTGGATTTCAGACAAAATCCAAACAGAAAATTAAGAATTTTATAGCTGCTTCTGGTTTCAGTAAATTTTATTCTGAATACTTTTATCCTTGTAGAGCGCAAGGGAGTTTTACTATTGGTTGGGAATCTCAAAAAGGTAATAATGGTTGCTCTAAAATTCAGTACAGTCCTGACGAAAGTAGAATTCCTAGAGTTAAACCTGAAAATAAATCTAGCAATAAAACTCAATCTAAGAATCAGGAATTTAGTCCGTCTTCTCAAACTTTAAATAACAGTATAACAATTGACCAAGGAAAAATTGCTCGTTCTGCTGCTATTCATGCCCGTCAATATTGTAGTGTTATAGAAAATGGGGGCGGTCGATGGGATATTCAACTTTCTGAATTGACATATGCATCATCAGACCCTAAAAAAGATTCTAATTATCAATCACAGACTAAAGACCCTGCCTATCAGCGAGAAGCAACTGTCAATGTCTGCAATCGAGCCTTAGAATTGTGTCAATCTTCTGGTGATAAAAAGACTTGCTCTATCGTTAATCATGGTAAATGGATATCTACCTCACAAAGACCTATTAATCTGACTCTTAATTGTCAGGGTAATCAACGTTTTTCCCGTCGTGGTAATGGTCGAGAAGTTTCAAAATTACTCCGTGAGATAGAGCAAGAAGCCAAGGGTGCCAAATCATGTACTTTCAATATCTATAATGATGGCGATATCTTAATTTCACCATCTAGTGAAGAACGCACCCTTATTCATACAAATACTACCGACGATGGGTTTGTAATTAATGATTTAGTTGGAAAAGTTAAAATTACTAAACTTGGTAATCCTGCAAAACCATCTCCTGTTATTACTCTTAAACCACGTCAACGCTACGAATATAGTTTTCCTAAACCAAGAAACTTGAATAAAAACCAGAGAAAAGAGGTATATAAAGAGCCAGTAATTCAAGAATTCTTACAATGCGATCGCTGGGATAAATGGGGTGATGATAAATGGAAGCAAGAAATTTGTACTGAACTAAACCAATACCGTCAGGCATTAAACAAACAATTTTATACATCTCCAGCAGTTCAGGTAACGGAACCAACAATTGATGGAATTCCTATTTGGCTTAGTACAATTGACCTTAGTAATTCTGAAACCATAATTACTTTAATATCAACAAGTGAAGTGAAAAAAGTAGGAGGTTTCGCAAGCTTCGTTAAAAAAAGTAATGCTGCATTAATTGCGAGTGGAACATTTAGAGAAGATCGTAATTGGACAATGAAATCTCAAGGACGTTTCATCTCAGGTCAAGATGCTCGAAACTGGTCAAACTACACCGTACTAGGTCTAAAAAGCGATAGTCAACCAGAAATGAAAAAAAGACCTACAGTCAGCGAAGAAGATTGGAAGCAGTACTGGTTTGCGATAACTGGTCATCCCAGACTTGTAAATAAAGGAACTGCTGGGATAACCGAGGTTACAAAAGGCTTTAATTTAAATATAAGCCGTCCTCGTGGTAGAGCTGCTATTGGTTTTTCCATTAAAGATAAAAAGCTCTATCATGTTATTCCTAAGATAAATGTATCTTTACCTAAGCTAGCTAAAATCATGCAGTCAATTGGCTGTGATGAAGCTGTTAACCTAGAAGGTGGAAATGGTAAACTGCTTGCTGAGAAACATGATATCAAAGTCTCTGGTCAAATGCGATCGCCCCTAATTGTTGTTTATGATCCTGCACATCCAGCCCCTGAAAGTATACGCAGAGAATGGGAAAATTTTAAGTAAGAACACATATTTATTGGTAAGTCAACATTCCCTGAAAGAGAAATTGAACTTTTTTACAACTATTTCCAACGCCATAATCTTTAATTACAGCATTGGAGGTTTTTAAAAATTAGTTAAAAATCGGGTTTTCCTAGGAAGTCCATTTTACCTATTTCTACTCCGGAATGTCTGAGAATGTCATAAGCGGTCGTAACATGGAAATAGACGTTGGGTAGAATAAAGTAAAGGAGATATGGCATTCCTTGAAAGGTCATGGTGTCTTTACCAACTGGAAGGGAAATTGATTTTTCCTCTGAGCCGTCAATGAGTTCGGGTGTTAAAGTTTCTAGGTAAGAGGTGGTTTTTTGAAGACGAGTAATCAGTTCAGGAAAGGTTGTTTCATTGTCTTCCATTCCTGGTGCTTCTTGTCCTGCTAATCTCGCTGCACCTCTTCTAGCAACGTCTGAAGCGACTTGCACTTGCCGACTTAAGGGAAACATGTCTGGATACAAGCGACTATTGATGAGTACAGAAGGATCGATTTTTTTAGCTTCAGCATGAGCAGCACCTTTTTCCAGAATTGCTACAAGGTTATTCAAGGAGCGAATAAGTGGTGGTATTGAAGCTTGATACATGGAAATTGTCATGAGGTTTCTCCTGGGAGTTGGGAATTTCTTTTATTGTCCCTGAAACTTTCCTATAGGGGTACTCCTAATGGCATGATTTTATGTAATATTATGTCTGGTTCAACAGTTATCATATCTGTGGAAGGAAGAAGGAAGACGGTGTTTATAAATTTTTTTAAGTAAGATGTGTTATGGCTATAAAAAGATTTTTCATAACGCATCATCTTTACTTGGTGCGTTAGACCATATTAAATATTATCGTCAAAATCTTATATCGTCGTGGGTCTAGCGCACCCTACAAGAATTAATTTTATTTTTTATTTATAAACACACTCTAAATGTTCTCTAGGTCTATGGGTTTTTTATCATTCCGGTATAACTGGATTTGATATAAAATCTGGGGAGGTTAAAAATTGGTTGCAAAACACTCTTGAAGAAATTGGGTAAATAACTGAACCTTAGTAGATAAATGACGATTTACCGGGTAAATGACACACAAGGTCAATTCACTAGGATGATAGTCGGGTAAAACAATTTCTAGTTCTCCTGTCTCTAATTCTGTCTCTACAATAAAATTGGGCAACATCACAATTCCCAAACCTTTTACCGCAGCATCTCTTAATATCTCTCCATTGTTAGAACATAGTGCTCCATTGGGAAGAAAATAGTACTTTTCCTCTAATTTAATTAATTCCCACTGAGTATTAGTTTCTAAATAACCATAGTATAAGCAGGAATGGTGTTTTAATTCATCGGGTTGGGTGGGAGTCCCTCTTGCTTGTAAGTAACTAGGTGCAGCGCAAATTACGCGATGAAGGACTGTGATGTGATGAGCGATTAAACTAGGAGAACTTTTCGGGGAACCAATGCGAATAACTGCATCGTAACCTTCACTGATTGGGTTTATAAAGCGGTCTTCTAATGTTAGCTGAATTTTCAAGTTGGGGTAATGGGTCATAAATTCAGCTACTTTTGCACCCAAGTATGATATTCCAAAAGACATGGGTGCATTAATCTTCAGAGTTCCCTTTGGTTCGCTATGTTGTTGCGAAACTGCTAATTCAGCTTCTTCTAGTTCGGCTAGAATATTCACACAACGCTCATAAAATGCTCTACCGGTATCTGTGAGGGTAACTTGACGGGTAGTACGATACAACAACTGTACTCCCAACTGATTTTCTAAATTAATCACTAGCTTATTAACCGCAGAGCGAGACATCTGCATTTTTCTTGCTGCTGCTGCAAAGCCTCTTTCCTCCACTACTTTAGTAAAAGCATGCATGCTTTCAAATTTATCCATCTCATCCGTTGTTTATCTAATTTTTTATTAAAATTTAACTTCATCTAACATTGTCGCCATATTGGAAACAATGTGTATATAAAATACTATATTGTATTATAAGGATAATCAATGCATAATATAAGTAAGCCAAAAACATTACTGATTTATATCAAATTGATGTTAAATAGTACTTTTTTAAGTGAGTCAGGACTTACGCAATTGTCACAATACCCGGTTGGTGCGTGACACTAAAAACATTATTACTAGGTTCTGGAGTTAGTCAAAGTGTCACAGCACCTTACAAAAACATGTCAAGTTGCGTAAGTCCTATGAGTAAAAAGATGCAAATTATTTAATAGAATTAAAGATTATGATGAATATTCGCCCACAGGATGAAAGAGGAAATGCGAACTTTGGTTGGCTTGATAGTAAACATAGTTTTTCTTTTGGAAGTTATTACGACCCAAATCATATGGGTTTTGCGAGTCTACGAGTAATTAATGAAGATAAAGTTCAACCAAGTAAAGGTTTCGGGACTCATAGTCATCGGGATATGGAAATAATCTCCTATGTTTTAGAAGGAGAATTAGAGCATAAAGATAGTATTGGTAATGGTTCTGTGATACGTCCGGGTGATGTACAACGGATGTCTGCTGGTACTGGTATTGCTCATAGCGAATTCAATGCTTCTAATACCAATGGAGTCCACTTTCTGCAAATTTGGCTTTTACCAGAAAAAGAAGGAATTAAACCCAGCTACGAGCAAAAACACTTTTCCTTGGAAGAAAAACAAGGAAAATTAAGATTAGTAGGTTCCCGTGATGGTAAAGATAACTCAGTGACAATCCATCAGGATGTGAATCTTTATGTTGCTGCTTTAAATAAAGATGAAACAGTAGAACATGCAGTTGCTAATGGTAGATCGGTATGGGTGCAAATTGCTCGGGGAGCAGTAAATATTAACAGTCAGACCTTATCTGCTGGTGATGGTGCTGCTATCTCCCAAGAACACAAGATTGCGATCGCAGCTACTGCTAATAATACAGAGATACTGCTGTTTGATATGGCATAAATAAATAGTATCTATGGATTTATTAGTACCCGATAGTCTCCCTTCTGAATTGCAGAAGGGAGTCAATTATCAAAATCTTGTTACCGGACAGTTACTATTTCATTATCGAGACTCAGCAAAATTTATTTTCGCTTTAGAAATCGGTCGTATTCGACTAGTGCGCTATACCTGCGAAGGAAGAATAGTAGTATTTCAAGTTGTCAGAGCAGGAGAAAGCTTTGCTCTATCAGCATTATTTTCTGAAATTTATCTTTGTAACGCGATCGCTGAAATTCCTTCACGTGTCATCAGCTATCCTAAATCGGAGATATTAACAGCTTTACAAACTCAACCTGATTTAGCTATTAGTTTTCTTCAAAATTCGTGTCATAAGAATCATTCTCTGAAAACCCGGTTAGAACTATACAGTATTAACTCTGCACGCGATCGCATTTTACAGTATCTGTTAACTCAAGTTGCAAGTGGCGAAAATAATATTAATTTCGATCGTACCTACAAAGATATTGCTAGCGAATTGGGTTTAAGTCCAGAAACTCTATATCGAAATATTGCGGAGTTAGAAAAGGAAGGTATTATTCACCGTACAGGAAGAAGAATTGAACTGATAACTCCTGAAACATGATTCAAATCATATGCACGTGAATACATAGAGATTTATACTCTCCTTGGTTTTAAAAAACCAAAGTTTTTAAGACAATTAGAGAAGAAAACTATGGCTCCTTCCTATAAATATAACCGCCTCTCTAAAGAAGATGCTGTTGTTTTACTTATCGATCATCAGGCTGGTTTAATCTCATTAGTACAGGATTATTCTCCTAATGAATTTAAAAATAATGTTTTAGCTTTAGCTGAATCAGCAAAATTTTTCAATTTACCCACAATCCTCACGACTAGTTTTGAGAAGGGTCCTAATGGTCCGTTGGTTCCTGAAATTAAGGAATTCCATGCTAATGCTCCTTATATTGCTCGTCCGGGTCAAATCAATGCTTGGGACAATGAAGATTTTGTGAAAGCGATCAAAGATACTGGTCGCAAACAACTAATTATGGCAGGAGTTGTTACTGATGTATGTGTCACTTTTCCGGCTTTATGTGCTTTGGAAGAAGGGTATGAAGTATTCGTAGTTGCAGATGCTTCTGGAACCTTCAATAAAGATGTTAGGGATGCTGCTTTGATGCGAATGCAAGCTGCTGGGGTTCAAATGATGAACTGGTTTAGCGTTGCTTGTGAACTTCACCGAGATTGGCGTAATGATACTGAAGGTTTGGGGGCTTTATTATCTAAATATATTCCTAATTATCGCAATTTAATGACTAGCTATTTTTTGATGCAAAAATAGGTTTTCTATTGTGAGTTGGATAATATAAATTGGATAATGTCAATTTGAAAAAATAATGTGACCAATAGATTTATTTTGAGATGATTTGTTTGTTTTTATAAATAAATTTTTGATGGTCATTTTTTTTATCTACTTCTTTATGGGACATCCAAAAATTAAATTACTCAATTTCCGCATCTAATACAACTATCAGATT
>ERZ1740062.854-NODE-854-length-13891-cov-8.337019_pt1 | contig 13891 bp, 5 predicted proteins | sample MGYA00581741_ERZ1740062 | MGnify/ENA primary metagenome ERZ1740062 (study PRJEB43018, sample SAMN04849747) | marine metagenome | isolation source: floating plastic debris | place: Pacific Ocean | collected 2008-09-01 | study: EMG produced TPA metagenomics assembly...
TATTCACCCCACTAAACCCTATCCCTCAGCCTCGTAAATTGGCGAAGGTATTGAATTTTTGGCAGCCTATTACATCTATCGTGCCTCAACTTGGTCATTCATTCTCCTCGGAGATTACTTGCTTTAAGACAAATCCAATCGAATGTACTTTATTAGTCCGTCATGACTTTGGTTATGCTGAGCCTTGGTTGATTCTAACTGACCTACAGCCCCAAGTTGCAGATGCTTGCTGGTATTCGATGCGTTCCTGGATTGAATGCTTATTTAAAGATAATAAAAGGGGTGGTTTAGCTTGGCATCAAACTAAAATTAATAATCCTAAACGCGCAGAAAGACATTGGCTTGCGATCGCAATTGCAACCCTGTGGCAGGTAAGTGTTGGTGGTTGTGCCGATGCCAACATACCTGTGAGTAGCCTAGATTCTTTACCTCAAAATCATGTTGCACGCCGTAATTTCAAAAATAGCTCACCAATCCGTTTCTATAAGGGGCTTCCAAAAAATAAAATATCCAAAATTAATAATGATAATCATTCTAAAAGGGGAGGAAGGGGTTGCCTTCGGCAGCCCCTTCCTCCCCTTTTTATAGTAAATTTGATTATGATTTGTTTTTTTGGGTGCAGAGAAGGGTGTCTATAGAATTAACTGATTCCTTAAAAAAGTTGTTGAAAGAAATAGCATCTGAGTTAAAAGGTGCAGCAAAACGTAAATTTATGGCACAAATTGTATTTGAGCTAGGATATGGGGGACAGTGGCTAGCAGAGCGGGAATTAGGTTGGAATCGATGTACTATTCGTAAACTCATATCTTGCACCTAACCGAGTAAACCCTTACAAGCCAGATGAAGAGTATCAAAATTGAACTATGAATGAAGTTTACTAATTCAGTGCAAGAAAGTTATATATAAAACTAAAGAATAGTATTATTACATAATAATTTTTCAAAATTATCTAAGATGCAGCGATGATGCTTTGCATCATCGCTGCGGTGCGATACGCGAAGCGTCCCCTTCGGGCTATCGTCAACTTCAAATTATGGATTTGCTTTGAAGGTAAAAAATATGAGAAAAAGGGCGTGAAATATCGATTTTTAAGCAAGAACAATGCTTGCCCATGCCCAAGAGCTAGTCTACACCCTCAAGGAATTGATGCCTACGCAATACCAGAAAGATAATCTTGAAGCAATGCTGGGATTATTCTTAGAAGCACAAGGACATCCATTACCAGAACACTCGCAAACAAAATCTGCCAGTGCTTTGAGCCGATTTTTAAATCTTAATTCGTGGTCAACACGTTCATATAATTCGTGAAATTCGTCGTTCAATATTAGAGGTGGTTTTAAAAGCTTTGTATGAAGAAAGCAGAGGGCGTAGACCGAAATTACAAGTAATTGTTGACCTTACAACCCTTGAAAAACGAGGTAAATTCAAAGAATTTGAAAGTTTAATTTCAGTCTACAACGGTAGACGGGGATTACATATGGTAGTACTGTATTTGGTGGTCGGAAGGTGGCGAATACCTTGGGGTTTCCGAGTATGGAGGGGTAAGGGTACGCCTTCACAAGCACAATTAGGACTGAAATTAATCAAAACCTTGCCAAAGCTGCTTACTAAGCACTTTCAGGTGATGATTTTAGCTGATACAGCTTTTGGTAGCATAGACTTTTTACATGGTATCCGCAAACTTAAATATCATGCTATTACAGGTCTTTCTATTAGCCGTAAGCTAGTTGATGGAAGAGTTTTAAGACATTTACATAAACAGGGGCAACAGGTGCATTTGGTCGGTTTAGATTTTCCTGTCACTGTAGCTTGGTATTATCTTAAACGCGAAAATGGAAGACTTGAGAAAAGATTTGTTTTATCCACCTTACCTTTGAAAGCTAGCACAATCAAGTGGTGGGGAAAACGCAGATGGTGAGCCAGTGCGGTGGACGGGTTCCCCGGCATAAAGCAACTGGTGAACCCGAAGGGCGTATTGAGGGCTGGTTTAAGACTGCAAAACATCGTTTTGGTTTACATCGTTTTGGTCAAAAAACCTTAATGGGAATGTATCGTTGGTTGATTCTTTCCTTAGTTACTTATTTCATAGTTCACTGGACTTATTTATCAACCCAGTTACCGTTACCACCTGATTGGGGAGAAGCATCTCAAACAGAAGATTGAATCATTTTTTCCAAAAATAGTCGTGTCTCTTCTTTTACTTGATATTGAGCGATTAATTCCTCTTGCACGTAGTTGTGGTTTTGACATCTCTTTTTCAAGGTGCAAGATGTGAGTTAATTCTATAGACATCCTTCTCTGCACCCAAAAAAACAAATCATAATCAAATTTACTATAAAAAGGGGAGGAAGGCAGCCCCTTCCTCCCCTTTTAGAATGATTATCATTATTAATTTTGGATATTTTATTTCTTGGAAGTCCCTAGGGTAAACCCCATTCATCAGATTTTATAAAGTTTTGTAAAGGGTTGTGTAATTTATCGGTTTTCAATCCTGAGTATAAGCGTGAAGTTCAGCTTTTAAGTTGTTTTTGTTTTTACGTAAATTCTATATGTAAACAATATTTACACGGGTACTTATTTACAATCAATAGTTAACTCGATGATGACTATCTCCTTATCAAATATTCTTACTGATAGAGCGCAGAATCAGTCCGAAAAACAAGCCTACATCTTTCTCCAAGACGGAGAAAAGGAATCAGCCAGTCTTACCTACGGGGAATTAGATAACCTTGCAAGAAGAATCGCATCCCATCTCCAATCTTTTAAAGGAGAAAGGGCTTTACTGTTATATCATAGTGGCTTAGAGTTTATTACGGCTTTTTTCGGCTGCTTGTATGCAGGAGTAATAGCAGTTCCGGTTTATCCTCCCCGACGAAATCAGAAGTTATCTAGATTACTTTCTATCGTTAATGACGCTCAACCAAAATTAGCACTAACAACCACATCAATATTGGCTGACATTGAGCAAAAATGGACACGAGAGCCAGAATTAGCTCAGTTACAATTGTTCGCTACAGATACTATTGAAAGCCAGAATCAAGATTTTGCCCCCATCTCGGTAACATCGGATAGTTTGGCATTTTTACAATATACTTCTGGTTCTACAGGAAACCCCAAAGGAGTGATGGTTACTCATGGAAATATCATTCATAACCAGCAAATAATTCAAACTGCTTTTGGTCATAGCGAAAAGAGTATAGTTACTGGTTGGTTACCTTTGTTCCATGATATGGGATTGATTGGTAATGTTCTACAGCCGATGTATTTGGGAATAACCTGTATTTTGATGCCTCCAGTAGCATTTCTGCAAAAACCAATTCGTTGGCTAAAAGCAATTTCTAAATATAGAGCGACTACTAGTGGTGGACCAAATTTTGCTTATGATTTATGTATAAAAAAAATTCAACCGGAAGATTTAGCTAATCTTGACTTAAGCAGTTGGGATTTAGCTTTTAATGGAGCCGAACCTATACGAGCAGAAATTTTGGAGCAGTTTAGCCAAAAATTTGCGGCTTGTGGTTTTAACTACAACGCTTTTTATCCTTGCTATGGAATGGCTGAGACTACCTTGTTTACAACAGGTGGAAATAAGAATCAATCACCAGTAATTGTGGGAGTAAAAACTACTGATTTAGAGCAAAATTCGATAGTAGAAACTGAGATTTCCTCACCAGAAAGTAGAGTATTTGTAGGATGTGGTCATTCTTACCTAGATACGACAGTAATTATTGTTAACCCAGAGTCCTTAACTCGTTGTAATCCAGAACAAGTAGGAGAAATTTGGGTTAGTAGTGAAAGTGTAGCTGCTGGATATTGGAATCGAGCCGATGCAACAAAAGAAACTTTTCAAGCCTGTGAATCGGATGGGAATGGTCCTTTTTTACGAACAGGGGATTTGGGATTTTTGAAACATGGAGAGCTTTTTGTAACGGGAAGACTCAAGGATGTAATTATTATTAGAGGTCGTAATTATTATCCCCAAGATATTGAATTAACTGTCGAAAAGAGTCACCAAGGATTACGAGCTAATAGTGGAGCTGCTTTCTGTGCAGAAGTAGAAGGAGAAAAAAGGCTAGTAGTAGTGCAAGAAGTTGAGCGTACTTATGTGCGTAAACTCAACTCAGAAGAAGTTGTTTGTGCAATTAATCAAGCCGTATCATTAGAACATGAATTAGCAATTGATACTATAGTTTTACTAAAACCAGGAAGTATTCCTAAAACCTCCAGTGGTAAAATTCAGCGCAGTGCTTGTCGGACAAAGTTTATTGATAAAAGCTTAGAAAATGTAATTTTAAAAAAATCTGTAAATAAAGTTCCCACACCAGCAAAACAAATCGAATTTAGTTTACTTTACTTTTCAAGCAACGAAGCTGAATTTACAGATAACAAATATAAACTTCTGCTAGAAGGAGCAAAATTTGCGGATAAGAATAATTTTCATGCAGTTTGGATACCAGAACGACATTTTCATCCCTTTGGAGGATTATATCCAGAACCATCAGTTTTAGGCTCTGCCTTAGCAATGGTAACTGAGAAAATTCGCATTAGACCGGGTAGTGTTGTTTTACCATTAAAAAACCCCGTGAGAGTTGCGGAACAATGGTCTGTAGTTGATAACTTATCTGGGGGTAGAGTAGACATCAGCTTCGCTAAAGGTTGGAACCTCAAAGATTTTGTCCTTGCTCCAGAAAATTATGCTAATCGTAGCCAAATAATGTTTGATGGTATCAAAACCGTGCAGAAACTTTGGCGAGGGGAATCAATTTGTTTACCTGATACTAACGGAGAAGCAACTGAAATTAAAATATATCCTTTACCAAAGCAACCAGAATTATCAAGTTGGATTACCTGTAGTGGAGGAAAAGAAGGATTTATTGAAGCAGGAGCAAAAGGTGCCAATATTTTGACCGCATTACTTGCTCAGCCACTTGAAGAATTAGCCGAGAAAATAGCTTTATATCGAGAATCAAGAGCTAAAAATGGTTACGACCCAGATACTGGTTACGTGACTTTAATGTTACATACTTTTGTCAGTAATGAAGTCGAATTTGTTCGCAATCAAGTACGTGAACCATTTACGGAATATCTCAAAAGTTCAGTTAATTTGTGGAAAAAAGGTTCAAAAGAAAAACCATTATTTACCAAGCAGCAACAAGATGAAATATTAGCTTATTCCTTTGAAAGATATTTTCAAACTGCTGCTTTATTTGGAACACCTCAGAGTTGCTTGAATATAGTAGAGAAAATCAAAGAAATAGGAGTTGATGAAATTGCTTGTTTGATTGACTTTGGAGTAGATGCAGACTTAGTATTATCTAATCTCAATTATTTGAATCAACTACGAAAATTGGCTAATGGTATTAGCGATTCTTTACCAAAAGAATCACTAATACCACAGGCCTTTAATTCTGTGATCAAGGCAAATCTTTTTTCAACGAACCCAGAGCAATCGAGCAAGTTACGTGCCTCAGAGTTAATCGAGTGGCTCCGTAGTTATGCTACGGAGCGAATTAATTCCAGGCTAATTGATGAACGTCGTAGTATTCCACCTTATATTGTCCTAGATTTTGGCAATCGTGGGCTTTTCGGTCTACAAGTACCTCCTGAATACGGAGGAATAGGTCTTAACAATGTTGATGCCTTAAGAGTTATCCAGCAGTTGGGAGCCATAGATCAAACCCTAACATTGTTTATTGGTAATCATAACGTCCTTGGGGTTCGTCCGATTTTAAAATATGGCTCTTTAGCTCAAAAAGAGCAATTACTTCCCAAATTAGCCACGGGTCGAGAAATAGCAGCTTTTGCCTTAACAGAATCAGGAGCAGGTTCCAATCCTCGAGCCATATCTACACGAGCAATACCAAATGGTAATGGTAGTTGCTTATTGCAAGGTTCTAAAATTTGGAGTGGTTCTGCCCTATGGTCTAGTGTGATTAACATTTTTGTCCAACAACTAGATTCCAATGGAGAAGCAATGGGAATTAGTTGTTTCGTAGTTAACCAGGGAGCAAAAGGGTTACGACAAGGTCCCGAAGCCCTAACCATGGGAATGCGTGGTATGGTTCAAAATTCGGTATTTCTTGAGGGAGTATCGGTAAAACAGCAGCAACTTTTGGGTGAAGCAGGTGCTGGGATGAAAGTAGCCCAAGATGCTATGATGCATGGTAGATTGGGTCTGGCGGCTGGATGTATTGGTGGTATGAAACGTTGCGCTCAGTTGATGCTTCGTTACAGCGAGCGTCGTTTGGTCTCCACAGGTAGTTTACTGGAAAACCCAGTTACCTTAGTTCGTTTGAGCAATCTGACAGCCATGATTACTGCCTTAGAAACTTTAGTTTTTACGGTTGCTGAATTATTGGATAAGGGATTTTCTGTTCCAGAAGAGGTCTACACAGCTTGCAAAACCTCGGGACCGGAATTCTTCTGGCAAGCTGCTGACCAACTAGTTCAATTACTAGGAGGTCGTGGCTATATTGAAACAAATATTGCTTCTCAGATACTGCGTGATGCCAGAGTTTTTCGGATTTTTGAAGGTCCGACTGAACCCTTGAGTATGTTTTTGGGTTCTCGTGCAATTAATAAAGGTGAAGAATTACAAAAATTCTTGTCTGAAAGTTTAGGTATGCCTCAAGTTGCTCAACGTTTCAAAGCAGCAACAGAAAAAATTAACCAGCATATTAAAAGTTCTCAGTCATTATTTTCTAACCAGAATAAAGCAGTTCGTTGGATTTATTTTCGTACAGGTGAATTGACCACCTTGGCAATTTTACTGGCTACAGTTCAAAGGGCTTTTGAAGATAATGCTTCCGAGGATTTACGTCATGCTATAAACTGGGTAGAATTACAGTTTGAACAAAAACTTAAAAATATTATTTCTGAAACAACATCTCAATTGGTATTAGAAAATGCTGATAATTTTATTACTAAAATACCTGATGCTGATACTATAACTACTCGGATATATGATTATGCTAAAACAATTGGAGATTTAGAACAAACATTACCAGGGGAAGACTACGAACTTGATGAGTTGCTAAGATGCCAAACTTCTAAAAGTGAATCGAAAACAGATACTGCTGTCGAAAGAAAAAATAATGAAAGTATTGTCACATCTATAGATAAAATTGATGTTCAATCAAATAATAAAAATATTACTTCTGATGTTGCCTCTATTGAGAATCTAATCAAAAATACACTGGCTAAAAAATTAAATATAGATGCTAGTTCTATTAAATCTCAAAATACTTTTGTTAGTTACGGTATAGATTCAGTGATGGCGGTAGAGTTAATTCAAGACTTAGAAGATTGCTTTAATCAGTCTTTAGAAGCAACTCTACTTTGGAATTTTCCCACCATTAAATCTCTAGCACAATATTTAGCACAAGGGAGCGAGCATACTCAAAAAATTGAAAGAGAAAATGACGGTTTACTTGATGAAGATGAATTAGATAATGTTGAGTGGATTAAAGGAGAACTATGAATACTATTAAATTTTTACAAGACCTTATCATCAAAGGTTGGAAATTCTGGAACGAGGACAATAAACTACACTACCGCGCTCCAAAAAAAGAATCAACTTCTGAAGTATTAGCTCAACTAAAGCAACATAAAGTTGAACTCATAAAATTGCTTCAAGAAGAGCCAGATATTTTTAACGTTCATCCACTATCCCACGGTCAAAAAGCTCTATGGTTTATATGGCAATTAGAACCTGAAAGTGCTGCCTATAACCAAGTTTTTTCTGCTCGTATTTGTGATGATTTAGATGTAGCTTTATTGCGTTCAGCTTTCTTAGAACTACTTGAACGTCACCCTTGCTTGCGTAGCACTTTTCCAAAACTTGGTGAACAACCAATTCAACAAATACATCAAAATTTTCAACTAGATTGGGAGCAAATAGATGCTTTCTCTTGGGATGAAACAGAACTTTATTCTCAAGTAATTGGAAAATCAAAATGTCCCTTTGACCTTGAAAATGAGCCAATTATAAGAATAAGATTATTTACTATTTCTCCATCAGAACATATTTTATTAATCACTATACATCACATCGTAACTGATGGTTGGTCTTTAGATATTATTTTATCGGAATTACCTAAACTCTACCAAGCAAAAATTGATGGTGTTTGTGCCCCGCTGTTCACTTTAAAACACTCTTATTCTGATTATGTTTACTCCCAAAATAAAATGTTAGAAGGAGCAGAAAGAGAGAAACTTCTTCGTTATTGGGAATCTAAACTTCAAGGAGAATTACCAGCATTAAATTTACCCACAGATAAAACAAGACCACCAATACAAACATATAATGGCGCATCAATTAATTTTGAGTTATCCGAGCAACTTACACAACAACTCAAACAACTAGCGATAGATAGCGATGCAACACTTTATATGACTCTTTTAGCAGCTTTCCAAGTACTTTTATATCGTTACACTGGCACTGATGATATTTTAGTTGGTTCTGTAGTTTCAGGTAGATTGCAGCCTCAATTTAGAGAGATTATTGGTTATTTTGTTAATTTAGTAGTTTTGCGGGGAAACTTATCTAATAATCCCAGCTTCAGAGAGTTTTTAACACAAATTCGTCAAACAGTAAATGAAGCACTCACTCATCAAAGTTACCCATTTGCTCTGTTAGTAGAAAAATTGCAACCACAGCGAGATTCGAGTCGTTCGCCGATTTTCCAGGCTTCTTTTGCTCTACAGCAATTGCAACAATCTCGAAATGTACAAAATTTGTTTGTAAACGAAATAAAATCAAATATTGATTGGGGAGGATTGAAGTTAGGAGCTTTTGAAATACCTCAGCAAGAAGGTCAAAATGATTTGGATTTAGAGGTTTTTGAAGGTAGTTCCTGTATTAGAGGGAGTTTTAAGTACAATACTGACTTGTTTAAATGTGAGACAATTGAGCGAATGGCTGCTCACTTCCAAAATCTACTAGAAGCAATTGTAGAAAATCCGTCTGAGAATGTGGGTAGTTTTAACTTTTTGTCAGAATCGGAACGTCATCAGTTATTGGTAGAGTGGAATGATACAGCAACTGAATACCCTCAGCATAAGTACATTCATCAGTTATTTGAAGAGCAGGTAGAAAAAACACCGGATGCTATAGCAGTGGTGTTTGAGTCCGAACAATTAACTTATCAGCAATTAAATCAACGAGCCAACCAACTTGCACATCATCTGCAAACATTGGGAGTAAAATCAGAGGTTTTGGTGGGGATTTGTGTAGAGCGTTCCATTGAGATGGTGGTGGGATTATTGGGGATACTAAAAGCTGGTGGTGCTTATGTACCACTTGACCCCAATTATCCCTCAGAAAGATTGAGTTATATGTTGAGCGATTCTGGTGTTGGGGTGTTAGTTACTCAGAGCTCATTGTTGGAGTTTTTACCAGAGCATAGTGCACGAGTGGTTTGTCTAGATAGCGATTGGGGTATAATTGAGCAACAGTCCCAAGAGATTTTTAATGCTGGGTTAACTTTCGATAATTTGGCTTATGTTATCTATACTTCTGGTTCTACTGGGAAACCGAAGGGAGTAATGATTACCCATCAATCTTTAAGTTGCTTCATACAGGCTGCAATTTTTGAATATAAGATTAAAGCAAGCGATCGCTTGCTTCAGTTTGCTTCAATTAGCTTTGATGTCGCAGTTGAAGAAATTTATTCTTGTTTGTCTATGGGGGCTACTTTAGTATTGCGTATTCCCGAGATGCTCGCCGATTCGCAGAGGTTTTTCCAAGCTTGCACAGATTTGCACTTAACCGTGTTAAACCTACCAACTGCTTACTTTATTCAGTTAGTGACTGATTTAGAAAGCACAGAAGTTACTCTACCACAATCTTTACGGTTAGTGATTATTGGCGGTGAAAAAGTACTCTCAGAACCAGTCAGATACTGGCTTGAGTATGTGACCAAATCTAGAAAGAGTGATTGGTTGCAACTAATTAATGCCTACGGACTAACAGAAACTACAGTTACTACTATACTTTATCGTATTCAAAGTAATATTTTCTCAGATAAAAACGAAGTCCCCATTGGTCGTCCCATAGCCAACACCCAAATTTACATCCTAGACTCACACCTACAACCAGTTCCAGTCGGGGTACCAGGAGAACTCTACATCGGTGGTGATGGTTTAGCCAGAGGATACCTCAACCGTCCCCAGCTAACATCAGAAAAATTCATCACCAACCCCTTCAATAATTCAAAATCACAACGTCTTTACAAAACAGGAGACCTAGCTCGTTACTTAAGAGATGGAAATATAGAATTCCTAGGTCGCATAGATAACCAAGTGAAGATTCGCGGCTTCCGTATCGAACTCGGAGAAATAGAAGCAGTCCTAACTACCCATCCTCAAATTAATCAAGCTGTCGTCATTGCTACAGAAGAAAACACTAGTAACAAACGCCTAGTAGCTTACCTAGTAGCAGAGGAGGAAATTACAACACCTCAACTACGTGACTACATCAAAGCACAGCTACCCGACTACATGGTACCCAGTGCCTTTGTCACCTTAGACACATTACCATTAACACCCAACGGCAAAATTGACCGCAAAGCATTACCAACAGTTGATGCTCTAGAAAGAAATACTGAGTATGTAGCACCACTTACACAAAGCGAACAAATAATAGCCAACATCTTTGCTCAAGTATTGAATGTAGAAAATATTGGAATTGACGATAACTTTTTTGATTTGGGAGGTCATTCCTTACTAGCAACCCAATTAATTTCCAGAATACGAGAAGCTTTTTCTACAGAAATACCCCTAAGAGAATTATTTTCTTCCCCCACTGTTGCTCAATTAGAGCAGACAATTACTCAACTACGGACTAGTAATGGTGAAGATTCATCAGCTGTAACTCTACCAACGATAGTAGCCAAACCAGAAAATAAATATCAACCCTTCCCACTCACAGATATTCAACAAGCTTATTGGCTAGGTCGCAATCAAAACTTTGACCTTGGTGATATTGCCAGCCATGGTTACATAGAAATAGATTGCTTGAACTTAAATCTGCCACAATTAAACCAAGCATGGCAGAAATTAATTGAACACCATGACATGCTCAGAGCAGTGGTGTTAGCTTCGGGTGAACAGCAAATTCTCGAACAAGTACCTACATATTCCATAGAAGTATTAGATTTACACTCTTGTTCACAATCAGAAATTTCCGAGCAACTAGATACAATTCGTGAACAAATGTCTCACGAAATATTACCAGCAGAGCAATGGCCTTTATTCAAAATTCGCGCCACAATATTAGATCAACAACGAACCCGTCTACACTTGAGCTTTGATGGAATAGTAGCAGATGCTTGGAGTATGAGTTTACTTGGACAACAGTGGCAACAACTCTATGAAAATCCCCAAACTTTACTACCACCATTAGAAATTAGCTTCCGGGATTACGTTGTCACAGAATTATCACTTAAGAATACACCCAAATATCAACAAGCCCAGGAATATTGGTTTAATCGCAATCTCCCACCAGCACCACAATTACCTTTTGCTTTACACCCATCTTCTATCAGTAAGCCAACATTTAAGCGTCATAGTGCTCGGTTAGAAGCACACCGATGGCAGCAATTAAAACAACAAGCGACAAAAGCAAATCTAACTCCTAGTGCAATATTATTAGCAGCTTTTGCAGATATATTAAACTACTGGAGTAAAAGTCCCAACTTTACCATCAATCTCACCTTATTCAATCGTTTCCCCCTACATCCCCAGGTAAATCAGTTGGTGGGAGACTTCACTTCATTGACATTGCTAGAAGTTGATAATAGCATCATCTGTTCATTTACTGCTCGGGCTCAAAGATTACAACAGCAACTTTGGCAAGATTTAGACCATAACTATGTTAGTGGAGTAGAAGTACAACGAGAATTACGCCGCGTGCGTGGGAACACTCAATCAATGGGTGTAGTTTTTACTAGCACTTTAGGACTAAACTCGTTGATGGACGATACATCACCATCATTAAATCAATTGGGAGAAGTAGTTTATGCTATCAGCCAAACTCCCCAAGTATGGTTAGACCATCAAATATTTGAAGAAGATGGAGTCTTAGTATTTAATTGGGATGTGGTAGAAAAATTATTCCCAACAGGTTTAATTGAAGATATGTTTGCTAGCTACTGTAATTGGTTAGAACAACTAGCCAGCTGTAAAGAGGCTTGGTCACAAACTCATCCACAATTATTACCTGCTCAGCAGCAAAGTACCATCGTCACAGTTAACGATACTGATACTCACGTTGTTGAGGAAACTTTACATGGTTTGTTCCACAAGCAAGTAGCTGCACGTTCTCAATTTCCTGCGGTGATTACTCCCAACAAAACTCTCACCTACTCAGAATTGCATCAATTTGCAAGCAATTATGCACAGCAATTGCGGCAATTGGGAGTGACTCCTAATATCTTAGTAGCCGTAATTATGGAGAAGGGTTGGGAGCAAATAGTTGCTGTATTGGGAATCTTAATGTCTGGAGCAGCATATCTTCCCATCTCACCAGAATTTCCCCAAGAACGACAACAGTATTTGCTCTCTCAAGGAAAAGTCAACTTAGTTCTTACACAACCACAGCTTGAGCAAAATTTATCTTTACCCGAGAATATTGAATGTTTAGTTGTTACCGAAGAGGAATTACAAACAGCACCTTCCAATCAACTTGAGTCAATACAAACCCCAGATGATTTAGCATACGTAATTTATACTTCTGGTTCTACGGGTAAACCCAAGGGTGTGATGATTGATCATAAGGGAGCAGTTAATACGATTCTAAATATTAACAAACGCTTTGGGGTGGGAGTTGATGACCGAGCCTTAGCAATATCAGCCCTAGAATTTGACTTATCTGTTTACGATATCTTTGGTATTTTAGCTGCTGGTGGAACTATTGTAATTCCTGAACCACAGGAATTTAGAAGAAAAGACCCCGCTCACTGGTTAGAATTAATTAATGCTCATCAAGTAACCATTTGGAATACCGTTCCTGCTTTAATGCAAATGCTAGTTGAACATCACTCAGGGAGAACAGATAAACGAGTGGGTGATTTGCGATTAGCTTTGCTTAGTGGTGATTGGTTACCAGTTAATCTACCCGAGAAAGTTAAATCATTGTATTCAGATATACAAGTTGTCAGTTTGGGAGGAGCTACCGAAGCATCTATTTGGTCGATTTTTTATCCCATTGATAAAGTTGAATCAAATTGGAAGAGTATTCCCTACGGCAAACCTTTAGATAATCAACACTTTTATGTATTCAACCAATTGATGCAAACAACTCCAACTTGGGTAGAAGGAGACCTTTATATTGGTGGTATTGGATTAGCTAAGGGATATTGGCAAGATGAAGAAAAAACTAACGACAGTTTTATTACTCATCCGATCACTCAAGAAAGATTGTATAAAACAGGAGATTTGGGAAGGTATTTACCATCGGGTGATATTGAGTTTTTGGGAAGAGAAGATTTTCAGGTAAAAATCAATGGTTTCCGTATTGATTTGGGAGAAATAGAAGTTGCATTGAAAGAATATTCTGCTGTTAAAGAGGTAGTGGTTAATTCTTATGATAATCAGTTGGTTGCTTATGTCGTTCCTCAAATTGAACAGGTATCATCTTCTCAAGTTGCTGGGGGTGATAAGTCGATTTCAACTCAGATCCATGAATATTTAAAACATAAATTGCCCAACTATATGATGCCATCGGAATGCGTTATTTTAGATCGGTTACCACTCACAGCAAACGGTAAGATTGATAGAAAAGCATTGCCAGAACCATTAAAATTAGAACGAGAGATTGTATACGTAGCACCACGTACACAAAGTGAAGAAATAATAGCCAATATCTTTGCTCAAGTACTGAATATAGAAA
>ERZ1740062.855-NODE-855-length-13890-cov-41.053849_pt1 | contig 13890 bp, 11 predicted proteins | sample MGYA00581741_ERZ1740062 | MGnify/ENA primary metagenome ERZ1740062 (study PRJEB43018, sample SAMN04849747) | marine metagenome | isolation source: floating plastic debris | place: Pacific Ocean | collected 2008-09-01 | study: EMG produced TPA metagenomics...
TCCGGTTGCATTCCAGAATCCAACGCAAAGCGCAACACCTTGGCTTGGAATTCTGTCGGTTTGTCTTTTAATAACTTATCTAAATGAGATGGTTTTTTATTACCTTTAGAAGCCATGAATTTACCTCACACAAAGTCTTGGCGATTTCAGTTTTAGAACAGTTAGTTTTTTTAAGACGGATGTTTTGCAGGAAGGCTTTTTGTAACACTGAAATGACAGAGATTGAAAGTTGAGAATTTCAGTTTCTATTCACTTAAATCCTAATTGTGTCTCTGCTTCCTCAAAGTTACTTTTGGCTGTATCTATCCACCCAAATAATCTCGACTGATTGCTCAAAGTAAGAGCTTCATGTTCTAACGCTTCGGAAAAGGACAAATCATTCGAGTCAATGAAGTCAAAAATGTCGTCAAATAATTCTGGTAAATCCAACTCGATGGCACCATAAGATAATGCAGTCTGCCGTGCTTTGGAATTGTTATAACGAGTAAACTTTTCACTAGCACCCCAGTACAAATTCTTCACCAGCACATAATCTACTCGATTACCACAAAACTCCAACAATCTTTTCAATTGCACCACTGAATCTTTCACCCTTCCCAAAACGCTTACCATCGTGATGCGATAACCCAAACGTTTTGCATTCTGAAATAAAAAAATATCGTCAGCCAAACTTTCAAAATATTCAGCAGCACCAGCTGGTAAATCTACCAAAGAAACTTGAGGAGAAAAAGAAATTAAATCATCTTGCAGCGCATCCGCTCCACCCCTTTGATTTAGTTTCAGAGTTTTAACTCCCTCCGAAACTTTATTATAATGTCTCCATAATTGCGGATTTGATGGGTCACATTCGTAAGCAATACAATTGATATTTTTTGAATGATAAATATCTAAAAGTATTCTTGCTACAACGCTTTTACCAGTGCCGCCCTTATCACCCGTAATCATCACAATTCTTTTCAAAGTTTGTGATTTTTTGGGTTCTTTTAAATTAGTTTTTTTAGCTTTAGTCATAAATCATCATCACTATAGATTTGAGGCTGAAAACTATGCGCTTTACCCTGTGCCTTTGAATCTTTCCTTTGGTTTTTTTGTGTTTGGGTTTTTATTCCGTCTTCTCGCAGAGATTTTTCTTTTTTAGACCGTGCTATTCGTCCCTTCAAATTCCTTTTATTTGCGGTTTCAATTGGTTCGCTCGATTCAACATTCCTCTGATTAAAAATAGTTTCCTCTCCATTCTCAACTTCAGTTTCTTCAGGTTCTGTTGTCTTCTTCTTTTTGCGTCGAGTGTTCTTATTAACTTCAGTCAATAAATACTTCAATCGGCTACCACTGATATTAATACCTAACTCAGATAAGACCTCCGCAATTTCTTCGTAGGTATAATTCTTCTTCAAAGCACCATTTATATATCGCCTCATTTGACGAATAGCTTCCTTAGCAGAAACATCAGGTAGCTCCTTCGGTTTCAATTCCTTTAATGCGTTTATAGCTTCCGGAATCAAATCCTTATCTATTCTGTCCGATTCTTGTTGTGATGTAGTCACTGTTTCGATTTGTTTACCTCCAGCTTTGGTTAAAAATCATATTCATTTTTCTTGATTAAAATACGCATATGCTGATTATTTTTATCCTTCTCTAAGACATTGGGCTTACAAAATATTCTCTCTATAAATATATTTTATAATGTCAATTTTATCTATAAAAATGAGCCTATTATATATATATTATTACATACATAAATAATTGACTGCTTATACTACTTTTGACAGATGTTTTTATATTCAAGTCATTGAAATATTGGATTTAATATCTCAAAATAAATTTATCAAATTCTATAAATATTTATTATGCTTTTTCAGCGTTTAAATACGAATCTACCTTATATAAATAGAATTAAGATTCTAGTAGAAATGAATGTGACGTATTTCAACCTTTATCAACAAGAATACTTGTTTTATTTGCATCCAAAATTTTAGTTGTAGAGAATTATAAACTCTCCAGTTTAAAGTTACGTGGTGATACTTCCAATACCCCACAATTTCTGTTATCAAAGCTTGTAGACTACTTGCCTGGGTTTTCGTTCTCCCAAACTCTTGGTTCCCCAAACACAAACTTTTTCCTCCAGTCTCATTTCTCCCAGGTTCTCGTCTTCCCCCAAACTCTTGGTTCCCCTACTCTTCTAGTTCTCCCCAGGCTCCAGTTACCCCAGTCTTACCGTCTCCCGGAGCGTGGGTTAGGAGCCAGCCATGCCCTAAAACTTGCGTTTTACCATCGCTTGCGCTCGGTGCGGGCAGTCTGGCTTAAGGGGATATCCCCCTTAAGAAACCCCCAGTAATCGCTCACAATTTGTTCTTTATTTCTTATCCTAAAAATGCCACGTCGTCGTAAATCCAAAGCCACAATTCGGAAACACAATTATCAAGTGCGATTAAGTGATTTGGAACTGGATTGGTTACGCATGAAAGCAAAAGATGCTGGGGTACCTCAAAGTGTTTTAATACGTCGCTTAACTTTGGGTAAACCACTACCCAAAAGAATGAGCAAAATCTCACTTAAAACTTATCAAGAATTAAGCCGAATTGGAAACAATTTAAATCAGTTAACAAAGGCATCTAATACTGCTATCAAAATGGGGTGTCAACCGCCAGTTGATTCAGAAATATTAAAGGAACTTTTAGATGTAGTTAATCAAGTAGGAAAACAACTTACACAACTATCTGATTGTGACGACGAATATGAAGAATTAGAAGAGGATTTAGTTGATGATTGGGAAGCAGAAGAAGGGTAGAGGATTTAGAGGTTTATTAGATTATTTAGAACAAGATTCTGATGACACATTAATTGGCGGGAATATGTTCGGTAAAAATGCCAGAGAATTGACAAAAGAATTTAAAATTTCTAGACAACTAAATCCAGAAGTTGAACGTGCAGTTTATCACGTCTCTCTCTCCGCCGCACCTGATGATTGTATTGATAAAGAACTGTGGAAAGAAATAGCTCAGAAGTATCTTAAAGATATGGGATTTGATTGCAACCAATATGCAATTTATAGACATTCAAACACCGACAATGACCATATACATATAGTAGCCAGTCGCATAAGGTTAGATACCGGAAAAGTAGTACATGATGGTTGGGATTATTTACGTTCAGAAAAAGTTCTAAGGGAAATTGAAAAAGAGTATGGTTTATTTCAAGTTAAAAGTAGAGATAAACAACAAAAAGCACCCAGCATGGGACAAGTTAAACGCATTGAAAGAGAGCAATTTGAATACGATAACGGTCTGCGTCAAACTCTACCAGAAAAGCCAATAAAACAGAAGTTACAACAGGCAATTAATAAAGCAACTTTGGATAATCCAACACTACCATTAATGATTGCTCGATTACAGGTGCAAGGTATTCAAGTAAAAGCAGGATTTACACGTAATGGTAAATCAAAAGGAATTTCATATTGTATGGATTCCCAAGCATTTAGCGGTACTAATTTAGGTGCTGCTTATACATTCAATGGACTGCAAAAACATCGCGGGGTAGATTATCAACCAGAACGAGATGCAGAACCAATTAAAAAACTAATATCTAATCCTAATTTAGCTCTTGAAGTTGCTAAAAGATATCAACAAATTTATCAAGAAAAATTAAAAAGACACAAACAAAAGTCAAAAGGTATTGAACGATAAATGCTCGGTTTTAATTCCAGCACACGACTGGTGGACGCTCATTCCGCTCTGCTCCACTCGCTTGCCCTAGCGGTACCAGCACCGCCCACATTACTATCGCTTGGGAATTAATTACTCTGGTAAGGCGGGCTGGTACTCCGCTACGCCGCTAGGTCACCACCAGTCGTGTCAATTAATTGGTAATTATATATATATATTTACAACACGATGACACCAATCAAGATTTCACTCATCAACACCAACCCCTATTTTCATTGCCTCCTGCTTTAACCAAGCTTGCAACACCTCATCCCTACCGTCTGAGGGCGGTACAAATTCATAAATCATGTGACGGTTGCCTCTACTCCCCTGACGGGCAATATATTGCAGTTTACAGCCCAATTTGGACAGCAGTTTTTGCACCACTGCAATGGGCGAATCTTTATCAGAAATCGTAATGCCTAGATAATCTTTAATAATATACTTGTACTGTTTGGCTAATTGCTCCGTGCGCTGTACTTCTGGGTCAATCTTTTTCCACTGTTTTCCCGGTTCCATTATGGTTGACACGCCCAAACCTTCTAGCAATCTTACTGACCCCAGGAATTGCCCCCGGTTAAAGTCAGGTTGCCACACTGCCCCTTCTCCTTCTTCTAACGCTTTCTTAGCTTTGCGGGCATCGTGTGGGACGACGAATTCACGACCAATGGTGAGATAATAATATAGCCGCAATTGGGGATACCAGCCGTTATCGTCTTTTTCTACAACATCTGGTGTCACCGGCACATCATAACGTTTCTCCAGTTTCGTTTTGCGTTCTCGGTAGCGTTCCTCTTGTGTTTTAGCCCGTTTTTCTTTGGCTTTTATGTACTCGCTATCTGTATAAGTTTCTGACTTACTTACTGCAATACATTCTTCTTCATACAAATTATCTCTGACCTCTTTTACTTGCTGGGCTACTTCCACAGCGCTTTCTTTTGATAAAAGCAATAAATAAATCATCCAGCTGTGACGTTCTGTAAGGGGAGAAAGCCCCATAAGTCCCGAATGTTTGAGCAACATATATTTGAAACGATGGGACAATTCTTGACAAGCAATTCTTTGGGAAGCCGGAATAATGTTATAACCATCCGCAGCCAGTCCTTCTAAAATTGTTTCTCGGTAGCGTGCCATACCTGCATTAATTACGCAGGCTTTAGCAGCCCAAGTATTGAGCGATTCCCGTTGGAATCCCCAATCAATTGCCCCAAAATCATAATCTTCTTGGTGGTCCGCAGCTGTAAGTAACTGTATATTGACTTTTGCTGTCTTCTGCTGGCTCAATATCAGCGAACCAATGGAAGTAGAACCGTTACCAATCCTGCAACCCCTCAAGCCATATTGAGAAATCCAAACGTGACGGGGTACCGTTTCTCGCACCCGCGCCAGGGATTGACGTACTGAGTTTTCTGGCTGTACGCCGCTTGCTATATTCCATACCCCAGTAAAATGATTTGTTAAGTCAATTGACACCCCGGTTTCTAGGCAAGGGGAAACAATCACAATGTCATATAGGGGTAAAATCTGATTTAAACGAGAAATACAGCCATAAGCTGCATGATTGGGGTCGGATACGGATTCCGAATCAATTCGCAAAATGCGCTTGCCAGGAAAACGTTTCCTTAACATTTTCTCTAGCGCTTGAGTACTCCAGTGAGATTGAGCTTTTTGGGCAGTACAGCATACTAACGATTTACCCCCCGCTTTAATATCTTCTATCATTTCTGCGACCAACATACGGGGGTCTTTACCTTCATAAACGTAACAATCCCCAGAGGACGGTTGGTATTCGTTAACAATTACATATGGCTTGACATCAAATGTCACCGAAGAACATACGAACTTAATATCAACATCGCTGACATCAGCAGAAGACAGATAAATCTTCCCTTCACTGCTGCTCAGAACATTGTTAAATAACTGCATTAAGTTGCGTAAAACCGTTACCCGATGTTTTTTAACCTCCGTATTACTATTTAAAAGATGCCAGAATACCTGGTCTGCTTCATCAACGATGACAACTGCATTTGACCAATCCCAGGGGTCAAATCTTGCTGATGATTTTTTATGCATGGAATCGACACATAGCCCATACCCCAAAACTCCACCAGTCTCCGATGTTTTAAGTTCTGTAACATAATCAATTCCAAAGCGGCTGCATAACGCTTCTCCCAGCTGTACGCGGTGGGTTAACACCAAAACTTTTTGGCAACGTTCTTGGGCTTTAGCCACCTCAGCAGCCAACCACTCGGTTTTACCAGTACCTTTAGCCGCTTTAATCACAATTAGTTTGGCATGGTCTGGTACGAACAATTCACCAATAAACCGCTTATTTAGCGCTACGTCGGGCGGATGGGTCAAAAGGGTATATAGGTTCACTTGCCATTTTGAGAGGGGCTGAGCGGCGTTGTAGAGGGCGTAAAATGCCTCTTTACCCCTGGCAGCTATAAAATCATCAACTCCCTTCTCTCCCCCTGCTGGTAAATCAATTATTTTTACCTGACAACCACCCTCTACGAGCAAACGTGCCGTTTTATAAATCGCTGTTCTCACTTTAAGAACCGTTTCCGGCTTGCTGTCCCGGTCAAAGCAAATGTAAAATTCTCTGCCTGGGGTACAAAAGAATTGCAAATCTGGAATTAAAAACGGTTTACCCGCCTTTGGTGAGAAGCCAGAACCAAAACCATTTCCCCTCCTGCCTTCTGCCTCCTGCCTCCTGCCTTCTTCGTTTTTGGGATTGCGGTAGCCACCGTTAACCCCAGGAAGAGAAATAGCAGCATACCCAGCACTCAGTAACGCTCCTGCCTTCTTAGCGCCTTCGGATAAGGTGATTGGTACGTTGTTCTTCCACACCCAATACCAGAAACCGTGAGGATTTTGCTTGTCTTCTTCGCTTATAGGGATACCACACCGCTCGCTGACTTTCTCCCAAGTCGCATCCGGGACGTAAAGTAAAAATACCCGCATCGGTTCTAGGAGAGGATGTTCGTATTTGATGAGTTTGTTAACTTTCTTTGAGTCATTTCTGGGGCAATTGGGCTTGAAGCATCCCCACTCCATCTCCTTCCAACCGTTTAACGGGTCAATTCCACTGCACCACCAGCCCCCATGCTCAATGTGACGGTATTTATTTAAGTGATAGTCCCGCAAGCGTCCGTCATTACGGCGGGAGATTTGGGGGCTGTAAAGTAAGTAATCGTAAGGCGTGTAGCCTTCCAATGATTTGACGTTGAGCCGAATAATTTCTTCATTTACAGCGCTATCGAGCCATTCTGCAAGGTGTGGTGGCTCTAAGATGCTCTCGGATTGGAAGTATGGCACGCTTTCTGGGGAATCGGAAGGAGTGCTGGGAATTTCTTGTTCCTGCGTTTCCACGTCCCCACGTCCCCATGTTGGTAAAGGTGGGATATTTTTTTGATTTTCGTCAAATTCGTTGGTAAATGCCATTTTTTGTATCCTCCGATGATTTTTCTTCTGTTCATCGGGGCTACTTGCTTCTCTAGGGGTTGGGTGTGGTACGAGATTGGCAACTCAACAATCATTGACCTATTACCCAGTATTGGAGTTAAACCAGCAGTACTAAAATTGGGGTGCTATCTAATAAGGCAGAATTAATAAATTTTCTTTGGGTGTTAAAGATTTAATAATTTTTTTTTGTAATGCAGATACAAGAAAAAATATTTTTTGGCTTTCTTTATAACTGATGTAACCCATATACAGAGAGCGTTATAGCTGAAATCAACACCGTTTTTTTTAATTTCTGTCAATTGATATCACCGGAAAATAGTTGTGTTGGCTTTACCTCAATTGCGTAGACATTGTTAAATTGGAATTGCATTTTCTTCGGTTGGTTGCTTGCCCGTCTAGTACATATGAAGAACAATGCCTATATGGGGTAAACAACCGTGTATATGTTGATCAACAATGTCTGACATGAAGCAAGTAACAGCCGATTTCCTACAAATAAAGTCGCTACGCCTCATGGGAACCGCATCTTGGAGCAGCCAAGCTTTCGCCTAGCCTGTGGATAACTCCAGAATGTAGAAAGTAGGTTGTAACCGAAAATTAAAGTATTCACGACAAAATCCTCCTGTTTGGAGGCACCCAGCCGTTACATTTCTCCCGTTAATACTCGTTGAGACTCTAATCTTGGAATAAATCGGTTTTTCGACTGCTTTATCAAAATGTCTGTTGTTTTCAACGTCGGCTTTATCAGCTGATAACGCATGGAATAATAATGATTAAATTCGCAAGCTAGCTAGAGTAAAGAGAAACTGTAGAGCTAGATACCTTTTTGTTTTTTTTCAAAAGGCATATGATTCTCTCACCCTTGTGTGCTACAATCACAACCAAGGGTGGGTTCGTAGAGTCGTGATGTCAAACAGCTATGTTGGGTTTTCGACCGCCAAGTCTTCATTGCCAACATTGATGTTTTAACGACTCACCTGGTTATTCTTACTACCTAATATATATCCCTAGTGTTTGCTAAACCTCCTTTGTCTGTAGATTGCTCTAAGGCTTATTTACAGATTTACTGTGACTATGCTAACACTTTTCAGCTTTTTTAGAAGAAAATTGCTGATAATTTTATTCTGACTTTTTTTCTCTCCAAAAATTGTTTCCCATAGAAGCGGAAAATCAGTTACCAAGCTGTATATAATTATTATTTACTAATAGTTTATTTGAATGCATTACAAACTACTTCCCTCTATGATTTACAGGGGAATTACTATTAGAAAATAGGAACAAAAAATTGTTGCGAGCTAAAGTATTTCTACACATAACAGAACTTAATGTTCTGTATAAAACTTACTATTTGTTGTAAATAATAAAAATACCTACGTAAATATTATTCCTCCTTCAAGTCATAAGAAAACCACACTATTTTATAGGAAAATCTGCTTATTTGATTAACAAAGAAGGAAAAGAAAACAAACTTTAATTATTTGAGCGGTTAGATTGTCCTAACACGGGAGCAGGTGATGCTCCATTCCTGTCATTGATTTGAAAGGTGCATCCCCATCAATTACGTCATGCCTGTGGTTATTTTTTAATTAACAAAGGTGAATCCACCAAGGCTGTAAAAATGGGTCACAGGAATTTCATGCATACTGAAAGATACAACAAGTATAATGCCAATCGATTAAGAAATATTGATTGAAGTTTTGATGATTGAATAAGCATTTAATGTAATTTTAATACAAAAGTATTATAGAGGAGGTGAAGGGTATGGTTAAAGCACAAGATATAGCTGATTACTTTATTTGGTTAGCAAACTATACTGGCTCTTTTATTAGCAATCTCAAGCTGCAAAAGCTGGTGTACTATGCTCAGGCTTGGTATTTAGCAATTCATGATAAACCATTGTTTGATGAAGATTTTGAAGCTTGGATACATGGTCCCGTTATTCCAGAACTATATAACAAATACTGTGAATTTAAATGGAAGCCCATTTTGAAGGAAGTGGAGGAGCCGAAATTCAATGAAGAAGTTAGACAATTTCTTGACGAAGTTGCAGACGTGTACTTTGGTCTTGATGCTTACGAACTGGAGCAAATGACACACACAGAAGCTCCTTGGATTGAAGCTAGGGGTGAAAAAGCTACCGATGCTTCTTGTAATGAGATTATTAGTAAGGAGTCAATGAGGGAGTATTTTAAGCCCCGTGTCGAAGAAGAAGAAGATTCCGCAGCCAAAGCGCAACCATCAGTCCAGTAAAGGAATAAAACCGACTTCAATCCCAAAGCGAAAAGGCATCAGCTTTTCTTACAAGTACTTCCAAAGCAATCACGATAAATTTTCAGTTACCAACAACCAGCCAGAGTACTTAGTAGCATTTCTTGAAAGATTGAGAGATGTTAGTAACTATAGCTTCCAGGAACTTTTAAGTAATCGTAGCAAAGCGTTACGCACTCACCCAATTGATTGGTCAGATACCACCGAATCATGCTTTGGAATTCCCAATGAAGATGATTTGGTAGATACACCTTATCAATTTTCTATATCTTCTAACAAATATGGTAGGGTGCATGGATTCTTTATTGAGGAAGTTTTTTACATCGTTTGGCTTGACCCTAACCACTTATTGTACTCTGGGAAGAAATAGAACTGAAAAAGGCAGGTTAAAAGTGATATCAGCCAACATCGCTCTATGTAAGTATATACATAGAGTATTTATACAGCACAATCTTAGAGTGGTTATGGCACACTTTTCATCGTATTATGGTACTAAACTGCACCACGGTTCATCCCACACTCCATCCTGGAGTGCGATTATATAGGGTCGGGTTGTGCCACAATTGCACCCGTTATGTGCCCGGATTGCACCGTGGCTACCGCAAAACGTAATTTCGGCTAGTTTTAGCTTGAAATAGTAGTACTCACTACGCTTATTTGCCCTGTGGGGTCGCCGTAGGCGATTCCTTGCTATCGCTCGGAACAATTAAGCTGCGTTCGCCCCCAGAGGGGATGATGCCGCTAATTAATTGGTGTAGTTGGAGGGGGTTTATGACCATGTGGACAACGTAGATTGACATGATGGTCATATGGCTTATGCGATCGCTAGACTTGCTAAACTCAAAAAAGCCAATCTTGGAGGTAGTGGAGTGCACACTTCACGCAAAGCGGATACCCTTAATGCCGACTCCACTAAACACTGAGGTTAGATTTATTGGCGATACTAACTCCGAAAATAACTTAGAACCAACAGTTTCTAGCAGCCGAACGAATACCTTAAATTTGGCTTAAAACAAAGGTTGTCTTTGCCATCAATCACATTTCCGCCTCAATCAACTTTTCAAGAAAGCCCCGCTTATGGGAAGCTCGAAGGCACTCATGACTACTCATCCATCTGGGTTATAACTTGTTCTTGCGGACTTTTACAAAATATTTAATACTCAATTTGGTAGAGGTTATTTAAAATCTGGTCATGATAAATTCACTTGGTGTAAATAAAAAAATTACATTGCTACACCAAGGGATAAAGTTACGCAATTCTCTATATGAGCTTATCGCAGTTTAGTATCCGCATTCCGCAAGAACTGGAACAGCGTGTTAATGACTATGCCAAAGAAAATCGTACCACTAAAACTAGGGTAATGATTGATGCTTTGTCTTATTATCTCGGCAGTGTTGATGATGCACCACTTTACCGAAAAGTCAAAGAAGTTGAGAAAAGGTTGGCAGTTCTGGAGACGGAAATAAGGAGGAAGTAAATATTTTATAAAAACGATTGTTAAATATTGATAGTTGGTTTTAATTTTCTCTGTCTAAGAAATAGGTAGCTAGCACTGTGACTAACCAAAGACTAAAAGACCTTGAAGATAACATTGCCAAAGACGAAGAGTTGCTCAAAGATTTTGAGGATGAGTTACGCTACGAGACTTACCCCAAGCTAATAAGAAAATATCTTAAAGATATTGAGCGACAGAAAGAGTCAATTACTTGTTACAAATCCGAGTTAGCTGAACTACTGAAGGAATTAGCAGCCGAAGCATCTGCTCAAATACAACTACAAAAGGTAGAAAATCAATTGGGCGAATTGCAGCAATTGAATGACAAAATGAATGTTTTACTTGATGGTCAATTTGCTATTTATACAAATGTCAATGAAATGCGTCTAGACCTGTTAAACCGATATGATGCATCGGAAGGAACCATAATTTGTGCTGTTTCCAAGCAATTAAATAAAAATCAACTATTTTTAGCAAAACAGTTATTAGATGCAGTAGAAAATAAGCAAGTATCGGAACCACAAATGCAGCAGATGTTGGCAGTACTAGAAGAGAAAATTCCTTTTCTGCCTCCTAGTCAAGTAGCTGCTAATGACGTTGTTAAGATTTTAAAAGACCCAGAACTAGATGCTAAACATAAATTAAAAGTAACTCTACCAATTATACCGATGCTTGTAGAGTACGAAGGGGAATTGGAGTTAGGAAGTGGCTTCAACATCAAGTCTGCTTGGGACCAATTGGTAGTGAAGTTATGGAGAAAATAAGCTATGGATTGGCTCAAACATCTCCAAGAAGAACAGAAGAAAGATTTCTTTATATTGAAAGAGCTAGAAGATAAGTTGCGCTATGAAGATAATCCACTTCAGAAACACAAGTGGGGTGATGATATTAAAACAATCAAGCAAAGAATTAAAAAGCGAAAAGAGGAAATAGAGAAAGAAAAGATAACAAAAAATCCCAGTCATGCAGAAAGTAAAAAGGAAGAACCGTCAAAACCACAGAAACCTGTAAACCGAAGAAATTTTTTGCTGTTGGCAGGATTGGGAGGTACAACTTTGGTGACAGCAGTGTTAAGTAGTAGATTAGGTGGTATACCGAACCCCATTCAGGATTCGCCGAGAGATGAAGCCACATCCATATCTGAAAAAAAGGGAGAGAGTGCTACACCAACTCCCGAAGACGAATACTCCAAGTTGGAAAAATTGCTAGCAGATGGCAAGTGGCGAGAAGCAAATCAAGAAACATCAGATATATTGCTTAAGTATAGTAGTAAGGGAGAGCATCTAGATACTGATGCATACGCAGAAAGAATACCTCTGGATGTCTACTTTAAAATTGATAAACTCTGGGTAGACTACAGCGAAGGTCTTTATGGTATGAGCGTGCAGAATAGTATTTGGGAAAAACTTAACAAGGAGTTACAAAGCTCAGGAATAAATTGTTTTGACGGTAACTATGAGGAGACGTGGGTAAAAAAATGTGCCAAAGAGTTTGGCAAGAAAGTGAAGCTAGTTAATGAAGAAGGTAGATACCTTCTGATTAGGAACCTCAAGTATAATGAAAAAATCCCAGGACACCTTCCAGTCATAGGTAAAGATTCTGCTTCTACCTCAAATCTTACTTTGCGTATTAAGAATCAGCTTTATTTAGGTACAGGTCGTAAAAAATCTAAGTAATTGTTTGATATTTTTAAGCAAGGAAGGTGTATTTTTTGTGAGTTTATTACTTTTGTCTTAAAACGGGTATCTATCGAGATACGTGTTGTCCGACTTAAGTCTAGATTTTAAACGATGAGTTCAAAAAATATTAACCTAAAATCAAAGGCTTGAAGCACCTTATCTTGGCAAGCTTATGTTTCCAATTCGGCAATATTATGGGTACAACGACACAAGGGCTGACAGCTTTTGGGTATAGTGACAGGTGTCACTGGAAGGATAACTTGGCAGAAAAGGACAACTTATGCTTCCAATCAGCCATCGGACAAATTATGGTTCTGTGTCCAAAACTCAAGCTGGGCGAGGATGTATAAAATAGTATTAGTATAATCTAAACGTTTTTATAGGGTTTAAAGGATGTTTTCGTTTTAGTACTCACGCATAGCTTTATCCTTCTAATTTGCGTCTTGGGACAATTTATGCCTCCAATGTTAGGACTTTTTGATAATCAATTAACGCAACAAGAAGGGTTTTAGCCCCGCTCATTACTCGCTTATGCTTCCAACCCCTGGCAACTTTTGGGTATAGTGACAACAGGTAGCAGCTTCGCTACTTTTACGCCTTAAATTTGGCTTAAAACAAAGGTTATCTTTGCCATCAATCACAGTTCCGCTTATAGGAAGCTCGAAGGTATCATGACTACTCATCCATCTGGGTACCCAGGTTTTTGAATTTTTCTAACGCCTCTACCGCTCCAACTTCATTCACCAGTCGGATAAAACCCTCTGTCAACGCTTCTAGCAAATCGCTTCTATCCATCTCTACTCCTTCATCCGCCAAATCCATAAGCGTTCGGTTAATCTGTCTGCTCAGTTTTTTGGGAATGCGGAAAGTTGTTTGGGTGTAGTCAGGATTTTCTCGTTTAGCTAATTTATCTGGTGTTTTTTTTGCAGTTGTGGGTTTATGGGTTTGTTGCTGTTCGGATGACTGGATTGCTGAATAACCAGATGTTTCGCTACTTTCTTTTACAGTTTCGGATGGTTGGGTTGCTAGGTATCCAGATTTTTGACTACTTTCTTGTGTGGTCTTAGATTTTCGAGTAGCTGACTTTTTGGATGACCGGGTTGCTTGCTGTTCAGATGGTTGGGTTTGGTGCTGTTCGGATGACTGGATGGCTGGATACCCAAATGTTTCACTACCTTCTTTTACAGTTTCGGATTTTTGAGTAGCTGGGTTTTTGGATGACCGGGTTTTTGGGTACCCAGATTTTTGACTACTTTCTTGTGCTGCCCCCAGGGCTTC
>ERZ1740062.857-NODE-857-length-13865-cov-13.310644_pt1 | contig 13865 bp, 14 predicted proteins | sample MGYA00581741_ERZ1740062 | MGnify/ENA primary metagenome ERZ1740062 (study PRJEB43018, sample SAMN04849747) | marine metagenome | isolation source: floating plastic debris | place: Pacific Ocean | collected 2008-09-01 | study: EMG produced TPA metagenomics...
AGGCGCCGGCGGACAGGGGCTCGGCCGCCGGATTGGGCCAGCCATCGCGCGGTGCGACGAGGCGCATCTCGGTCAGGCCGAAATTCAGCATCACCCGCGCGGCCGAACCGATATTCTCACCGAGCTGCGGACGGTGCAGGATAATAATGGGGGCGGTCTCATTCATCGTCGACGAGGTGCCTCAGCCGACCCGGCTCGTCAATTAGTCGCTTTGGTCTCGCTGCATTTCGCTTTGGCGCATCGGCATGGAATCGATCACAGCAAACAGGTCTTCATTGGCGATCATGACCTCTGATCTCAGTTTCACATCACCGTCTTTGCCGATCAGGGAGACGAAGCCGGTTTCGGGAATACACCCGGTGCGTTGGCGCAGCTTTGTATCATCCGTCTCCGATCCGCCAATCATCAAGGTGGCGGCTTTCACAGCGTGGGGTTTGGGGTGCCAGCTCATGACATAATCATGCGTCAGCCAGACCAGAATAAGGTCACGATCAATATAGCCTGGCCAATCCTTGAAGGCTTCATCATATTGCGCTGTCATCAGCGGCGGATCTGTTAGCCCGTCATCTTCTGTGCAAACCACGACCAGACGATTGTTCCATTGTGCATCAAGCAAGGGATTGCGCTCTTCGGCCAGACCAACCCCCTCAACCTGTGCCGAAGCAGACCAAATCAAACTGCTGATGCTCGCCATCAAGATCACCTTCCAGTTTAGCAATGTCCGCTCTCCTTTTGACGTCTCCCATAGACCTGCTATAGGCCCTCGCAAACCGTTATAAGGCAAAGGAATAGCTCGCATGGCAAAGATCAAGGTCGAAAATCCAATCGTCGAGATGGATGGCGATGAAATGACCCGCATCATCTGGCAGATGATCAAGGATCAACTCATTAATCCCTATCTCGATGTTGACCTGAAATATTACGACCTCTCGATTGAGTCTCGGGACGAAACCGATGACCAAATCACCATTGATGCGGCCAACGCCACCAAACAATATGGCGTCGCTGTAAAATGCGCGACGATCACGCCGGATGAGGCCCGGGTCGAAGAGTTTGGCCTGAAGAAAATGTGGCGCAGCCCGAATGGCACGATCCGTAACATTCTTGGCGGCGTTGTGTTCCGCGAGCCCATCGTGATCAATAATGTGCCGCGTCTGGTGCCAGGCTGGACCCAGCCCGTCGTGGTTGGTCGTCACGCCTTTGGTGACCAGTACAAAGCCACCGACTTCCTGGTGCCCGGCGCCGGCAAGCTGACCATGAAATGGGAAGCAGCGGACGGCTCCGACAGCCAGGAATATGAAGTCTTCGATTTCCCTGAAGCCGGCATCGCCATGGGCATGTACAATCTCGATCAATCGATCCGCGATTTTGCCCGCGCCAGCATGAATTATGGCCTGCAGCGCAAATGGCCGGTCTATCTGTCGACCAAGAACACGATCATGAAAAAGTATGATGGCCGCTTCAAGGACATCTTCCAGGAAGTGTTCGACACGGAATTCAAGGATCAGTTCGACGAGTTTGGCGGCACCTATGAGCACCGCCTGATCGACGACATGGTCGCCGCCGCAATGAAATGGTCCGGCGGTTATGTCTGGGCCTGTAAGAATTATGATGGCGACGTGCAGTCTGACACAGTGGCCCAGGGCTATGGCTCGCTCGGCCTGATGACGTCGGTTCTGATGACCCCGGATGGCAAGACGGTGGAAGCCGAAGCCGCCCACGGCACGGTGACCCGTCACTATCGCAACCACCAGAAAGGCGAAGCGACCTCGACCAATTCGATCGCCTCGATCTTTGCCTGGACGCGCGGCCTGCAGCATCGCGGCCGGATGGACAATACGCCAGAAGTCACCGCCTTCGCCCAGAAGCTTGAAGACACGATCATCAAGACCGTTGAGCGCGGCCAGATGACCAAGGATCTGGCTTTGCTGGTTGGCCCGGAACAGGAATGGCTGACCACGGAAGGCTTCCTCAACGCGGTTGGCCAGAATTTCGAACAAGCCATGGCCGCAGGCTGATTTGGCAATCGGGATCAACATCCGACCAGCCGTCCCGGGCGATGAATATGCGCTCGGGGTGGTTGGTGCGGCCACATTCCTGGAAAGCTATAGCGAAACCATTCCCGGCCCGGACCTGATCGCGCATTGCCGTAACCAGCATGCGCCTGAAGTCTACAAGGCCTATATCACCTCCAATGATCCGAACTATGCCTGCTGGATCGCTGAATCGACGGCGACGCGGGCGCCGATTGGCTATGCTGTGACCAGCGCCGTCGAGGCGCCGACCGAGGGCCAGCCGGGCGATATCGAGCTGAAGCGGATCTATGTCTTTTCAAAGTATCACGGCACCGGCACCGGCCGCGAGCTGATGACTTACGCGCTGAAACATGCGCGCGAGATTGGCGCCAAGCGGATGCTGCTCGGCACTTATGACCAGAACCACCGGGCGGTCGCCTTCTATCAACGCGCCGGATTTGAAAAGGTTGGCGAGCGCCAGTTCCCGGTCGGCGATCAGGTCTTCAACGATATTGTCATGGGCGTGCGGCTTTAGACTTATGCCCGCTAGTCTGGTTGATGCTGTCTTCAGTCATATGGCGCAACGAAGCTTGATTTTCATCTCCATATAGCCTCACATCTCAAGACGGGTTTGGGGCAGGCATTTGTTTGTGTCTTTTTCAGGAGGACGTAATAGATGACGAAACTACTGTTCCGCTCAATCGCGATTGTCGCCTTCATCACGCCGCTGGCCATCGCACAAGAGGTCGATCCGATCTCGACCAGCGAGATCTATGCCTGCGCGGAAATTGCCGACGATGCCGAACGCCTCCGCTGCTATGATGAGACGGTCGGCCGGTTCGAGGCCGCCGAAGCCGCCGGCGAGGTGACGACGATCAGCAAGGCCGAGATCGAGGAAATCCGCGAAGATTCTTTCGGCTTCTCGCTGCCTTCAATCCCGCGCATCGTGATGCCGAAACTGGGTGGCGACAAAGCCGATGAGATTGAACAGGTCACGCTGGCCGTCGCCGAGGTTGAGCGACTGCGGTACGACAATCTTCGCGTGACGCTGGATAATGGACAGATCTGGGAACAGACAGACGGCAAGCGCGTACAATTCTCAAAGCGCCTTGGCGTTGAGTCGGCATCCATCAAACGCGCTTCGTTTGGCAGTTTCATGATGAAGCTCGACGATGGGAAGAGCTTTCGGGTCAAACGCATTCGTTAGGCACGAGATAGGAATAGGTTCAGCCAAGAAAAATGGCGGGCCCGTAAGCCCGCCATCCTTGTTTGAAGTGAGATAGGTCCTAGAACGCGGCCTTAACACCAACAGTCCACAGACGGCCAAGTGTCTCATAAGCACTTGGGAATGTGTTACCGAAGTTTCGGGCAGTTGAACCGGCCTGGTTACCAACAATCGGTGGATCTTCGTCGAAGATGTTCCGAATGTTCGCAGACAGGGTGACATTCTCATTGATGTCCCAGCTGCCAGACAGGTCAAAGCGGTGCTGTGCTTCGATCTCCTCGAAATCGTCGAAGGTCGCAGCTTCCTGGCTTTCCTGGACTTCAACTTCACCGAAGTACCGCCACAGCAGAGAAGCTGTGTATGGACCTTTGCGCCATGTGGTGCGCTGGTTGAAGCGAAGCTCAGGCGTTGGCTGACAGTCATTGCCGAACTTGCCGAGGCAGTCCGTAATGCCTGTAAACTCTGTGGCCTGGCTTTCATTGGTCAGTTGCAGCGTTGCAAACAGCCCGACGCTCAGCTCACCATACTCAGCCAGATCCCAGTCAGTATCGAGGTTGAAGTCGAGCCCTTCAGCGCGGCGGAAGTCGAGATTTGTCGTCAAGACTTGTACGCCTGCTCCAGAGGTCGACGTTGTGCCGCCGATCCGGAAGATTTTCGCACAATCTTCAGCGAAGTTTCGGACATAGCAATTGTCCAGAACTTCTTGAGGATTGAACTCGCCAATCTCGTCTTCAATCTCGATGTCATAGTAATCGAGCGTGACAAGAGCGTTCGTCATATTGCCGAACGTTGGCGCCTGCCAGGTCATACCGATAGTGAATGTATCGGCGGTTTCCGGCTCAGGCAGATTGTTGGGATCGGTCCCTTCAAACGTGTTGATCTGGCCCGAAACAATGTCGTTGACCAGACCAATACGCGCTGGGAGAACGCCCGTTGCGATACAGTTGTCGCGGAGCACCGTGTCTGCGGCCAAAGCGTTTGCAATCAGGGTTGCATCCGGATCGCCATTGGCATCCAGGAAGATCGGGTTCCCGTTCGAGCATGGGTCGAACGCCGCATCTTCAAGACCGGTGACAACTGGGCTACCGATTTCTTCAACGTTCGGTGCTCGCACAGCTTGCTGCTGCATGACGCGGAACCGAAGACCGTCAGCGATTTCCCAGTTCAGGCCGATTTTCCACGTCTCGTTATTGCCGAAAGTAGAATAGTCAGCGGTCCGGAAACCAGCTTCGAGTTGCAGATCTTTTGCAAACTCCATGTCCTGAGCGATCGGCAAGAACGCTTCTGCGAAAAATTCTGTGACGTCAAACTCAGCCACGATGGGCGCTTGCGTACCGCCGGCACCACCAAGACAGCTGGTTGGCGGCTCTTTCAGACACTCGTCTGGAGTCGTGCTACCGATCTCTTCGCGGTATTCTGTACCAACTGACAAAGTCAGCGGATCAGCCGCAAAGGGGAGTTGCAGTGAATCGACAGGACCAAAGGCCACCGCGCTGAATACATTCTGACGATACTCAGACTTGAGGATCGCTGTTGCACTATTGGCGGCTGCCATCGCTGGGGTGATCGACCCGAAGCCAGTGGAGAACAAGTCAATCGGCACACAGCCGGATGTGATGTCACCAGCTGGTGTCTCACACTGTGTGGCGCTGACCGTGTTCAACGCATCCGCAAAAGCTGAAACGTTTGTATAGCCCGCATTGATGTCTGTTCGGTCAGCCTGCGCGTGCGAGTAATAGACATCATAGTCCCACTCACCATACAGGTCGCCGCGAAGGCCGGTCACGATCTGGAAATTGTTCGAATCATAATTGGTCGAACGGGTTCCGAGCTCGAGCGTACGACGACGCACAGGCACCGTGATGGAGTCCGCAAGATCGAAAATGCCATTGCCGTTCAAGTCATTCACACCTGCTTCGGCAAGACCAAAGCCCCCCGCCGGATCAAGCGATCCGTTGACATTGTCGATAATGTCCTGGCGGGCCGTGTCGGACAAGAACGGGTTCAGCAATGGAATTTCGAACTGGTTACCAAACACGCCGGACGGCGCAACTTGCTGACGCACGTTAATCGCCGAGAAGTTGGCGCGGGCATAGGCTTCGAAATTATTGTTGATCTCGTAACGCCCGGTCGCCATGCCGACGAACCGCTCTTGCGGCGTTTGCAGATAGTTGAACGGGCTGAAATTGAAGCGCGAACAACGTGGGCCCGTCGTGCCATCATTCAGGAACTGAATGGTGCCACCTGGCAGGTCCAGTGCGGTTGGCATAGCCGTCGTCGAACCAACGCCGGTTGATGCAAGTGTTGCATTTGGTGCATCACAATTTGCATCCGGGCTGGCTGGCGCGCCGCCTTCATTCGGTCCGTTTGCTGTCGAAACACCAAACTCTGAATAGTCGCGATCGCCGAGAAGGACGCCTTTACGATCGGTGTAATCCACCGCAAGGGCGACATTACCACGGCCATCATCGAGATTGGATCCGATCAGGGCCGAAATGCTGTAAACCTCTGAATCGCCCCAGAGCTCGCCATCGCCTTGCTCAGAGAAGCGATACTTGGAATTGACCTCAACCCCTTCGAAATCGTCTTTCAGGATGAAGTTTACGGCACCCGCCATAGCGTCAGAACCGTAAACGGCTGAGGCGCCACCGGTGACGACATCAATGCGCTCGAGCATGGTGACCGGAATCGCTGAGACATCGACTTCGCCGCCGACATCAAACGGCACCATGCGTTTACCGTCGACCAGAACCAGAGTCCGGTTTGCATCGAGGCCTCGCAAGTCGACCGTGGTCGCACCCGCCGTACCATTATTGACGTTCTGGTTGTCACCAGGCAGTGCGATCGGAAGATCGCGGAACAGACGCTCGACTTCGACCGTTTGTGTTAGCGCGAACTCTTCTTGTCCGACCGTTGTGATCGGGCTTGAGGACACAATCCCCGGGGCTTGAATCCGCGTACCCGTGATGATGACCGTGCTTTGTCGCAGATCATCATCGCTTGTCGCGGAGTCTGATGTTTCGGCATCTGTTTCCTGTGCCATTGCCGGTATGGCACACAGACCGACCATGGCACCAGCAATCACCGATGATGCGAGCAGCCGGCTTTTTATTGTTTTCCCTGTCACAGTGGGACCTCCGTACTTTAGTGAATTTTGCTTAATTTCTACAAGCAACTCGGATTATTCGTTCCCGAGAATGCGCGACGCTATGCGAGTGTTCACATTTTCGTCAACGCCCTCAAAAAGCCGGAGATCCGAATACTATTTACATGTGTCAAACAGGTCTCACATTACCTGTGATTGTACGAAATCATTGGATTTTTTCTTGGCAATATTACAATTTTATAATTTTTCCCGGCGCCGTTTTGATCACGGAAAAGTTGATTTGACTTGTGAGTTTGAGCCCTAAGAGGCGGATCAGGACGTGGCGGGTCACGAAAGACATGAAGATTGACGCAGATCGATCTGCAGTTGGGATTCATCATCGCCGTTTGTCAGCACAGGACGTGCGACAACAAAAAAAACGGACCGGAGCAAAACTCCGGCCCGTCCTTGAAGCCTTGAGACAGGCACTGAACTCGTCTGCATAAATTGGGTCCTCGGGGTAAGAGACCTGCGGACGAGAGGGGCGTTCAGACCCTAATACAGGTTGCGTCGGTCGCGACGGTCTTCGCGTCGATCCTGTATATTCTCAAGGCGATCAACTCGATCTTCGAGCCGGTCAAGCGGACCATGATTGACGGCGCGGTCACGGCGATCCTCGCGCCGATCAATCTTGTTCTCCCGCCGGTCAATGCGATCCTCGACATAGTCCAGTCGCGACCCTTGCTTGATCACGCCGCGCCGCTCGAGGCGATCAAGGCGATTATCGAAGCGTTCAAACCGTTCCGCTGGTCCCGCCAGGGCGGTCGGGGCAGCTGCGTTGGCGGCCAGCGACGTGGCCAATGCAATCATGGCAATTTTCAACATGCGATCCTCCGTGTTTATCGTTCGCATGAAGGATCAAACGGACCGGCGCGCACATTCCGTCGAAAAAAATTGAATAATTTCAAGTATGAACAGGTGTTCAGATTCTTTGTCGCGGGCGGACCCTCCTACTTGAGGGATGCCTGATTTTGACCCATAGCTTGTCGGGAGCTTTTCTCGGGGAGGATCGGATGAGATCAACACAATGGGTCGTGTCGCTTGGTACACCGCTATTCGTCTGGGCCTGCTCCGCTCATCCAACGCTCATCACGGACCCGGACCCCCCGACCTGGGTCTCAATTTTTGATGGCGAAACTCTGAATGGCTGGTCGCCGAAAATTGCCGGGCAGCCGCTTGGCTCCGACACGGCTGATCTGTTTCGCGTCGACGACGGAGCGATCGTGGTGTCCTATGACCGTGAGACAGATTTTGCTGGCGCCTTCGGACATCTCTTTTTTGCAGAGGATCTGTCGGATTATCGCTTGCGATTCGAATACCGGTTCTTTGGCGAGCAGGCGACCGGCGGCCCTGGCTGGGCGTTTATGAATAGCGGTGTCATGGTCCATGCCCAGGCCCCGGAGACGATGCGGCAGGATCAGGCCTTTCCGGTCTCTGTTGAAGCCCAATTGCTGGGCACGCGCAGCCGCGACTCATCGCGAACAACGGCCAATATCTGCACTCCCGGAACGCATATTTCCCGGCAAGGCGAGACGATCACCCAGCATTGCATCAATTCGGAAACCCGCGCGGCCCCTGCCGGCGAATGGGTGACCTTTGAAATCGAGGTTCGCGGCGGCGGCATGATGCAATTGCTCATCGCAGGTGAGCCTGCCTTCCGGCTTGAAGCACCCGTCTTTGATCCTGATGATGGCGATGCCGCGAGACTCGGGCTTTCCGGCGCGGTCACACATGGCCATTTCGCCTTGCAGGCCGAGAGCCATCCCGTGGCGTTTCGCAATATTCAATTGATGCGGCTGGACCGTTAGGCAACCAATTCGACGCGATAGCTTTCAATCACCGTATTGGCGAGCAGCTTCTCGCACATATCCTTGACCCGCGCTTCGGCGTCGGCTTCCGACACACCTTCAAGATCAAGTTCGATCACCTTGCCAATGCGCGCGCCGGAGACTTCGTCAAATCCCATCCGGCCAAGCGAGTCAGCAACCGCCTTGCCTTGCGGGTCGAGGACACCAGGTTTCAGGCCAACATGAACAATCGCTTTCATGGGAATCGCGCTCCGATCTCTTGAGTCGCGCTCCGTCTAGCGCAAACCGTCTCCTATCGGAAGACCAGATAGGCGATCAATGCAGCAAGACCGACTGTCCCGACCAGAGCGAAGGGAATCATCTGCATGCGCTTCATCATGCTGATCTGCTTCTTGAACGTGGCACGGTCATTGACGTTCGGAAAGTCCGTATCCGGCACCGGCTTGTCGAGGAATGCACAAAGGGGCCCCCAGCCTTCTTTCGGGTGAAAGACCAGAAGCCGGTCGGCCGGAAACGCGGCTTTCACGTCTGCCTCATGTTGTTCAAAGACCTTTCTGGCGGCCTCTTTATTCTCGAACTGACCGGCAAAGACCCGGTCCCAGACGGCACCATAAGTCATTTGCTTGATCTTGCGGACCTTGGGGATGATCAGCATCCAGCCCGGAATATTCCGGCTAAGTGAATGAATGGTCTCGCTGGCACTGTCATACCAGCTGTCAAAGCTGCGCGTGGTCAGGATGATCCTGGCGTCCGGATAATGCGCCGCGAGTTCACGCCAATAGCCCGAAGACGGAAAGTCCACACTCGCCTGAAACCCCTCGAACACGGCATCCCAATCGGGCGTCGCGCCTTGCGAGATGGCGTGCCAGGCATCCAATTGCGCGTTATTCGGCATCACTTCAAACATGTGATGACACTTGTCATAGCCGAGCTGCTCAAGGGCCGCCTTCATGGACAGCGTCCCGGTGCGCCCGAAGCCGGCGCCAATCACTTTCAAGGCCATATCTCTCTCCCCGGGGGCGAAAGCTACTTGGCGGCCGGGGTAAAGTCCACAATATCAGCGCCCTGGGCGCTTTCCTTGATGATGCCGAGCCGCCGCGCGACTTCGGCATAAGCCTCTGTCACTCCGCCGAGATCACGGCGGAACCGATCCTTGTCGAGCTTCTCATTGGTCTCCAGATCCCAGAGACGGCAACTGTCGGGACTGATCTCGTCAGCCAGGATCACGCGCTGCATGTCATTCTCGAAAAAGCGACCGAATTCCAGCTTGAAATCGACCAGCTTGATGCCGACGCCGGCAAACATGCCCGACATGAAATCATTGACCCGCAAAGACAGCGCGATCAGCTCGTCCATTTCATGCGGCTGGGCCCAGCCAAAGGCCGCAATATGCTCTTCCGCGACCAATGGATCGCCCAATTCATCATTTTTCAGGCAAAACTCGACAATCGCCCGCGGCAATTGCGTGCCTTCGGCAATCCCGAGCCGTTTTGACATCGTCCCGGCCGCGACATTGCGGACGATCACTTCCAGCGGAATAATCTCCACCTTCTTGATCAATTGCTCGCGCATATTCAGGCGCTTGATGAAATGATTGGGGATCCCGACGCCGCCCAGGCGCGTCATCATGAACTCGGAAATGCGATTGTTCAGCACGCCCTTTCCGTCCAAAACCGCTTTCTTTTCAGCGTTGAAGGCGGTTGCATCATCCTTGAAATACTGGATCAGCGTGTTCGGTTCAGGCCCCTCATAGAGGATTTTCGCCTTGCCTTCGTAAATCATCCGCTTGCGTGACATCGCACTATCCCTCTGGCGAGCTTGCCGCGCGGGGCGACTCAACCGACCCGCGCAATAAGGCGCCCCCTTACGCCAAACGGACCAAATAGGCAAAAGGCTTCTTGCACCCAGCCCCCCTGCGCCCCTATATCAGCGGCAGTCTCTTATATTCCTGCAATAAAGGTTCGACACATATGTCTTCATTTGATGATCGCAAACGCGCCGAAGAAGCCAAGTTTGCGCTGGACGAAGCCGCCGAATTCAAGGTCATGGCGCGCCGCAACAAGCTGCTCGGCCTGTGGGCCGCTGAACTGATGGATCTGCACGGCGACGACGCCGAAGCATATGCCAAGACCGTCGTCTTGTCCGACCTCGAAGAAGCCGGCGATGATGATGTGTTCCGCAAGGTGCGCGGCGATCTCGACAAGGCTGGCATTGAGCGGTCTGATTCCCGCATTCGCGATCATATGGCGGAATTGCTGCCGGTCGCGCGCGAACAAGTTCTGAAAGAAGCGGAGTAAACGGCCATGACGGACGCGATCCACACCTCCATCGACAATGCCGTCAAAGGCAATGATGTGCTGCTCTTCATGAAAGGCACGCCAACTTTCCCGCAATGCGGCTTCAGCTCCGTCGTCGTCCAGGTGCTGGACTATCTCGGCGTTGAGTATCAGGCCGTGAACGTGCTGGAAGACCAGAATGTCCGCGAAGGCATCAAGGCCTATTCCAACTGGCCGACCATTCCGCAGCTTTATGTCAAAGGCGAATTTGTCGGCGGCTGCGATATCGTCAAGGAAATGTTCGAAGCGGGCGAGCTGAAGGAATTCATGTCTGAACAAGGCATCGAAATGGAAGCGGCCTGATGCGCCGCCAGCTCGACCCTGGCCCGGATCATCCGATTACAATCGAGCAGAAACACACGCCCGTCAGCGTCACGCTGGCGGGCGAAATCGTGCTCGCCGTCCCGCACCATCTCGAATTGCGCGAGGCGAGCTATCCGCCGGTCGCTTATCTGCCCCGCGATCTGATCGACATGTCGCGCCTGGACCGCTCGGACCACACGACCTGGTGTCCGTATAAGGGCGAGGCGAGCTACTATCACTTAAGGGCAGCAGACGGATCGGTCCGCGAGAACGCGATCTGGACCTATGAAACACCCTTCCTCGCGGTGGCTGAGATCAAGGACGCGCTGGCCGTCTATGCCGACCGGGTCGACGCGATCCAGATCGGCTAGGCCCGTCCCAGCGCCCGCGCCAGGGCTGGCCGCCCGGCGCAGCGCCCGAACCAGTCCGCCAAGGCCTCAAAGCCAGATACGTGCGGCATATATTTCGGCCGCATCAGCACAGAGGCAACATTCAGGTCCGCAACCGTAAACCGATCTGCGACCAGATAAGTTCGATCCGTAAGGTGCAGGTCCAATACGCCCAATGCGGCCTTACGCTGCGCGTCGTCGACGTCCACGTCTTGCCGATTAGCGCTGTCATGCGGCCCTTCCAGCTCCCCCATCGCCCAGACGGTCCACTGTACGGCTTGCGTCTGCTCTTGCGGCGTGGCGGGCGCGAAGGCGGCCGCTGCGGTCTGGCTGATGTGTAGATTGATCGCCAGCGACTCGATCAGGACCAGGCCATCCTGCTCGAACACCGGCACATGGCCGTTCGGATTCAGTGCCAGGAAGTCCGCGGTACGGGTCTGCCCGGTCTGCCAGTCAATTTCGATCAGATCATAATCCAGGTTCGCTTCTTCCAACGCCCAAAGACAGCGAAACGCGCGCGAGTTTCGGGTGCCGTATAGCTTGATCATTTTTGTGCTCCGCGGTTCTGCGCTCTTGGTAGGATGCGCGCGGTATATGTTGCAAGGCGGAAACAAGAAACGGGGCGAATGATGATGGTCCGCTTACGGGGTTTGAACGGGCATTAGCTTATCGACTTCAACGCCCTGAGGAGGCTCCAATACAGCTATTCGCATCCGATCGAGTACCGACTTGACTTACCATTACGGTCCACTTAGACGCGCCAGCATGATGAAACGATATTCGAGCAGTCGATCCTAATACTTAGGAAGGTGAACCGGACGGGGTCCGGGCACGACTGCTAATCGTTGCGTTTTTCTCTTATGGAAAATCTGGATCGAGACCAGCGCCTTCCGCCATCGGCGGGTGCCGTCATGGAGGCAAAGCGGTTTTGAAAACCGTGGGGACCGAAAGGTTCGGGGTTCGAGCCCTCCACCCGCCGCCAACTTTCTGAGTGGGCGTGGCAGCTGTTGGTTAAGCTGCACCAGTCTGTAAAACTGGCACCGGGTTCTCGGTTTCGTAGGTTCAATTCCTGCCGCCCTCAAAAATTTGTTGACTGAGACGATGCGTGACCGTATTCCGCCCATCCAATGAATATGTCGCACACTGCTTCCAGCCGACTATCAGGCCGATTAACCCTGCTCTCGTAAGCGGGCGGTTCGGCGTTTCTGACTTTTCGAAAAACGAACCACGACTGCTTGCGGGCTTAGCCCAATTGGCAGAGGCGCGATGCTTAAAACGTCGTCCAGTGTGAGTTCGACTCTCACAGCCCGCACCAACCAACTCATCCTTTAGGGGACGTAGCCCAACTGGCAGAGGCAGCACGCTCAGACCGTGTTCAGTGAGAGTTCGAATCTCTCCGTCCCTACCAATGCGAAAGTGGCGCAACTGGTAGACGCGCCTGGTCGAGAGCCAGGAGATAGTGCGGGTTCGACCCCCGCCTTTCGCACCAAATAATTATTGTTGACATCGAACCTCTCCCTGCGTAAAGAGCGCGTCCAATGTTTAGACGACCCTACGATACGACGCTCCGACAGAGCAACGCCCCGCGAGATTTCTCGCGAGAGAGCAACTAGAAGACGCTCCCGTCTTCTAGCGGTCTAAGCTACCAGCCTTTCAAGCTGTGTGACGCGGGTTCAAATCCCGCCGGGAGTACCAAAGGGTCATTCCTCTAATCGGTAAAGAGACCGGATTGTCGATCCGGCAACAGCGGTTCGAAACCGCTATGACCCGCCACTCCAGCCCTGACCTGTTCTCGTCACCATTTTCAATGGGGCGTAATTCAGTTGGTAGAATGTCCGGTTTTGAGCCGGAACGTCGCTGGTTCGAGCCCAGCCGCCCCATCCAAAATTTTTCATTTGACAATCCTGCAATACGCGAATAAACGCTCACCCACTATGTTTACCAGACGACGACATCGCCGAAATAATCGACCGACATTCGCCTAGCGGATGATCGGCTTTTGGCGTGTAGCTCAGTGGTAGAGCAGGCGCCTGTTACGCGAGAGGTCACTGGTTCGATCCCAGTCACGCCAGCCAAACCCGATCACCCTCACTGGGTGTAGTTCAATCAGGTAGAATATGGCCCTTGGACGGCTAGGATGCAGGTTCAAATCCTGCCACCCAGACCAACCTCTCAGACATCAACTCTTGCCCCCGGCAATTGGATGCACACCGGCCTACGAAGCTGGTCTCTCCTGGTTCAAGTCCAGGCGGGGGTGCCAATATCACCGTAGCACAATTGGAGGTGCGCCGGTTTCCGGAACCGGAGGTTACAGGTTCGAGTCCTGTCGGTGATGCCAGAACCCCTTAGCTCAGATGGAAGAGCGCCGACCTTCTAAGTCGGATGTCCTTGGTTCGAGTCCAAGAGGGGTTGCCTTGCCGGGTAAGCATAGATGGCGATGCGTCGGGTTGTGAGCCCGGAGTAGCACGGTTCAATTCCGTGGCCCGGTTCCAACACCACCATTTTGAGGTCAAACTCCGCACGATTTGGGATGAAAGCGGGGATCTATGGAGACCCGGTGCCCCGCCCGCGGGATCCAGGCGACAGCGCCGACGCGATCCTGAGCGACAGAATATGCTGTTCTGGCTCGACCATTTGGCGCGTG
>ERZ1740062.858-NODE-858-length-13849-cov-12.215528_pt1 | contig 13849 bp, 16 predicted proteins | sample MGYA00581741_ERZ1740062 | MGnify/ENA primary metagenome ERZ1740062 (study PRJEB43018, sample SAMN04849747) | marine metagenome | isolation source: floating plastic debris | place: Pacific Ocean | collected 2008-09-01 | study: EMG produced TPA metagenomics...
GCGCTGCGGCCAATGCCAGTTGATGCACCTGTGATGACAACGGTTTTCATAGAGTGATTTCCTGAATGAAGTTATTTTATATACGAAGGTATATAGAAAATGGTTTAATCTTTATCAGCGCCGCCCTCAATCACCTTGAATTGCGGACGCGTCTTGGGGCGCGTTGGCGGGTTTGCAGGCGCAGCATCTGCCACGGGCAAATCACGGGCGCGCACCAGTTCAGGTTTGCTCCGCTCTGGCACGGGCGGCGGCGGTTCGACGTCCTCATCGATCTGGCGCACGCGCGGCTTTGTCTTGCGCTTGAACCCACCTTTAGAGCGGAAACCGGATTTGGCTTTGCCGCGGGCCTTTTTATCAATCTCGCGCAGCTTGATATGTTGCAGCGAGGACAAGGCCTCATCCGCGGCGCCTTTTTCGGGATCATGGAAGGCCGAACCGTACGTCTCGATCCGTTCCTCTACTTCTTCCAGGAATTGCTTTTCCCAGTCCGATAGCGGCGGCCCCAGGCCTTGCTCAGCCAGCATCGCCGCCTTGCGGATCTTGCGCAGGGCCTTGCGTTTCTTTCGCTCATCAATATCGCGCGGCATGCCCTTATCTAGGGGGTTCCGGCAAGGTTAATCAAGCGCTCGGTCTAGAGCTCGCCAAGCGCGTCCAAATAGACTTCCAGGATGGCTTCCTGCTCCTGGCGTTCCTGGCGGTCCTGCTTGCGCAGTTTCACCACGGTGCGCAGCGCCTTGGTATCATAGCCGAGCGCCTTGGCTTCGCCATAGACTTCCTTGATCTGTTCAGCGACTTCCTTCTTTTCCTCTTCCAGCCGCTCAATCCGCTCGACCGTCAGGCGCAGCTTATCGCGGGCGGTATCACTCAGATTGTCATTCATCGGCTCGGTCATGGAAGTCTCTCACACTGGTAGAATTATCAGAACACAGCTCCCTAATCGCAAATGCCGCGCATTGCGAGAGACAATCGAAACCGATTGCAGCCTAACAGGAAATTGAAGGTCTTGTGAGTGGACGTCGCCGACAAGATCCCTATTTCAGTCCTATGAAAAATCTTATTCACCCGTCTCTGGCGCGGCGCTCCTTTCTGCTCGCTGCGCCGGCCGCCCTGATCGCCTCCTGTTCCGGAGCTGGCAGCAATGGCCGCGCCTTTGCGGACACGGCCGCGGCCGAATTTGCGGATAGCGAATGGCGCACCCTGACCGAAGCGGAATGGAAAGCCCGACTCGACCCCCTCGCCTATCGCGTCCTGCGCCAGGAAGCGACCGAACGCGCCTTCACATCGCCGCTGAATGATGAAAAGCGCGATGGCGTCTTTCACTGCGCCGGCTGTGACCTGGCGATCTTTGAGAGCGAAACCAAGTATAATAGCGGCACTGGCTGGCCGAGCTTCTATGATTACATTCCCGGCACGCTAGGCTTCAAGGAAGACAACAAGCTGTGGATGACCCGGACCGAGTATCATTGCGCCCGCTGCGGCGGTCATCATGGTCATGTCTTTAAGGATGGGCCAGCCCCGACCGGTCTGCGCTATTGCAATAATGGTGTCGCGCTGACCTTCAAACCTGCCTAGATCTTCGGCGACTGAGATTACTCTGCCTTGGATTCCCCAAACAGATCCATTTGATTGGGATCAACAAATTTCTTGCGGCGGCTTTTCTTGGTGCGGCCTGACTTGAAATAGAGATCGTCCGTGTGATCCTCCTGGTCGGGATCAGGCTCGGGGATCGGGCGCGGCTTGGGTTTCGGCTTCTTCTGCGTCTTGGCGATCTTCCAATAGGTTACGGCCAGCACCGTATTGCCATCGCCATCTTCATAATGCTGGACAAAGCCATGCCCGGGATTCTGTTCGGCCTGTTCCAGAATCTTGGCGAGGTCTTTCGCGGCCGGCGTAATCCATTCCGTGTCCAGCGCGGCGATCGCCAGATCCTCGGCCAATTCCTCAGCCTCATATCGCGTGCGCGCGGCCTCGCTGGCATTTTTCAGCGCGTCGCGGGCGGTTTTGCCGATGGGATAAGCGTGGCTCATGCGGGTGGAGCTAGGTGTTGCGGCGCAGAGAGTCCAGAGGGCATTTCATCCGCCTCCTAAGCCAGGACCGGTTGGCACAGACGCGCCGCGGCGAGGCGGGCAAATCGCAAGGTCACGGCCTTGCGGCGCGCGGCAGCCAGCTTTTCTACATCCGGCTCACGAATGACGGCGCCACCATAGGCATCAGCAATGATCAGACCAGTCTCTTCCGGGATCAGCTCTTGCGGAAAATGCGCCGCCACGGCGAAGTAGAAGCGATCGCAGAAGTGGCGGTATTCCGGCCATTTCTGATCGCTTCTGAAATCGGCGACCGAGGATTTGATCTCAACAATCGAAATCTCACCGCCCGGTCCAATCGCTGCGACGTCCGCGCGTCGACCATTGGCCAGCGTCATCTCCGTGACGCCCACAAAGCCGTAATCATGCATCAGGCGCAACACCCCGCGCGCAATCTCTGCGGCGCCAGGATCCAGGCTATCCTCTGGCATGACACCCTCCTATTTGTTGCCATAATGTTCCAGATTACGATACCGGCCGGGAAGGTCAAATGAAAATCCTGGCGCGCCAAGCATTTTGGCCTCAGCACATACAAAAAGCCCCGACCAGATGGCCGGGGCTCTTCGCGTATCAGATCCAGAGGGTCCTAGTCGCTCGACAGGAGAGACAGGAAGAACTGGAAGATGTTGACGAAATAGATGAAGAAGTTCAGCGCACCGATATTGGTCGCCACCGCCATGCCGCGCTGGTCACCGCCCAGCGCGAAATAAGTCTCCTTCAGCGATTGCGTATTCCACGCCACCAGGATGGCCGAGAAGAGCGCAAAGCCGCCAGAAATGATCAGCTGCATCGGGCTGCCAAACTCAAAGAAAGGCATGCTCGGGAAAATCATTGGCAGGATGAAGAACAACATCCCGATAATGAAGGTCGCCCACAGGCCCATAATTGCAAATGTGCCGATCGGGCCAAGGTCACGCTTCGTCGTGTAGCCGAACAGAGAAAGGCCAGCAAACGTCGCGGCCGTCGCCAGGAAGGCCTTGGTGATTACGAAATGGCTCATCCCACCCAGGCCAAGATTGGCCATCAGGAAATACACGCCCATGGACAGACCAAGGGCGACAACGATTGCCCAATAGAGAAACGCACTGCCGGCGGGGCTTGGGTTCTTCATCAAAAACATAGAACCGAAAATGAGCGCGATGGGCGCAAACATCACGATATAGGTCAGTGGTGGTGTATAGATTGCCATGCTGATCGGGGCCACCGTACCTGCGACATAAGCAATAATACCCGACAACGCGATGCCGAGTGCCAGTTTGTTGTAGACGCCAAGCATAAACGAGCGGAGGCCCTCATTAAGGCTGGCATCCATCGTCTGGCCACGCGCCATAGACGTATTGAAATCGTTCATTTCATCCTCTTTTCAAAGGCCCGCGCATGAGCGCGCGGATTGCCTATATTATGTGCCCTTTTTTATCGCTTTTCAAGAAGAAGCGACTGGTCAGGACAAGATTCCCTACCTATCGTTTTTAGCGATCAAATATTGAGGAAATACCTATGACAATTGAGCGACGACGGCTGGGGCGGACGGATTTGATGGTCAGTTCCTGCTGTCTCGGCACCATGACCTGGGGCCAGCAGAATACGGAAGCCGAGGGCCATGCCCAGATGGACTATGCACTCGAGCGTGGCGTCGACTTCTGGGACACCGCGGAAATGTACTCGATTCCACCCAAAGCCGAGACCCAAGGCTCCACCGAGCGCATTATCGGCACCTGGCTACAGAAAACCAGTCGCCGCCAAGACATTGTTCTAGCAACAAAAATTGCCGGATTGTCGAAACAGCTCTGGACTCGCGATGCGGATGTCAGCTGGACCCGCCATACCAGGGATCAGGTCGATGAAGCGGTTATGAAAAGCCTGAAACGGCTGCAAACCGACTATATTGACTTGTATCAATTGCATTGGCCGGATCGTCCTGTTCCATTGTTCGGAAACAAAATGGATTCAAAGGCTTACGGCTATCCGTACGAACCGTTTGAGGAGATTCTCTCGCATCTTGAGGCACATGTGACGGCCGGTCGGATCCGTCATATCGGGGTGTCCAATGAAACACCGTTTGGCGTCATGCGCTTTCTGGCCGAAAGCGAGCGCCGCGACCTGCCGCGCATGGCCTCCATCCAGAACGCCTATAATCTCGTGAATCGTGGCTTCGAAGATGGCGGTCTTGAAGAGGTTTGCGTCCGGGAAGAGGTGTCCCTGCTCGCCTATTCACCACTTGGTCAAGGCTATTTGACCGGTAAATACCGCAATGGGGCCTTGCCCAAAGGCTCGCGGAAACAGCTCTTCGAGCGGCTGCAACGCTATGAAAGCCCGCAAGCCTTGCGCGCGATCGACTCCTATCTTGATCTGGCGGAGCAGTTTGAAATCGACCCGGCGCAACTGGCCATCAAGTTCTGCGACACGCGGCCTTTCATGGGATCGACCATTATCGGCGCGACCAGCATGGAACAGCTGAAAATCTGTATTGATGCCTTTGATATGGCCTGGTCGGACGAGCTCGAAACGGCGGTCAACACCCTTCACGCGGAACAGCCTTCGCCCTGTCCTTAACTATTGAAGAGGTTGGATCGGTTTGACTTTAAGGGCGTCTGCGGGCAATTTTCCCGGGACCTGCTTCCATCATTACAGGAAGCGGTCAAAACAAAGGGGAACATAAATGGCAGACGCCTCCAAATACGAAGACAATATCAAGAAATACGCGAACGGTTACAATCAGGCCGCGGCCGAGAAGATCGTGGGACATCTCGGCATTGCGCTGCGCAATCGCGACAGCTCGCTGGTTTCCTGCTCGGATGATACCGAACTTCAGCGCGTGCGGGAAAAATGGTGCCGCGGAAAACTGTCTCTGGCCCATACCAATGACCAGCTCGACGCAGCGATCGGATCCGTCTGTGAAGCCTTGAAGGATGAAGGCGGCAACAAATCTCGCGTCACTTTCTACTACCTGCTGGCCGAACATTTCGGCAAACTGGATGCGCTTGCCGGTTAAGCGACCCGCCAATATTGAGTTTGAACAAGCCCGGCCCGCTGGTCGGGCTTGTTTCGTCCGAATGCCTCACCCAGATATGCTCGCTCATGCACCGACTATTCTCTGCCCTTCCTGTCCCGGATGATCTGGCGCATCGCCTGACCCCGCTCGCTGTTGAGCTGCAGGGTGCACGCTGGCGGCGGCGCGAGCATTATCATGTCACGCTCTGCTTCTATGGCGATGTCGACGGCGAGATGGCCGAAGAACTCGCCAATGCCCTGGAAACCGTGCGGGCGCCTGCCATCGCGCTTGAGCTGGCCGGTGTCGGCTGGTTCGGGCGCCGGGAGCCGCGGGCGTTGTATGCCCGTATCGCTGAAAATGAGGCGCTCAGCGATCTCGCAGAACAGTGCCGCAAGCTCGCCCGGCAATTCCGATTGAAACTCGGCCAGGACCCGTTCGTGCCGCACATTACGGTGGCGTATTGCAATCAATCACCGCTCGAGGCGGTCCGGGCCTGGAGCGAGGATTTTCAGATCCTGCGCAGCGAGCCTTATCTGGTCGACACGTTCCATCTTTATGAAAGCTTCACGGGCCATCGCCGGCAAAGCCAGTATGTTCCCCAGGCGGATTACGCTCTGGCCTGATCCCCTGCTGACGTAACCTGTCAGTAGTCCCGGTTGACGATACCCGTGAAAGGCGAAACAAGAACGCATGGCACAACCCATAAAAAAGCGCGTTTCCTCCCCGTCCAAACTCGAGCGCTATCGTGCCGTGCGCGCACAGTCCGTCGGGCTGTGCGCGACTCTTTCTGACGCCGATGCGACGGCGCAATCCATGCCGGATGCCAGCCCGGCAAAATGGCATTTGGCGCATACAAGCTGGTTTTTCGAAGAATTCATGCTGGCCCCGGTCTTCGGCGATGCGGTGCGCCATCATGAGAAGTTCAGCTATCTGTTCAACTCCTACTATGACGCGGTAGGCGCGCGGCATGACCGCCCGAAGCGCGGCCTGCTCACCCGACCCAGCCTGGACGAAGTCCTGGCCTATCGCGCACATGTCGATGCTGGCATGTCGAAACTGCTCAGCGATACGCAGTACGCCGCGGACCTGCTGGATCTGGGACTGGCACATGAACAACAGCACCAGGAATTGCTGCTCACCGACATCTTGCATCTGTTTGCCCAGAACCCGTTGCAGCCAGCGCTCAAGCGCGATGTGAACCTGCAAACCGCGAACCTGGAAGCAGCACCACAGAGCTGGGACCGGTTCGAAGGCGTCCTGACCGAGATTGGACATGTCGGCGCAGACTTCGCCTTTGATTGCGAAACCCCGCAGCATCCCGTCGTCATCCGACCGTTCGAACTGGCGAGCCGCGCCGTCACCAATCGCGAATGGTTGGCTTTCATCCAGGATGGTGGATACCAAACCCCCGCGCACTGGCTGTCGGACGGGTTCGCCACCGCCCAGCAAAACCACTGGCAAGACCCGCTTTACTGGACGCAGCAGGATGATGGCTGGCACACCATGACTCTGTCAGGCCCCCAACGGGTCAATCTTGAAGCACCGGTGACGCATATCAGTTTCTATGAAGCCGATGCTTATGCGACCTGGGCTGGCGCCCGCTTGCCCAGCGAACAGGAATGGGAAGTGGCAGCCCGCGATCATGCCGCGGACGGCACCTTTGCCGGCGCAAGCTATTATCAGCCGCAAGTTCAGACGGATGCGGACCGTCGCTACTATTTCGGCGATGTCTGGGAATGGACCGCCAGTCCATTCACGCCCTATCCCGGCTATGCGCCGGCGGCCGGTGCGGTCGGTGAGTATAATGGCAAATTCATGAGCGGTCAGATGGTCTTGCGTGGCGGCTCCTGCGCCACGCCTGATGCACACATTCGCGCGACCTATCGCAATTTCTTCCACCCCGATAAACGCTGGCAGTTTTCCGGACTGCGCCTGGCGCGAGATATTTAAATGGACGACCTTTTCGACCCCGTTGCGGCGGCGCAGCTGGCAACGTTTCGCGCGGATGTTGTCCGCGGACTGTCAAAAGAACAGAAGACGCTGCCATGCCAGTATTTCTATGACGAAGCCGGATCTGTCCTGTTCGAACAAATCACCGAATTGCCGGAATATTATCCGACACGGACGGAAGTGGCGATCCTGAACGCCCATATTGGCGAGATCAGTGAAACCCTCGGCAAAGATATCCTGCTCGTGGAATATGGCGCCGGTGCCTCGACCAAGACCCGGATCCTCCTCGACAATCTGGTGAACCCGGCCGGCTATGTCCCGATTGATGTGTCGGAGGACTTTCTGCTGCAAACCGCCGAAGGGTTGCGTCGCGACTATCCGGCCCTGCCCGTCCATCCAATTGTCGGTGACTTTATGATCCGGCTGGGATTGCCGACCCAGGCGACGGGTCAGCCGGTTGGGTTCTTTCCAGGCTCGACAATCGGCAATCTCGATGATGACAGTATTGACGCCTTCATGCGTGCGGCCCGCGCCCTGCTTGGCGAAACAGGAAAATTCCTGATCGGCGTGGATCTCCGGAAGTCACCAGACATCCTGGTCCCGGCTTATGACGACGCTGCCGGCGTGACTGCGGCCTTCAATCTCAATCTTCTGAACCGCATCAATCGCGAGCTCGACGCAAATTTCGATCTCGACGCCTTCGTCCATCGCGCCATCTGGAATGATGACAAGTCACGCATTGAAATGCATCTGGAAAGCCAGATCGAGCAAGATGTGACGATCGCCGAGGACCGCTTTTCCTTTGCCAGAGGCGAGACCATTCACACCGAGAATTCGCGAAAATTCGATCTTGAGTCGCTAAAGCAGCAAATCTCGCACACCGGATGGCATACATCTCGGATCTGGCACGATGCCCGGTCCTATTTCGCCGTCATTCTGCTCAACGCCGTCTGAATTCAGGGTGGCTTTTCAGTAACGCTGTCACCCGTGCGCGCATTCATGGCTGCAATTGACCGTATACGACGCGTATATGAGCGCGTTTTGGGTCATCTGCCCGAATTTCGTGCGAAAGCCAGAAAACACACCCCGTTCGAGCTTCATGAGTGGCTAAAGTTCGGGCAGTCGGGTCTTTTGTCGCCACCAATCAAAATATCTGGAAGGAACGGATTGATGGGAAAAATGATTTCACGTGGTCTGGCACTCGCAATGGTGGCCGGCGCATTCACAGCCCCTGCAGCCATCGCTGAAGGCGAGTTCTCGGGCAACGTGGCCCTGACAACGGACTATGTCTGGCGCGGCTTCTCGCAGAATAGCGAAAACCCAGCCATTCAGGGTGGGTTCGATTATGCCAACGGCTTGTTCTACGCTGGCACATGGGCCTCTATCGTCGATTTTGGCGGCGCCAATATGGAGCTTGACCTGTATGGTGGCGTCGCTGGCGAAACCGATGCCGGACTGGCCTGGGATGTTGGTGTCATCGGATACGTCTATCCAGACGCAGACGATCTCGATTTTGTCGAAGTCTATGGTGGCCTCGGATACTCTTTCGATGCGGTCTCTGTTGGCGGATACATCTATTACGATCCAGACAATGAGACAGCCTATCTCGATCTGACTGCTGGTTTCAGCGCGACAGATACGCTCGGCTTTGACGCCTCTGTCGGCAACTATCTCGACGGCTTTGACGAGTACACCAACTACTCTCTCGGCGCGACGCTAAGCACAGAATATGTCGATTTCGACCTGCGTTTCTGGGGCAGCGATGTCGACAATGACCCGAATGCTGACGAGCGCGTCGTTCTGACCGTGAGTCGTTCACTTTAAGAGCCGGAAGGCTTTTAACCCGCCTATTGCCCTCCTGTCTGGGCGGGTCTGACTGGCCGCTGCGTTTGTCGAGCTTTCGGCACCGCAGCGGCTTTTTCTTTTACGGCGCTGGAGGATCCGCGCCTTGAAGCTCGAGCGCCGCAAGCAATTGCTCAAATCCCACGGGACGCTCTACCGATTGATAGCGCTCAGAATTCACATCCTCTCGCTCAATCCGCAGAGAGCGGACATGTTCCGCCAGGTTGCGGATCAGCGATCGTAAAATCGCGCGCGCCTGAGGGGCGCCGAGACAGGCATGATGACCACTGCCAAACCCGACATGCGGATTCGGCACGCGCGCCAGATTGAGGGTTTCCGGGTCATCAAAAATGGCGGGATCATAATTCGCTGCAGCCCAGCACAGGGAGACGCGATCTTCAGCGCCGCCTTTGGCCGGACAGACACGACCAATATGCGTCAGCGGCGACAGAACCCGAATGAACTCCTCGACCGCCAGATTTATCGCCCTCGGCGCCTTCGCGGCGGCCAATAGCGTTTCGGGCGCGCGGGCAAAACACCACATCACGAATGCGATCGCGTTAATCACCGTATCCCGACCGCCAGCAAAGACGAGATTGCTGATGCCCAGCATTTCCGCTTCATTCAGGGGCCGATCATCCACACGCATTCGGTTCAAAGCGACAAAGAAATTCGCATCGTCCTCACCACCAGCCCCGTCGCGAATGGCGCTGAGCAGATAGGTTTCGAGGACCGCGCCCTTCTGCCTCGGATCGCCGCCATCTCGAAACACGTGTGTGCCCCAGCTGATCCATGTCTCTGCCTCTGTTTCCGGAACCCCCAATAGAAAGGTCAAGGCGCGCGACTGGATTGGCAGTGCGAAGTCGCGGACCACGTCGAAGGACGCGCGCCCGGCGCATTGCCGCAACGTGTCTGCAATCAAGGCATCGATCCGGGCAATATAGTCAGGCTGCATCGGCCGGCGAAAGAATGGTTCGATCAAGCTGCGATATTTCTGGTGCTCTGGAGGATCGGTTTCGATGGGCAATTGCCGAACACTGCGTGCATCTTCTTCCGACGGGATCGGCACCCGAAACGGCGCATCGGAACTATAGGTCTGCCAGTCTTTCGCGGCGCTGCGCACCTCCTGGTAAGTCAACAGCATTGGGATCGTCTCATCGCCGACCGTCAAGATGAGGCCATCCTCCTGATCGCGGAAAGGCTTGAAGGCGTCTCGCACCTTTAATGACATGTCCTTGTCCTCCCCACCTCTCTATACGACCGACCCTACAGAATCTGCAAATGTATGCAAAATGCTGCAATTTTCTCCTGAATAACCTCGATCACTCATCCCGATTTTTTATACTGCATACACTTCGGCCCAATCGAAGCAATGAAAATTTGTGCAAATTTATTGCAATCGCGCATGGCATTCGTTACGCTGAGACAAAAGCCAAAAGGCGCGCGTGGGAGGAAATCATGCAAAAGACCGTCTTCACCGGATTCATCGCAGCAGCCTTTTTGACGGCCTGCCAAATGCCACCGGACCCCGTCAGCACCGAGGAGGCGTTCGATTTTGGCGGGGTCTATGAAGACACGTATGCGGGCGAGATCGATCGCACGGTCATTCCGCGTCGTCCGGACGGCCCTCCCAATGTCGTTCTGATCATCGCGGATGATCTCGGCTGGCCCTATCTCGGCTTTCTCGGCGATGACAATGTCATCACGCCGAACATGGACATTATCGGCAATGGCGGCGCCCTGTTTGAAGTCGGACACTCAACCTCCAATCATTGCCGCCCCACACTGCAAAGCTTGATCACTGGTCTCTACCCGGTTCAATATGAGACCCAGGCGACCGCCATCGCCGATGCGGCGATGCAATCCAACCCGCTTCCCGAAGGGGTCGATTCAGATTTCGAGCGGACCATTCTGCATCGCCAATATGAGACCTCGGCGATTGAGCAATTCAAAACCCTGCCCCGCCTTCTGGCGGATGCGGGCTATGTCTCGCATCAAAGCGGCAAATGGTGGGAGCAATCCTATGCGCATGGCGGTTTCACCCATGGCATGACCGAAACCTGGGATTGGAGTGATGCGGCCGGGCTCGGCGATCGCTGGTTCTTCACCTTCATGGGCGGGCGCGGCAATGAGATCGGACGCAGCACGATGGAACCGGTTGAAAGCTTCATTCGCGAGCATGCCGAACAACCCTTCTTCCTCTGGTATGGTCCAGCCCTGCCGCACACACCTTTGAACGCACCGGACCGTTTCTTCAAATATTATGAGGACCGCACGGACTTGTCTGAGTCCGCCAAGCTCTATTACGCCAACATCGCCTGGTTCGACTGGGGGGTTGGCGAACTGCTCGACACGCTGCGCGAAGAGCGCGTGCTGGACAATACGCTGATCATCTATGTCAATGATAATGGCTGGGAACAGGCGGGCGATGTCGAGTATGCCGACAACCACATTACGCTTGCCAATGGCGGCCCGCGCGGCAAGGGCTCCTTCTTCGAGACCGGTTTTCGCACGCCGATCATCTTCTATTGGCAAGGTCAGATCAAAGCGGTGCGCGATACGCAAACCCTGGCCAGCGCCATCGACATCATGCCGACTATTCTCGATTATGTCGGCGTCTCAGCGCCAGAGGACCTACCCGGCTATTCTCTCAAGCCGAAAATTTCCGGTGGGCAGCTGGATGCAGCGCGAGATTACTTTGTCGGTCGCATGACACAGCATCGCGCCGGCACCGATTTCAGAGGCGAACCCAATACGCTCACGGCGGATCATATGGGATCGAGCCTTGGCGGTTATTATCGCCGAGACCTTGACTGGCATTTCGTCTGGCTGCCACAATCCGACGAAACAGCTCTTTATGATTTGAACAAGGATCCTGGCCAATTGGTAGACGCCTCCGCAGAGCACCCTGAATACGTCGCCGCCTTCAAAGCCGACATCGAGACCTGGCGGGCGCAATTCGAGACGGTCGCCAATTGATCCGACGCCTGGCGCTCCTGACCAGTCTGATCTGTATTCAGACCTCCGAGGCAGAGCCGGTCAGCCTGGAATGGGTCGCCCTGGATGGCGCCTGCTTTCAAATGGGCGAAACGCGGATCTATCGGGAAGAGGCGCCGCGCCATGAGGCCTGTGTCGACGCATTTGAGATCACCAGCACCGAGATCACGGTTGCTCAATTTACTGAATTCGTCGACGCGACAGGCTATGTCACGCGGGCCGAGCAAGGCTGGCAAGACAGCGATCCTGAAGGCCCCGGCATTCCGCTGGCGCCCGGCTCTGCTGTGTTTCAGCCCCTGGCAGGCAGTCGCCCCAGGGATCTAAACTGGTGGCGCTGGGTCGATGGCGCGAATTGGCGCCATCCGGCTGGACCGGGGACACAGGCTGCGCCGACCGACCACCCTGTGACACAGATCACACGTGAAGATGCAGGCGCATTTGCGGCCTGGGCGGGCGGGCGCCTGCCAACCGAGGCCGAGTGGGAATATGCTGCGCGCGGCGGCCTTGAGGGCACCTTGCTCGCCTGGCCCGAGGCAGAGCGTCAGGCCCGCCATGACATGGCCAACACCTGGCAAGGGATCTTCCCGGTGGCCAATACAAAGGCGGACGGGTTCGAGGGCACCGCCCCGGTCGCGTCCTTTCCTGCCAACGGCTTTGGCTTGTACGATATGATCGGCAATGTCTGGGAATGGACAGCGACGCCATATAGCCCATCCCATACAGAGCGCGATCGCGCCCGCGCCGGCCTGGCCGGCCTCGATCTGTCGCAGCCCGGCATTGCGGTCGGAACAATCAAGGGCGGATCATTCCTCTGTGCCACCTCCTATTGTTACCGTTTCCGACCGGCCGCCCGGCAAGCGCAGGATCTTGCCTACGGCACCTCCCATGTCGGTTTTCGCCTGGTCCGGTCGCCCAAATAGAAAACGGCCCGGGTCGCCCCGAGCCGCTTTGGTTTCATGCGATAAACGCGTTGCCGAACCTAACCGGCAATCTTCCGAACATAATCATATTCGGCTTTCTTCTTTTCGCGCTTCTTGGCCGGTTGGAACGCCACTTTGGCATGCTCGGCGCAGTACGGTCCGCAGGTCGCCTTGCGGCCACAGAACGCAAATTTTGGATCGGCTGGATCACCGATCGGCCATTTGCACATGCTATCGCGGAGCGTCAGAATGGTCGCAGCCTCACCGTCAGACAGCGGTTGCGGCGCCAGCGCCGTCAACATGGCTGCTTTTTCGTTCTGCTTGAGCTCAGCTTCGGCAACAACGCGCTGCGGCTTTGGCGTGATGACGCTGCCATCCGGCTGTACACGCGGCTTCGGACGCGCCAGACGTGGCGGACGTTTGACCGGCCGTGATGGCGTCGCCCGACCGGACAGGCCCAGACGGTGCACCTTGCCGATCACAGCATTCCGTGTCACGCCTCCGAGTTCCTTGGCTATTTGGCTGGCCGAATGGCCCTCTGCCCATAGCTTCTTCAGTACTTCTACTCGATCTTCAGTCCACGCCATGCGTAAAACCCCGCTCCTTGGCAGCCCCTAGATATTGATGTGAGCGTCGCCACCAGCCCCGCTCTAACGCTATATATCGTATCAGGGGCGAAATGAAACACAAGATGCTGATTACCTCTGTCCACAGCCAATCAACATATAGTAGCCATTGTGGATAGGTTTTAACCTATCGCCAAAGGCCGAGTCACCTCTTAAGTGTGCGGTCATGCCCGATTCATCCCACTCCTTGTTGTCGCCGCCAAAACCACGCTCTTACGGGGCCGTCAACTGGCTCGGCTTGTGGACCCTCTATAAACGAGAAGTGGGCCGTTTTATGAAGGTCTGGATGCAAACGCTGCTGGCGCCGGTTGTGTCGACCCTCTTGTTTATGACGGTCTTCAAATTGGCGTTTGGCAATCGCGGCGAACTTAGCGGAGATTTCGCGGGTTTAGACTATAATAGCTTCCTCGCGCCAGGCTTAATTGTCATGGCGATGCT
>ERZ1740062.859-NODE-859-length-13829-cov-10.075287_pt1 | contig 13829 bp, 16 predicted proteins | sample MGYA00581741_ERZ1740062 | MGnify/ENA primary metagenome ERZ1740062 (study PRJEB43018, sample SAMN04849747) | marine metagenome | isolation source: floating plastic debris | place: Pacific Ocean | collected 2008-09-01 | study: EMG produced TPA metagenomics...
GGGAGAGGGAGGGAGGGAGAGAGACGAAGCCTAGTCTGTGGGGCAAGTGTGCATATTTGCCAGCAGACTGATCGGCCCATAGGACTACTGCACCAACATTGGTTTTGTTAGGGGAAAGGGGATGGGGTGGGATAGGATGGCAATCAAAGTGATTCCTCAATGCATCAATAGGCTGCTCAACAGTTAACATATAAGAAAGAATCAGGTGATGGTTAGTCTTGAATCCGGAAAAGTATTTTTGCTGAGTTGGAATAGTGATAGCGCCTCTCACAGGGCTTGATGATTTAAGGCTACATTCTTAGTTTTATCGCATTCCAAAAATCATCATTATTGCCATCCGATCTCACCCCCAAACCTGTTCCTCACAGTTAGTGCAGCAGTTCTCTGGATCGGCCAGACTAATGTAGCCTATAGACCTAACAAATTTACAGGAACACTGCATTTTGCAGTAATGAGCTGCTGGGGTTTGCAAACATGTCTTCATAACGTTGCCTAAGTCCAACAGTTGATGTTTGATACTGGAGTTAGGCTATGAAAACACACTTGCACAGCCCACGCTTGACTGGTCACTGCAGCCACAGGTTATATTAAACACTGTGACCCTGTGACTGTCTGCAGAGCAAAGCCATCACAACACCGAAGTATTCTATTTCAATCAATTGAATCTATTATTTATAGCTAGCAGGAGCTAGGCTTGACCAAATTTAGACCAGTTTAGCCATCCAAACAAGCAGACCTGCCAACTGTCACATTCAGAGTGAGACTCAAAGCCCACTCCAGCAATTGCCCCATCCAAAATCAGGCTTCGGAGTGAGGAATAGTGAGAAAATTGCCCCAATGTCCACCAACTCTATATTGTATGTTATCGTTAGGCGTGTCACTGAACAAAAATTTTCAAAAAATGCCCCATTTCCAATGCTCACACTCAAGACAATTTTCTCATCTAAGGTTGGCAGGTCTGCAAACAGTGCCTACTACAAAATGTCATGATGCAGTTGAACTCCTCACAGCCACCAGACATCACACAGCCAAGGAGTTAGAATGAAACACAGGCAAGAAGATCTACCCAATCACAGGTGGCCATCAAGGGTGCTTGGCAAGTCACTGCAGTGGGACCTGTGTATCCAACCAGTCCAATATAATGGCACAGAAAATGAATGGATTAATTTAATTATTAATTTTTGTAATACTACTATAAAGCATTCAAGTGACATTCATTCATTGCTGTGAAGTAGTGATAGAGGTCAAAGCTATTGACTAAATAGCTTTGATAGAGGTGATCGACAGACGACAGTGGGAAATACAAAAAACATTACAATGCACTCCAATTCACTTCAGTGGTGATAGAGGAGGAAATCTGATCATTTGGTCACATGACCAAAACTGAGAAAGATAAAAAGTGGAAATATTGAATGCCAGTTGAGGCAATGAGAAGGCAACCTTTTATTAAATGTCAAAATTTTTACAGGCAGGTTGGGCAACTTCATATTATGAAAAAGATTTTGGTTATTTGGGCCATTATTTTGTCTTTTTTGAAAAATGGGGTGGCATGTGGCATCGTCAAAACTGGAGACAAAAAAACACTATACTATTCATGATTTTGACTCATTCTTTTACAATAATGATTATTTTGCCCATGGGGGCTTGACCAAAATCTACCAATAGGCTCGGTAGGCCATTTTTCACGTTTTAGGGTTATTTTTGACTATCTCTACCTGCATAGTGAAATCTAGATAAATGGGATGTTTTCACGTGTCTAGCACTGAAAATTGGTTGTGGAGAGGTAGTTTGACTCTTTTCGTGGTAATTTTAGGAGATTTCTGCTAGTGAAAAGAGAAGGTCAAATCATCTGGTTTGAGCAGTGGAATGGGGTAGTAACCTCATGTGGTGACTGAGCCTCATGGTGGATTTTGGTCAAGTCCCCCCTGGGTTTTGAAATTTTGTGTAGAACACTGCAGGCTGGCAGCAAGGATCTAGATAAATTTGATCCATTTTGCCTGCATTGGAGTTGCTCCCCCTCAAGCGGCTTGAACAATCGAGGGGGAGCAATCCCAATGCAGGCAAAATGGATCAAACTTGATCTAGCTAGGATCCTTGCTGGCAGGGACGCGCCTAATTTTTTTTTCAGAATCTAAATTTCTGGGTTGATGTATCCATGGCATAAGTCAAGTCATAATCAAATTACATGTACATGTAATTGGTTAAGGCTTTATTGGGCATACGTATTATAATGAATTAAATGGAAGACAAAAAATTCTGTACATACATGTATAAGATGATACTCCAGCGTGTCATATTAAACATTGCTACATTTGTTATAATTTACTTTCTCCGCCATTAGGTAGCTGACCATTTGTGGATACTGGGGTCTTATGCCTATCACTGTATGGTGTAAGTATAGGACGATATACCAATGCATACACCACATATAAAATGAAAGCACCAAGCATACATGCCCCAGCAAAGTAAAACGAGGTGCCAGAGCCAGCATGTTTTTCCAGTTGTGCACCAGCCACTGGACCAATAAGGCTAGCAACACCAGCTGCGGCCATCTCATAACCATAAACTAAATATAAAAGATGAGAGCCATTCAGATGCTCAATAACACTACCCAGGTTAGCACATAGCGCACCGTAACCTGCACCTAGAAAAAATATACTAACATTTACACCTATTTTGCTTTTTATAACAAATGGGATAATGAATGTGGAAATAACCATAATTAAATTACAAAAAGAGTGAAAGTAATATCTGTTTATAAGCTTTTTAGTGTGATTAGACCACCATGAGCCAATTGTTAAAAGTAAGGATCCGATGAAACTCCCAATGCCGTATACAGTCATTACAAGACTGGCATCTGTTTCAGAGTAATCATTCTCCTGGCAATATGTATAGGTGATCACTGATGTTACAGCACCTCCGATGTTCCATAAGAAAGCATTAGCAATGAAAGTCGCTACAGGAGCTTTAATGAGAAGGTTGATGTGTTCCATCAAGCTATGGTGTTCTTCATTATGGTCCTCAGCCAATTCATGTTGAATTTCAATATCAGTGCTATGAGAGAGAAGTTTCACTGAGCCGACCTCATTTTGATTAAGATCAGACTCATCATGATTGGCGTTTCCATTAGATGTGACAGCTTGAGGACTTTCTGATGTGTCCTTTCTTAGAAGGGGTCCATTCCCATTCTGATCGGTAATTCTTTGTTCTTCCTGTTGAAAAAAATTGCATTCATTTCACAGTACCATTTCATAAATATTTATATCTGTATGTGTTAGTTAGGAGCATCGTATCTCTTTTAGATAACTGTTTCCTGAGTCATGATAACGAGTTGTCTATCCTTTGTTCGGTATAACACAACTCCATGGAAGGATCATCAAAACCCATCCTCATGAGAAGCCATGGCTTTGCAAATTAGCAATAATAATCCTCACATAAATCAACATTTACATAAAATAATGTTGCAAACTATTTGTCCTATAGATACCCTAACACCAGATTCAAATACTAATACTACGCTTCAGCTCACAGATACATTAGATTGTATTAGGGGTGGATAAATAGAGGAGAAACTTTTGCGTTACCGTTCCAACAGATTCCTTTTTCTTTTTCCGACAACATGATGGTCCTTGCGCACCTTTGAAAGTTATTGCACATGGAACCGCTATGGCTAACGTGGCAGACAGCACAAGTATTGTGTCTCTGTAAGACAGGCTTTTCAATATCTCTGTAGTGATGAGGGGAAATGCAATCTTCAAACAAAAATGCACGAAAATACTGTCCAGCTCATTTTTACCATTATTATCTCGTGAGCAAAATGAATGATGTGACAAATACTGATATAGTCTGCCAGTGGTTTTCTAATAGACGACAGCAAAGTACATCTAAAATGGGCCGGCTATACTATTTTTCAAAAGATTTTTGTGGACAAAACATAAAAAATACGGGATCAAATTTCTTTGTATTTAAAGTGAGGCTGGTCAACCTTGGGTGAAGGCTGAGTATTGGAAACCTTAGATGAGAAAGGGTTATAAACTATAACAATGTGCGGGTTTCGATGTAATGACGGACAGCGAGAAAACCTTTACGGAACACAATAATGCTTACTGTATATGCAACCTCATCTGTTTTGATAAACAACTTTAGATAGAAATGCCACACAAATCAGTGACATTATCCATAACGCCTGCAGAGGTAGCCAGGCCTCATTCATGTGGTAAGGTCAAACATTTTTTTTTGTATATTTACAAAATAAATGAGATAGCAGCCGGGTTAAGACTTACTGCGGCAGCATCTGACCCCATGGCACTGGCAGCATAGGCCATGTGTTGGTGACGATCAAAGTACACAGTCAGTATCTTCATTGTGCAGATATGACTGCAGCATGAGGCTAAACCTAAAATAGAATAATCTAAACTGTAAACATTTAAACCTAGTACTGATATGAGGTGGCTAAAGCAACAATAGTATGCTTATAATCGATGGTTAATGACCGAGCATTATAAATATACTACACGAATTTCAGTTGTAAAGTAGTTACGGTTTGATTGTGAAGGTGTATGTACTAATCACAACTCACTACCTCCACTGTGGACGATCACTGAATGATTTTCTTGGGCGCTTACCCATATACCCATACATCACTGTATTCCGATTCTGACAAAAGACTGAAAGAGCTGCTGACATGAATTAATTGTTATCAAAGTTATGCGATCTTTCGCATCGTCTGATAATGACAGAAGCCTATTATTTTGAAACTGATTGATTGCATAAGAATATAAAAAATCTTGTTTCTGTTGGCATTACTGAATGTTGCAGCATTTGCGCATGGTCAAACATAATAATTTGGTGTTACAGCGCTGTTTCAGTTCCAGCTATGAGCTGTAATGGTTTTAATGGGAATCAAGAAGCGCTGACAATTGAGTAAATGCAGTTTTCCACATTCGAAGGCTGGCATGGAAAGATTACTAAAGATTATACTGTGTTGGCACTGGCAGTTTCACTAATGGCGATAATGATTGACACAAGCAAATCATCCACCTACAACAATGGTGCAAAGTTGAAAAGCACATCTTGGACTATATATAAAACAAGTTATTTACTGAGTTACATGTATATACCTGAGATAAATGAGAATGTTGGTATAACCTGCCACCAAGAGGTTACAAAGGCGCTAGACAGGAAGCCAGCAATGTGAACTATAGTGGAGACTATGGCCATTGTCCGTACTCCAAGTTTGCCGATAAATATTGCAGCAACAGGGCCTGAAAAGAATACTAATCAATCAAGGCGATGTTGATTGTTGCACGTGATTATATTGTAATATTGTACTATTTAAACAAAAACTGTAATAAATCGTTAAATTATTATAATGCTGCTGCCTCCAGGCACTCGTTATAGCTGCTAATAGTCATAAAACAGCTTGTAGAATAGACTGCTAGTCTCAAGAGAAAAGAGCGATAGCATTGATTGCTGGTCTGAATAACTATCAGATCTGCAAAGCTGTAGGCAAATGGAAACCTATACATTAAGCTATTTATCCACAATTTATGTTAGCCATTCTGCAGTGTGAAATGAATTTGTGGCTGTATGAACAGAACTATACGCACCTCCTAATTGAGCTACTAAAACGCAGCATAATGAAACAGGCCCATCAGTTAGAGTAGGAAAAGACTGCTATCACCTGTTCGTGTTATACAGTGCAAAAATTGTTCAGCTGCCCCTAATCGCTACAGCCTTTTGAACCGTTGCGTCAAAACTTGTGATGATGCAGCCACAATTTTAGTCGTGTTTCCCTTCAAACTCGGATAAGATCACACAATACATTTGAGGATACTTGTAGGTAGTTGCACACCAGTGGAAACAGACCTGCCGAGTCTCACAGTTTTGCCTTGATACTCATTAAACTCCCCATCAAAAGTCCTTTGAGGTGGGAAAGAGGTGAGGAAATTACCAATTCTCCCCACAGTTTTATAAGATGCTAACATTAAAAAGCAATTTTTAAAAACCACCCCTTGCAATTCTTCAATTCAATTCCCCCCATCTGGGGTTGGCAGCCTGAGTGGCAATAGAGGCAGCACAGATATAAGACTGTACATATTGATGAGTAGATTCTACAAACTTACCACTAACAAGTAGCACGGCGATCAGAGCAGAACCAATCCATGACACTTGAGTGAGGTCTGCACCAAATTCAACTTGGTACTCGTACGTCAGAACACTTATTATCCCGAAGCAAAAGCCGATACACATAAAGTTAATAACCATTGAGCTGAGCAGTACCACCCAGGCATAACCACTGTCTTTCTGCACACCCATCCTCTAAAATATTGGTGTACTCTGTAAATACATGTATATGTCAGTGTGCTCACGGCGAGAGAAATGCACGATGCATGTTGTCCATTATTATCCGCTCAATGATAGCTCAAACATCATCAGCTATTGATTTTTTATGTAATTATTTTACTACTAGCCCTAAAGAGCATCAAGCAGCACGTAGTCTCGTCTGAACATTCATTTGACTACACATTCAAATCCCTCGGGTCAAAATGCAGGTCATGCAAAAAGCACCATCTCGCTTGAAAATGTTAGACTATAAGAGAATATTGTAAGCTTCGATATTGTAAGCTTCGATGAAATGTGTTAAAATGACTTCGATTTACATAATACTTACTAGCAGAGTGAACGCAGTCGATTTATTACAGAATTGCGTCTGTTCCCCAGATGTCAGCTATAGCTAGTCGATCAATCAGTGCTCTCTGTGATGAATACTGTGCAGGGTGCTGGAGATACGGGATTCTCATGTATGTTTATCCTCTTTCTGCCATTACGCACCTCAATCCGCACAAATAACTACCTACCAAGTCTCCGCTACCTGTAGAAAGAATACGGCACAGGGAATGCCTCAATTATTATACCTAGCAGGCAGCTGAAATGATGAGAAGTCCATGCCTTAGAATACCAATACAGCTATCAATACAAGTAACTATGCATATTGACCAATCACAACCAAGAAAGCAACAAACATTATATAAACATCATGTGATTGGACAAACATTTAAAGCCAAACCCCTCTCAAATTTAAACTATATAAAACATGCGCAAGACAAAACAAGGAAGATTTTTTTTTATTACTTTATCATCTGTCTCGGTCCAATTCATACAATCTGCTGTATTATTAACCAGAACACTCCGGTAAAATAGAATTGAGGTTCACACAACTAAAAATGCGTGTTACATCGAGAACATAACAGTCTAAATTCGTAAAAAAAGCCTAGACTTCTTTTACTACTTGGTCAACACCTGTCAATACTTTAGTGTAAAATAGCCATTGAACAAAAGTGATCATACATGTAGTAATAGACAAGTAGTAAACCAATTGCTGATAATGCGAATAAATATCTTTCACCAGCAGACCCACTTTAAAAAACCTACCTAACCAGTCATAGATTGGAATATAGTAAAACCTAGCCTATGAGTCCACAAAAGAGTACTGTATGTTATGAGCAGAAATTAAATATAGCCCTAAACTTAGAGCATAAGACAGCATTGATCTCGAGACTTTTTGACTATACTGTACACATAGGCATATAATAAGTTATTATATGCCTATGACTGTACACTACAATATGTACAAATCATAGAATTGAATATTACCATACAGGCAAAGTCGCCAAATTCTTTTAAATTGTCATTGCGCTAAACACGAGTAGGATCACCAAATTATTGTTACAACCAGGGTTTGTGAACAAAAATGACAAAATAAAGGTGATTTTGATAACGAGGTAAAAACATTGAAAAATATATATATGTTCATTGCCAAAATAGAAAGTAAACTAAAACCTGATAGTTTAACCTGGTTTGAATTGTAAAAAAAATTCTGTGTAATTCAGGAGACTTGCAGATCAGCGCAAGTTAGAAAATAAATATAATACTTTGAGCTGCTGGCATGAGGGGTTTATTTATACAGCTGTACCGATGGTTTTATGACCATGCTGCAGGGTAATATGTCGAATAGCATCTTCATACTTGGGTGGTGAAGGTGGAGGTAGAGAAATAGCATCACAATTTTGCCGCACAGGGGCGGTACTTTGCTGGACGCCAGAAGCATTGTTAGTTCTTCTCCTGACATAATATATAACTGTAGCTGCAGCAATGATCACTAATACTACTACTATTATTAGCACCACAATAACTGCATGGCTGGAAATGAACCTCGGCTCAGCAATTTCCTGAGTCACAATTTTTGTGTCACTGTCACTGCTTTCTCTGTTTTCTAAGATATCACGATTTGTTGATATATCCTGTTTTGTAGAATACTTCTTTAGGTTTATCATAATTAGATTTGTTCCTGTCTGATAATTGTCTTCAGCTATAGCTCTACGTTTTCTTTTCCCATATAACAGCGAGTCAGCAGATCCAATTCTATACAGAATGTGTACATGCCAGCTTTGTCCTGAGGTATACTGTAATCAGAGATCGTCAAATTATATTAACCAAATGTAGGCCGTATTTACATTAAATATTTTTAAACCAAAATCTGACAGGTTTAGAGTCCATTGCAAGTAAAATTTAGACCACTAATGTCATGTAGGATGTCATAACATACCGTACATCAGGTATCAACTGGTGCACAGAGAGGCATTCCGTCATCAAAGCTTGAAATGTATAGTCATTCCATCTACTTTTAATATTGTTCTTGGACCTGTTGAGTGTAGAATTCTAGGTTGACTTACACTAAATAAAGGGTCAACACTCATCACGAACCCATCTGTACCAGGCATATCATTTATAGAACCGAGGCCTGGTATGCCATCAGCAAAGTTAGCTTTGAATGGTAATCCGTTAAACGCTTTGCTTGTTACTTCATCTTGTCCACGATCCTGCAATGCAAAAAAAAACAAATCTTTAAATTTTAAATGCAACGGATCCAATTTACGCTCAGCCATGAAACTTGATATCCCCCCAAAAAACGTGAATCAACTGGGGAGTTTTTCACATTTGTCTATTATTTTTTGCACGCATTTGATACACATTACACTGCAATAAAGCAAAGTTTTTTTTTAATTTAGCTGCACTTATGATCCCATCGGAATCAAGGGAATCTGTAAGATTGAAACAGGACATTTAAGAGGACATAAAAAAGCAAGAAAAGAGATTTTACGACACTGATAGTCTTCGTAATTAACACTCTGGCATCACTTATGAGGCTTCATCTTTATTGGCCGACTGCCTACAGGCACTAGTGGCCAGTGTAAAACCCGAGGTCAAATGAGTTTTAATTAATCGCAAACCACATAAAATAATCCATGTATTGTTATTTGTTTTGGCATTAGTTCAAACACACCTCTTCTCTTGATTGCAAAACAAGTATCAAATTTTATAAACAGGAAAGTTGATGACGCTATAGATAAGATAAGACTATCTTGAATGACACCAAGTTGTTATGTAACGCACCAGGATTAAGAATCTGTGTTTGAGCTTCCCACTTGGTTCTAGACAGCCGTACTGTGGCCCTTCATTGTATATTTTACCAGTTGGGTCATATGCTGGAGTGTAGCCGTTACGACCAGCGCAAATGAATACTTTGTCTAGCTGGATCCTGAAAGCTGAATCTAGATCCTGTTTGGGATCCCAGAAAACTCTGCCATAAAGCCGCTCTCCTTTGTTGAAAATTCCTAAAAATAGATCAAATTTCTAGTTTTCAACCTCTGATTGGCAGTACTGATCGCTGACTCCAAAAGATGATTCATTTGGTAATTGCACAATATGAAAAACAAAGATAACAAAAAATGTCTCGAAATCATAATAGGAACTGACCATGAAACTCAACATTGGTGTCGTCCGGGTTGCTTGTCATAGGATCGGTAAGGAAGAATCTCTTATTGTTGGTCAGCTGGAACTGAGTAGCGAGGCTGTACTTAGCAGCCACTGGTCTGTTACTCTGCTGGAATGCTATGGTCAGAGGGAAAGTCAGGATTTTCTGTACAGCACATTTCTGTTTATCAGCCTCAGGGTCATATGTAGTAGGCGGGGTGGCCACACAAGCCAGCAGTCTCAGTGTGTAGGTGCCTGTGTAGTCCTGTAGGCTGTATCTACTCGTCGCTCTCCACATCTGAATTGGACTGTCAAGTGTAGGCTGAGTCCAGACGTGCTTGAGGCTGAATCTGGTCGCCAGGATTTCTGGGGGTATAAGCCCAGCTGACTGTCCCCTTCTGGCAGTGTAATGATCGAGAACAAAGAGACCTATCAAAAGATCAAACATGTAATAGCAGGCATTGACAAAACTTTGCTTTTTAAACAGAAATTCTCAAAGCTATATGGCAGCAAAACATACCTAATAAACAAAAAGCTGCAAAAAACCTTTGCTACAAGATCAGCTGCTGCGGCTACTACTGACGGAGCTGAGTGATGTGTACTTTACCATGCTATTTAGCATCAAGACTCATCAACTTTGAATGGTAATGTATGTATTTAGATTTGGAAATTTTCCAGTGACAAAATGATCCTTTGTAGACACACATATACGGGTACAACATCAGGGCTCTATCTCTTTCATTTTTTCCACGTTTGGCTCAATTTTTTAATGACACTGCAGTAATTTGTTATCTTTTTCAATAACTTGGATGCCAATTAATTATCACACTGCCAAGGATCTTAACAATTTCTCGAGAAAACAGGAATCAAAACATGCCGAATTATGCATTTTCATGTGAAAAATAATCCGAGTCAGCACCTCAACAAAGTCTGCTTGTGTCCCACAGCAAAATTGGTTATAAAACTTATACAGACTGCTCGAACATCCCTTCTAGGTAACATCCTAAAAATATCTACATAATATTTAAAGTTCATGCTAATAAGAAGATAAATAATAAACAATGACATACCTTTAAATTTAGCTTGCGTTCTCAGTTGTAACACTAATTTTCCATCCTCACCGATCCCAACTCTGAGGATATCAACAGATCCCTGAGGCTCTTGCATGATATCGACCCCAGATTGAAATTTAACTGTGTCATAAAAGAAGGAAAACTCCAAAAGTGTTTGGTGGTCCAGTGAAGCCCAGCCAGTGGGAGCTTTAGCGAAAATGTATGACACATGAAGAGGTTGATGAACAGTCACAAAACTCTGAGAGGACGATTCCACATCAAAATTGTGCGTTACATATCCACCACATTGATTGACAATTTCTGTCATATCATAATAGGCTTCAAACTTCCATCTACAAGAAGCCCTGTCTAAATGGCGATATAGCTTGACAGCTTGCTCAATGCGCAGGAGATCGTCAGAGGGATCATCCAGCAGGTCACCCAGGAAACTACCTTGCTGACTGAGTGAGGCGTTCGGTAGATTTGAGCACACATGCTGTTTAGTAAATGAAGGCTGTGAGAGAAGATAGTCTATATTATAGATGGGTAGAGTTGAGATCAGAGGTAACATTCCATCCTGGTGAGGAATCTCTACTGATATGTGTATTTTATTGGATTGGTCATCGTTGTCAGATGATTTTACGTACTCTAGGTTGGCTATGAACGACTGAGCACTCAAGGCGCCTGGAGTATATGGAATCACAGGATTTGAACATTCACCTTTAGAGTGAACATTGACTCCGGCACTCCTAATTGGGACTCCTGAAATAATAAACAATATAAATGTATGTTATATAAATAGAGATTAATGAATATTCCCCGCACAAATAACCACAGTGTCCATAGTACTACCATCCAAAATGCCTCCAAACAGAGAATGAATAAGCTTACATAGAAGTGCCAGTGCCGAACGATAAGAGTTTTATTGAATTCTATTACGGACCACAATGTATAACAAATGAACTACATGTACCTGGCAAACCATCAGAGCTGATTGGAGTAGCCACACATCTCACATTGAATCCGGCTCGGAAGTAAAACGTCTCCAGCATCTTACTGTTGACTCTTGAGAATAGGGTGTCCTGATTTACTCTGAGATAGCTTGAGATTCTACCATCTAATGCTTGAACGGGGTAGGACACTTCCCAGCTGTATGTCATAGCCGATGTATTGATGTTTGATTTGACACAAAGGCTTTCTGTCTCAGCAAAGTTAGGGTAGAGGGCATCACAAGGCTGGAATTAAAGAAATACAAATGATACATGCATGCATCAAATTCAATTCACTGTTATTTTATATTCATGTATCATACCGTAGCATTTGCAACTGAGGCACTGATTAATAACCTCTGGCTAACATACACACAAAAGAAATCAGTGAACCAAGGATAATAAAATATTTTGACTATTTTCCTAAAATTAAAAAATAAATTTTACCTGAAATTACAATCAGGGAGTCAATTTCAAATAGAAATTGAACCTCTTTGACACTTAAATGGTGACAATAAATATCATCAATTCATAGTGACATATTCATCTGAAAAATAGACAGGACTTACAGATAGACATATCAAAGGATAAGCTGGCGAGACATCTTTCGCATCTTTGACATCTCCAGAGTCATAATCACTCAGTGATACAACCTACAGAATCAAAATACAGAAATTAAATTATATAAACCACTGCATGTACTGATTTAAATAACAAGATATTCAAATCAGTGAATTTAATCTGCACGTGCACAAATAGTATGCAACACCATTATAAAATATGCATGTGAATGGAAAACATTCTGCCATTATTACGAAGGTTAAACCCAACGGTCTCTGTCAGGTATCTCTGAAACACGACCAAGAATATAAAATACTCACAATAGGGAGAGTTGGTAGAACCAGACTACCCGCTACATCAGCATCTAATATATTGACTACACTGGATTTATTCTCTCCTAGTGAGGCACCCAGTGGCTCCTCCAACACAACAACGAAGGTTTCATGCCATTCCACTTCAGAATTGAACAGAATCCTCACTTCTACTGTTCGAGTCATTTCAGCTGAAAATTAATAACAATTAATTTATGAATATGTATACATATATTTTTTAATTTATATATTACGATCAACAAGGACTGGATCTGAGGTTCAGAGCTGCGACGCTTAAGAGCATATTATGTGGCATCAATTTATGAACATATAAAACAATCAAAGACTGTGTTAGCGTCTAATAAAAGAGTCATCAATGACGGAAAACTAACAACAAGCAAAATGATTATATCTCTGAAAAAAAAAACATTTAAATGTGATTCTTACTTGGCATGAAGTAGAGTATCTGACTTGAAGCGCTGTAGTCTATACCGGATACAGCTGACCTATCTCTAGTGCTGACTCTGACCTGTGATGTCTGACTGACATCACCATGTCTGTGTACAGATAGCTGTACTGTGACATAATCATCCTGAGACTGAGGCTCCCTCACACTGTACGAGCTACTGTTAAAACTGATCACAGTCTCTGTAACATTAACAACATTAATTCAAAACTTGAAGTAGAGTATTACACAAAGCCATTACATAGAAATGGGTGTAAGGTGTGACAAAAAGAAGTCAAAAATATTAAATAACTCAGTGGGATTTTCCAATGAGCGTGTCATTAAGAAAGCCGGAATTCGACTGAAAAAAATTAGTTCTATACATGTTTAGAGGAGTCATGCTTCTGCCTATTTGACGTGACAAATGCATTAGAATGAGTGATTATTTAATACCGTCTTCAGGGTCGTGAATTGTGACTAGTGTGACATCCAGATCACCGATCTCAGCTCCACAACCGATCGGTTCAGCCAGGCGCACCAGTACGAACTCAGATTCCTCATACAAGTCATCATTTACAGGAGATATGTCACATGATGCTACTCTCTGTCCTGCTATCATCTCAACACGAGAAGCATTAGTCAGCGGCTGTAACAA
>ERZ1740062.860-NODE-860-length-13820-cov-7.731348_pt1 | contig 13820 bp, 1 predicted proteins | sample MGYA00581741_ERZ1740062 | MGnify/ENA primary metagenome ERZ1740062 (study PRJEB43018, sample SAMN04849747) | marine metagenome | isolation source: floating plastic debris | place: Pacific Ocean | collected 2008-09-01 | study: EMG produced TPA metagenomics assembly...
TTTTGGTCATCTTGAAGCTGCTGCTGGAGTTGCGGGTTTGATGAAGGTGGTTCTTGGCTTACAGCATCAACGAATCCCCCCCCATCTCCATTTCAAAGAACCAAACCCTCATATTCCTTGGCATAAATTACCGATTAGGGTTCCCACGCAATTAACTCCTTGGGAACCCACAGAAACAGGACGTTTGGCTGGGGTAAGTTCTTTCGGTATGAGCGGGACAAACGTTCATCTTATTTTAGAAGAAGCACCATGTAAGGTCAAAACAGACCGCGCCTTCGGCGAGCAAAAGTCAAAAGTCAAAAAAGAAGAATTTAATCAGCGATCGCATCACATTTTAACTTTATCTGCAAAATCCGAACCTGCTTTAAAAGAGTTAGTTCAACAATATGAAGAATTTTTAAGAAATGATTCCAATGCGTTCATTGAGGATATATGTTTCACTGCTAGTACGGGGCGATCGCACTTTAATCATCGTCTTGCAATTATTGCATCTGACAAACAAGAACTAACTGATAAATTAGCTTTAATCAGCGCCCAAGAAGAAGTTAATGGTGTATTTGGAGGAAAACTTTCCACTAATAATAAATCACCCAAAATTGCTTTCTTGTTTACGGGTCAAGGTTCTCAGTACATAAATATGGGAAGACAACTCTATGAAACTCAACCAGTCTTCCGTGAAACTATATTAAATTGCAATGAAATTTTAAAATCTCCTAACGAAAAATCTCTTTTAGATATAATTTATCCAGAAAATAATCAAGAATTAGATAATTCAATAATTAACCAAACCGCTTATACTCAAGTTGCTTTATTTGCAATCGAATATGCCCTTTATAAACTATGGGAATCCTGGGGAATTGAACCGGATGTGGTAATGGGTCACAGTGTGGGAGAATATGTGGCAGCAACAGTAGCTGGAGTATTTAGTTTAGAAGACGGATTAAAACTAATTGCTCACCGGGGACGGTTAATGCAACAATTACCGACTGGTGGTGAGATGTTATCGATAATGGCATCTCATGAGCAAGTAAAGCAATTTATTGTACCATACTCCAAACAAGTCGCGATAAGCCCGAAGGGCATGGCCGTAGGCATCGCAGCAATTAACGGACCCCAAAGTGTGGTCATTTCTGGAGAATCAGAAGCCATTGCTAAAGTCAAGGAAATATTAGATTCACTAGAAATTAAAACCAAACAATTACAAGTATCCCACGCTTTCCATTCACATTTGATGGAACCGATGTTGGCAGAATTTAGGCTGATTGCGTCAGAAATTAGCTATAATCAACCCCAGATTCCATTAATATCAAATGTCACCGGAAATAAAGCAGATGATAGTATTTGTACGGCAAATTATTGGGTAAATCATGTTCGTCAACCCGTAAAGTTTGCTCAAAGTATGGAAACTTTGCATCAAGAAGGTTGTCAAATCTTCTTAGAAATTGGTGCCAAGCCGATTTTGTTAGGAATGGGAAGACAATGTTTACCGGAAGATAGGGGAGTTTGGTTACCTTCACTCAGACAAGGTCAAGATAATTGGCAGCAAATACTACAAAGTTTGGGAGAGTTATATGCACGGGGAGTAAAAGTTGATTGGCTAGGATTTGATAAAGATTATCCCCATAGTAAGGTTGTATTGCCTACTTATCCCTTTCAACGACAACGTTATTGGATTGAAACAGATAATCAGCTAGTACATAAAACACAAAAGATAAATCGGGCAAATATTCACCCCTTACTCGGTCAAAGATTGCATTTAGCAGGCTTAGAGGGACAAATTCGTTTTGAATCGCAAATTAACCCTTCGGTACCAAATTACCTCAAAGACCATTGTGTTTTTTCTAAACCGGTCTTTCCAGCAGCAGCCTACCTGGAAATAGTTTTAGCAGCAGGTTCGACTTTATTCAACTGCGACAATTTAATTTTAGAAGATGTTGTAATTCAACAAGCGCTGATTTTTTCAGAAGATATTTTCAAAACTATTCAGCTTATCTTAACTCCACAAGAATCACAAACCTATAGCTTCCAGATTTTCAGTGCGAATATAGATTCATCCTCCTCAGAACCGAAATGGATTCTAAACGTTGAAGGAAAATTATTGCCAGGGAATAAAGACACTCAACCACAAATAACAAACTTAGAAACCATTAAACAGGAGTATCATCAACAGATATCAGTTCAAGACTTCTACCAAAAGTATAGAGACAAAGGCGTTAATTACGGTTCAAGTTTCCAAGCTGTCCAACAACTATGGCACAATCAAGAAAAAGCCCTAGGTCAAATTCAGTTACCAGAAACCTTAGCAAAAGAAGCAACAAACTACCAAGTGCACCCCGTACTTTTAGATGCTAGTTTCCAGGTTTTAGGAGCAATTTCTCATGGAAATGAAAATCAAGATACTTATTTGCCAGTAAGTATAAAAAAACTACAAGTTCATCGTTCTACTAGTAATTATCTATGGGCTCAAGTAGAGATAGATACAATAAAATCTAATATACAAACTTTGATTGCTAAAGTTCGTTTACTGGATGAAGTGGGAATAGTAGTAGCTGAAGTAGAAGATTTAACTGTATTGCGTACTTCTCCCAGAGCTTTATTAAGTACTATTGAATCAGATATCAATAATTGGTTATATCAAATCCATTGGCTGCCAAAATCCACTACAACTAGTAACCAATCAATTAACCAAACCAAACCAGGTAGCTGGTTATTGTTCTCCTCACGCACAGGTATAGGTAAACACCTTTTAGAATCCTTAGAACTGCAAGGTCGGCATTGTATATTAATAACACCAGGGGAAAATTACCAACAGTTAGATTCCCAGCATTATCAAATAAATCCGATTAATGGAAGTGAATTCGAGCGCTTATTACAAGAAAGCTTGGAGCAGCAGCCCCCATTACAAGGAATTATCCATCTTTGGAGCTTAGAGGCAGCACTAGCACTACCCACATCGGCACAAGAGTTAAACAAGTCCCAAGAACTTGGATGTGGCAGTGTACTTCATTTAGTCCAAGCCTTAGTCAAAAATCAAGATATAGAAAGTCCCCCATTGTGGCTAGTGACTCAAGGCTCCCAATCAGTTGGCAATGAATCGGTGATACAATTTCAACAAACATCTTTATGGGGGTTAGGTCGAGTGATTGCCCAAGAACATGGGAAATTGCAATGCCGATGTTTAGACTTAGACCCAACAGAGGAAGTTTCCCAAGCAGCACAAGCTTTGTTGCAGGAGCTATTATCTCCTAGTGATGAAAACCAAATTGCTTACCGTCAAGGGGTACGTCATGTTGCTCGGTTAGAACGACAGCAAAAAAATCTTATATCTCAACAAGTTTCTATCCAAGCCGAAGCTAGTTACTTAATCACTGGAGGTCTGGGAGCGCTAGGTTTAAATGCGGCTAGGTGGATGGTACAACAAGGAGCCAAACATTTAGTACTTACAGGACGTAGACAACCCTCCCAGAAGGCTCAAGAAACCATTAAAGAATTAGAAAAATTTGGAGCGCAAATATTAGTTCTGTGTGGGGATATCTCTCAACAAGAAGATGTAACTAAAATTCTTTCAGAAATAGAAGCATCTTTACCTCCCTTAAGAGGTGTAATTCATGCAGCAGGAGTATTAGATGATGGTTTGTTGTTAAATATAAATTGGGAACAATTCAAACGGGTAATGGCACCGAAAGTACAAGGGGCTTGGCATTTACATTATTTAACACAAGAAAAGCCTTTGGACTTTTTTGTTTGTTTCTCCTCAATAGCTTCAATACTGGGTTCACCAGGTCAAGGAAATTATGCTGCGGCTAATGCTTTTATGGATGGCTTGGTTCATCATCGACGCAGCATGGGTTTACCCGGTTTGAGCATTAACTGGGGACCATGGGCACAAGGAGGAATGGTAAGTCACTTGGACAATCAAAATCTTAGTAGGATTCAGACTCAGGGGATTACACCTATAACTCCAGAGCAAGGATTACAGGTTTTGGCTAAGTTATTGGAGCAAAATGCCACCCAAGTAGGGGTGTTGCCCATCAATTGGTCTCAATTTTTAGGGCAACTATCTGGAGAAATAAAAATGCCTTTAGTAGAGGTATTTTCTTTAGCTCAGACTAGAGTAAAAGCTAAGGATTTTCGACTTTTAGAACAACTGGAAACAGCCTCTCCAAGGGGAAGAGAAAAACTTTTGATAACTCATCTTCAAAGTCAACTTGCTCAGATACTGGGGATGAATGCCGATGGAATTGATGTGCAACAGCCTCTTAACACAATGGGACTTGATTCACTGATGGCTGTGGAATTACGGAATCGGCTTCAAGCTGGTTTGCTTGTGGATATACCTATAGTCAAATTTATAGAAGATACCAGTATCGTTGATTTAGTAACTGAAGTAAATGAGCAACTGAACCAAGTTTCAGTTAATCAAGGAACTGAACAAGAAAATAACGAGCAACTATTCAATAGTGATGTAAAAGATAGTAATTGGATTGAGGTCGAATTATGAATTTAGTTGAGTTTTTACAAGACCTTTCAGTAAAAGGTGTAAAGTTTTGGATTGAGGGTGAACGACTACGCACTGGGGGTTCCCAGGAAGTATTGACCGTTGATGTTATTACTCAGCTTAAGAAATACAAAGCACAAATCTTACAATTACTTCTTGAGCAACCAGATGTTTTAAGTGTCTATCCCCTTTCCTACGGCCAACGGGCACTTTGGTTTTTGTGGCAACTAGAACCAGAAAGTCATGCTTATAATGTATCATTTGCAGGTCGTATTGGCTCAGAAGTTGATATTACAGCAATGCAAAGAGCATTCGAGACACTTATAGAACGTCATCCCATATTGCGTACAAATTATCCCAAACTCGGTTCTGAACCAATCCAAAAAATACATAATTTTCAAAGATTAGATTTTAAGCAAATTGATGCTCAGTCTTGGAGTGAAGAGCAACTTAAAGCGAAAGTCATTGAGGCTCATCAACAACCTTTTGACCTTGAACGAGAACCAGTTATGCGAGTTAGGTGGTTCACTCGTTTTAAACAAGAGCATGTCTTGTTGCTAAGCATACATCACATTGCTTGTGATGTCTGGTCTATAGATATCCTAATAGAAGAGTTGTCAAAACTCTATCGCGCACAACTGCTTGGTCTTAACCCATCTCTTCCCCCAGTAAAGCATTCTTACCAAAATTATGTTAACTGGCAAAGGAAAATACTCTGTGAAACTCAAGGAGAAAAATTGTGGAGTTACTGGCAACAGAAACTTCATGGCAATTTACCGGCGCTAAATCTACCAACTGACAAACAACGACCGCCTATACAGACCTATAACGGTGCATCAATTAAATTCAAATTATCTTCTAAATTGGTCTCCCAACTTAAAGAACTAGCTCGAAGAGAGAGAGTAACATTTTACGTGACGCTCCTAGCTGCTTTTAAGGTGCTTCTGTATCGCTATACAGGTCAAGAAGATATTATGGTGGGTTCTCCAACTTCAGGTAGAAGTCAACCAGAGTTTGCTCCAATTGTTGGTTATTTTGTTGACCCAGTGGTGATGCGGGCAGATTTGTCTAATAATCCTAGTTTCAAGGATTTTCTGAGCCAAGTTCGTCAAACAGTACTAGAAGCACTTACTCATCAAGACTATCCATTTGCTCTACTGGTAGAAAAATTACAACCACACCGCGACCCCAGTCGTTCGCCAATTTTTCAAGCATCTTTTGCTCTACAGCAGTTACAGAAATCTCAAGATATACAGCGGTCGTTTGTAGATGAAATCGAAAAAAATATTGATTGGGGAGGACTAAAGCTCAAATATGAGGAAATTCCTCTATTTGAAGGTCAGTTTGATTTGACTCTAGAAATGACAGAAGGGAGTTCCGAAGTTGCAGGGATTTTTAAGTACAATACTGACTTATTTGATGCAGAGACTATTGAGCGAATGGTTTGTCATTTCCAAAATCTACTTGATTCGATTGTGGAAAATCCGCTCACTCCGGTGGGTAAGTTAACTTTACTTTCAGAATCGGAACGTCATCAGTTATTGGTTGAGTGGAATGATACCGCAACAGTTTACCCCCAAGATAAGTGTATTCATCAGTTATTTGAGGAGCAGGTAGAAAAAACACCAGACGCAATAGCAGTAGTGTTTGAGCAAGAAAAATTAACCTATAAGCAATTAAATCAACGAGCTAATCAATTAGCACATCATCTGCAATCTTTGGGAGTTAAACCAGAAATATTGGTGGGGATTTGTGTAGAGCGTTCCATTGAAATGGTGGTGGGACTATTGGGGATATTAAAAGCTGGTGGGGCTTATGTACCTCTTGACCCCAATTATCCCCCAGAAAGATTAAGTTATATGTTGGAAGATTCTGGTGTTGAGGTGTTAGTTACTCAAAGCCAGCTCTTGGAATCTTTACCAGAAAATAATGCAAGGCTAGTTCGTTTAGATAGTGATTGGGGTGTAATTGAGCAACAGTCCCAAGATAATCTTGACGTTGGGGTAGGTTCGGAGAATTTAGCTTATGTGATTTACACTTCTGGTTCTACTGGCAAACCCAAGGGGGCAATGAATACCCACCAGGGAATTCGCAATCGTTTGCTGTGGATGCAAGACACTTATCAATTAAACAGTAGCGACCGCGTTTTACAAAAAACTCCATTTAGTTTTGATGTCTCGGTATGGGAATTCTTCTGGCCATTACTAACTGGAGCTAGGATTGTAGTTGCTAAACCAGAAGGACATAAGGATACAACTTATTTAGCGAACTTAATTGATTCTGAGCAAATTACGACAATACATTTTGTTTCATCAATGCTTCAAGTTTTTCTACAATCGGCTGACAAAGAAAATTGTAATTGTTTGAAGCGAGTTTTTTGTAGTGGAGAAGCACTACCCTTTGAATTTACTCAACTCTTCTTCTCTAAATTTGAATGTCAATTGCATAATCTCTACGGACCAACAGAAGCAGCAATTGATGTAACTTTTTGGCAATGTAAACCACAATCAAACTTACAAATACTCCCCATTGGTCGCCCCATAGCCAACACCCAAATTTACATCCTAGACTCACATCTACAACCATTACCAGTGGGTGTACCTGGAGAACTCTACATCGGCGGTGATGGCTTAGCCAGAGGATACCTCAACCGTCCCCAACTAACCCAGGAAAAATTCATCCAAAATCCCTTCAATAATTCAAAATCCCAACGTCTTTATAAAACAGGAGATCTAGCTCGTTACTTAAGAGATGGAAATATTACCTTCATGGGTCGCATAGATAACCAAGTGAAGATTCGGGGTTTCCGTATTGAATTAGGAGAGGTAGAGGCTGTAATTAATAAACACCCTAGCATCAGGGAAAGTGTTGTAATTATTCAACAAAATAAATCAGACAAAAAGGGTTTGGCTGCTTATCTTATTCCTGATGAAAAGCAAGCTGCGCCAGTCTTACAGTTGATTCGCCTTCAAGAGCAAGGCAGCCTACTAAATAAATCATTATATGAGTTGCCCAATGGATTTACAATCACTTATTTAAATAAAAACGAAACTGATTTTATTTACCAGGAAATCTTTGAGCAAGAATCCTATTTAAGGCATGGTATCACGATTAATGATGGAGATTGCATTTTTGATGTCGGAGCAAATATTGGTTTATTTTCCCTTTTTGCTGCTAAAACCTGCTGTAATTTAGAGGTTTATGCTTTTGAACCTATTCCACCTGTATTTGAATTATTACGGCTGAATACGGAAATACATAGTTTGAATGTAAAGCTGTTTGATGTTGGTCTTGCAGCTGAAACTAAACAAGATACATTTACATATTATCCTCACGTTTCCCTTATCTCTGGTCGCTTTGCCGATGCCTTAGAAGAGCAAAAAATAGTCACATCTTTTTTGCTTAATCAAGATTCAATTGATGAAACAGAATTGTCACCCGTAGCAATTAAGCAGTTGTTGACAGAACGTTTGAAAAGCGAACAATTTACCTGCCAGTTAAAAACTATTTCTGAGGTGATTGAGGAAAACAATGTTAAGCAGATAGATTTACTGAAAATAGATGTTGAAAAAAGTGAATTAGAGGTATTAAAGGGAATAAAACAAGAAGATTGGCAAAAAATTAATCAGATAGTAGTTGAAGTTCACAATCTCGACGGGAGATTAGCTGAAATCACCCAATTGCTCGAAGTTCATGGATATAAATTTATCGTTGATCAAGAAACAGAACTTAGAGAAACCGAAATTTACAATATTTATGCTATACGCAAATCTTTTGAACGAGTTTCCAGAAAAATACAGAAGGTTGTATCTGATCAAAAACCAAGTTGGAATAGCAAAAATGCCTTCATTAAAGATATTCGCCATCACCTGAAAGCAGAACTGCCAGAGTTCATGATACCTTATAGCTTTGTCATCTTAGATAGGTTACCATTAACACCTAACGGTAAAATTGACCGTTTTGCACTACCAACACCAGAAATTGAACGAGAAACTGCATACACAGCACCACGTACAGAAGTAGAACAAATCTTAACCAACATTTGGCAAGAATTCCTACCAGTAAACTCTGTTAGCATCCACGACAACTTCTTTGAAATTGGTGGGGATTCCATCCTCAGCATTCAAGTAATTTCTCGTGCAAAAAACGCAGGAATACTTTTAAGTGCCAAACAAATATTCCAACATCAAACCATTGCAGAATTAGCAACAGTTGCCATTACAACAGTTAGTTATAACTGTCAACAAGGTATAGTAACAGGAACTGCACCACTAACACCAATTCAACATCGGTTCTTTGAAGAACAAACAGAAGAATTACACCATTACAACCAATCAGTTTTATTACAAATTCCCAACAATATAAAACTAGAATTACTAGAAAACGTCCTAGAAGAATTAATAGAACATCACGATGCTTTACGTTTACGGTTCACACAAATTGCATCTGAGTACAAACAAACAAACCAAGGAGTTGAGAATAAAGTACCCCTAACCGTCATTGATTTATCTGAAACTCCCAGAGAAGAACAGCCGCAAAGTATAGAAAGAATCGCAACAGAATATCAAGCCAGTTTAAACTTATCAACTGGACCAATAATCCAAATGGTAATGTTTAATTTGGGTAAGGAAATTGATGGACGATTACTAATAATAATTCATCATCTAGCAGTAGATGGAGTTTCTTGGAGAATCTTATTGGCGGACTTAGAAACAATCTATCACCAACTCATTAATGAACAACCGATACAATTAAGTCCTAAAACCACAGCATTTATTGATTGGGCAACAAAATTAAATAATTATGCACAGTCAGAAATTATTCAAAAAGAATTAGACTATTGGGTGAATCAACCTTGGTCAAATACAGCATCATTACCATTAGATTATGTTGAAAATCAACAAAAAAATACAGTTAGTAGTGCTGTTGACATTTCAGTAAAATTAAATTATGAATCAACAAGCATATTACTAGGTTCAATCAACGACGCTTACAATACACAAATCAACGACATATTGTTGAGTGCATTATCAATTGCATTAGCGCAGTGGACTGGGGATTCAAAAGTATTAATTGATTTAGAAGGACATGGTAGAGAAGAAATATTTGATGATGTAGACCTATCTTCAACAGTAGGTTGGTTTACCAGTGTATTCCCAGTATTATTACAAGCACCTTCAGATAACAATATCGCATCAGTAATTAAATCAATCAAAGAACAATTACGAGCTATTCCTAATCGTGGAATTGGTTTTGGAATATTACGTCATTTGTCAAATCCAGAAATAACTGAGCAAATAAAATCAATCACCACTCCAGACATTGCTTTTAACTACCTAGGACAATTTGACCAAATACAATCAGAAACAGGTTGGAAATTTGCAACAGAACCCACTGGAAATAATCATAGTTTAAAGCACATTCGCTCACATCTCTTAGATGTTAATGCTTTGGTAGTTAATGGTGAATTACAAATTACTTGGACTTACAGTAGTAATATTTATAGCCATAATACGATAGAAAAATTAGCAGAAAATTATCTGCAAGCGATTCAATCAATCATAGAACATTGCCAATTAGAATCAAATAAAGGATACACACCATCAGATTTCCCACTGGCACAGTTGAATCAATTAGAAATTGATGAATTATTAACCCCAGAGGCGCAAATCTCAACAATTTATCCCCTTTCTCCAATGCAGCAAGGGATGTTATTCCACAGTCTTTATGCACCAGAAAGTGGTGTGTATTTTGAACAGATGACTATGGATTTGACAGGGAATATTGATGTTACTGCTTTTGAAGCAGCTTGGCAAAAAGTTGTAGATAGATATTCAATTTTAAGAACATTCTTTGTTTTGGAAAATCGTCAAACTCCCTTACAAATCGTCCTCAAACAAGTCTTACTTCCTTGGCAGAATCTTGATTGGCGAGAACTTGATTGTCAAGAACAAGAACAGCAATTAGAACAGTTATTACAAACACAAAGAGAACAAGGTTTTGACTTCAACCAAGCACCATTGATGAACTGTATTTTAGTCAGACTTGGTGATAACAATTATAAATTTATCTGGAGTCATCACCACATTCTTATGGATGGATGGTGTTTACCGATTATTTTTAAAGATGTTTTGGGTTTCTATGAAGCACAAATACAAGGTGTTAGTTATCAATTGCCAAAACCACGTCCTTACTCCGATTATATTGCTTGGTTGAATTCTCAAGATAAATCAGCGGCGATTGACTTTTGGCAACAATATTTACAAGGTTTTACTGCTCCCACCCCCTTGGTAGTAGATAAAACTATATCTCAATCCAAGCATAATTCTAAAGATTATCATGAAATTGACTGCGTTCTGTCCGCTGAAAAGAGCCAGAAGTTGGCAGCTATTGCACAACAAAATCGTTGTACACTCTCGACTATAGTACAAGCTGCTTGGTCATTATTACTGAGTCGTTATAGTGATGATGATGATGTAGTATTTGGTGTGACTGTTTCTGGTCGTCCGACCATATCTGGGGTGGAAGATATGGTGGGATTGTTTATCAACACTCTTCCATTACGAATAAAAGTACATTCGGAAGAACAACTAATATCTTGGTTACAAGAAATACAAGAGTCAATGGTGAAATTACAGCAGTACTCTTATACTCCCCTAGTTGATATTCAAGCCAATAGTCAGGTCAATGGTGGAACACCTTTGTTTGAGAGTATTGTGGTGTTTGAGAATTATCCCATTGATAGTTCTTTGTTAAATCAAGAATATTCATTACAGTTAAGTAATATTGAGGGTTTTGAGAAAACTAATTATCCACTGACTGTAGTTGCAGTTCCTGGGGATGAGTTGTCAATTAAGATTAGTTACGATACTGCTCGTTTTGCTCAAGATACTATTGAGCGGATGTTAGCACATCTGCAAAATATTTTAGATAGTATTGTGGAAAATCCGCTCCAAAAGGTAGGTAATCTTAGCTTGATGTCAGACTGGGAGCGTCATCAGTTATTGGTGGAGTGGAATGATACTGCTTACTATTATCCCCAAGATAAATGTATTCATGAATTATTTGAAGAGCAGGTAGAAAAAACTCCCGACGCTATAGCGGTAGTATTTGAACAAGAACAATTAACTTATCAGCAATTAAATCAACGAGCCAATCAATTAGCACATCATCTGCAAAGCTTGGGAGTTAAGCCAGAAGTACTGGTGGGGATTTGTGTGGAGCCTTCTATTGAGATGGTAGTGGGACTTTTGGGGATACTAAAAGCTGGTGGTACTTATGTACCTCTTGACCCCAATTATCCCCAAGAAAGATTAAGTTATATGTTGGAAGATTCTGGTGTTGGGGTGTTAGTTACTCAAAGCCAGCTGTTGGAATCCGTACCAGAAAATAATGCAAGGCTAGTTTGTTTAGATAGCGATTGGGGTGCGATTGAGCAACAATCCCAAGGAAACCTTGATATTGGGGTAAATTCGGCTAATTTAGCTTATGTTATTTACACTTCTGGTTCTACTGGCAAACCCAAGGGGGTTTTAGTTGATCATTATGCTTTGGTCAATCACTGTCTTAATATTCAAAGCATTTACCAATTAGTACCAAGTGATCGAGTTCTTCAATTTTCTTCACTTAGCTTTGATCCTTCCTTAGAACAAATATTCGTCCCATTAACTATCGGTGCTGGAGTAGTAGTGCGCGGTGAAAAACTATGGGATGCAAATCAATTTAAAGAAAATATCGAAAAATACTCCATTACCGTTGTTAACTTGCCGCCAGCTTATTGGCAACAATTAGTTCAGCAATGGCTGAACTGTCCACAATTAGCACCAAAAGACAAGCCCAGACTTATTATTATTGGTGGAGATGCTATGCCACCAGAAACAGTTCAATTTTGGCAAAAAACATCTTTAGCATCGGCAAGACTTCTTAATGCCTATGGTCCGACAGAGACAACCATAACATCAACTGTTTTTGAAGTAAATTATGCCGCAGATTTTAAAAAGCTTCCCAAGAATATCCCTATTGGTCGCCCCATCGCTAATACCCAAATCTACATTTTAGATTCACATCTACAACCAGTCCCAGTCGGTGTACCCGGAGAACTCTACATCGGCGGTGACGGCTTAGCCAGAGGATATCTCAACCGTCCCCAACTAACGTCAGAAAAATTCATACTTAATCCCTTTGATAATTCACAAAGGCTTTACAAAACAGGTGACCAAGCTCGTTTCTTACCCGATGGAAATATAGAATTCCTTGGTCGCATCGATAACCAAGTGAAGATTCGGGGCTTCCGTATTGAATTGGGAGAAATAGAAGCAGTCCTAGCCACCCATCCTCAAGTTAATCAAGCTGTAGTTATAGCTATTGAAGAAAACACTGGTAGTAAACGTCTAGTAGCCTACGTGGTTACAAATTCCGAAATCACAACTCAACAACTACGTGAATACCTAAATACACAGCTACCCGGCTACATGATACCCAGTGTATTTGTCACCTTAGACAGTTTACCATTAACACCCAACGGTAAAGTAGACCGCAAAGCATTACCAGCACCTGATATCAACTTAACTCGTTCCCATGAATATGTTCCACCTCAAACTGAAACGGAAAAGCAAATTACGGCGGTTTTACAAGAAGTACTGCAACTAGAGAAAGTGAGTATTTATGACAATTTCTTTGAACTAGGAGCTAACTCCCTAACATTACTAACTATCAACAGTAAGTTACGGGGAACTTTATCAGTAAAACTTCCTGTGACTGATATGTTTACTTATCCAAATATAAAAACTTTAAGTCAACATATAGCAAAGATTCACACTCCAAAACCTTTACAAAAAAAGGTATTAAGCCCTAGCCAAATTAAATCAAGTATGAAAAAAAGACGTCAGCTTAGACAACAACGTTAAAATATTTTTTTGGTAAGTATTGGACTTTGGACAAAAAATAAAAGCTCTAAATAGATATCTCCGGAAAAGAATGTATAGACGTAAAATTTTACTTCTATACAAGGATTGTAGCTGACACATATTTAATTTTCGGAGAGGTCTAATAATAAAATATAAACTTTTATAAAGACTTATGGAATTTTTACATTTTTAATTCTGAGTATAAGAGGATATCTCACAAGTATATTTTTCACTGCCAACTCAAATTATTCCCCCTTTCCCCTTTTTAAGGGGGGAACTCAGGATTTACAAGTTTTATTTATGACGCATCCTTATATCCTCTAAGGACAAAGTTTAGCTTTTGCATTGTTTGTGATTTTTTCCTCAGTACAGGACAAAAGCTTGCAAAAGTAGACAGGAAAAGGGTTTCATAAAAA
>ERZ1740062.861-NODE-861-length-13813-cov-15.448975_pt1 | contig 13813 bp, 10 predicted proteins | sample MGYA00581741_ERZ1740062 | MGnify/ENA primary metagenome ERZ1740062 (study PRJEB43018, sample SAMN04849747) | marine metagenome | isolation source: floating plastic debris | place: Pacific Ocean | collected 2008-09-01 | study: EMG produced TPA metagenomics...
CGGGCTTGGGACCGGCTGTCAGAATCACTGGCTTGTGAAACCTCCAGGCGACATTTGGCAACTAATTAGTCTACTTGATCAATTATGAACAGTAGATAGGTTTCTCGGGCCCTTCCAAAAAATTATAATGTTACAAAGAATAAAATCATGGATATCAGGTACAGTGTGTTAGGGTTTGTGATGGTGATTGAAAGGTCACAGGTGAGAGTCCTGATCAATGCCTATTTGCTGATGGAGTTGAGCTCTCCATACATAGATCTCAGCTTGCATTTGATAGAAAAAAAAAACCATTACATAGATAATTGCGCACTTGACCACACAATTAATTGGGGCCCTGTGCTGTCCTTGGTGATTGGCTACACTCACTGTGATGGTCAAATATTACGAATTCCTCTGCTCACCTGACCTTTGCAGGACCTGATCATTAATATGATGAAGATAATGGTGAAGATGAGATTTAGATGGCATAGGGAACTTGGAGTTTAAGTGTCGAATGGTGTTGTGTGGTGAGTAGTTTAATTTTTCTGTTGAAAAAAGGTGAATATTTTATTTAGGTATCATCTGGAGACTGAACTTTGTAAGTGAATCAATCAATCTGTTTTGCTTGTATTCAGGGGTCAATTCAGACACCCATTTAGAGTTATACCTTACAATCCTTGTAATAAATTAAAAGTATCAACTACATGTATTCAAGTAGACAGCTGGAGTACAGCTGAGCTTCCCACTAAAAGTTCTGTGCTTATTAGACTAACTCGGAGTGATTTCTGTTCCAACAGAAAGGACTGAGAGACAGTCTATGTGCCCACCTTTACATTATTAACATTTCTAACAAAGTAGTACACCTTGCTCTATACTAGACTGACTCTCAGTGCTTTTTGTTGGGTTCTGTTGGTTCTGTTTCCCACCCCAACAGACAGGACTGAGAGTCAGTCTAGCCCTATACATGTGATGCATTGAGAAATTGCTGTATTGGATTAGTTGTGCCACATTCTAGCAACGATATACTGTTGCAGCCATGGGGAGTTCTTGTATGATTCTAAGCCATTAATTGAGCTAGAGCGGATGGTTGTTTTTATCGTCTTTTATTCTCCGACCCATGACTTAGAATGATTTCTCATTACAGGCACATCAATTTATATGGATACATAAATAACCATTTTTGGGTGTAGAATTAATTGATTCACATCATTTACATTTATGGAAAACAGACAGCAATGGGCATAAATCTTATATGCATCATTAGTAATCATCAATCACTTTAGCAGATGTCTGTTTACTTCATAGGAAACATTAATTATAATTGTCAGTTCTAACAGATGTTCAGAATATCGGATTTCTAAATATAACACATGCATTATAGATATCAAAGATCTGGGGCTGGTTTCAATAAAAGAATTCACTTACCAAATCTTGCCTGTAGACCTTCTACTTCAGATATAGCGCACTGAGTGGTATATATTTTTACATCAGCTTGAAAGAGTTTGGGTATTTGCTCAGCCAAGTTTATGTGATTTGAGTAAGCTGTGTTACAAACAGTCCCATCTACCAGCAGTCTGTAAGGAGCATCTAAGCCAAAATGCAGCTTGAAAAACAGCAGAGTCTTTTGTGAATTTCTCAATCTGCGACCTTTCATTTTATCTTATCTCTTTATTTTATCTTATCTCATTTTATCTTATATCAAGTTATACCTGCTGTAATAAACATCAAATGAATGTTTGAGTGTTCTTAGAAATTATTTTGGTGTTTCACTTTCGCTTGACAGGAACCATGTGAGTTGCTCATTCATTCTGGCGACATTTGAATATCAGTGTAAAATAGTACACGATTCAAGTTTTCACTTTTATTGAAATTTGGCGATTTGTTTACTTCCTGTTAAGCTTTTTTGAGACTTGGATTCATTTTGTTTTCTTACTCAAAAAAGGAGAAAGAAAACACTGATATAATACTGGCTTCAGTGTTCTACAGTTGAACACCATCAGTTGAATACTGCCTTCCCAAGGCTTTTGGATTTGTCTTCAAAACACTATTATATAATGGATTACTTAACTGTGAGTTATATGGTTACATATGTGCATGATAAATGGCCTTGATTGATGAAAGACAGAGAAGTACTGTAGCTCAACTGTGCTACTTATCTTTCTTTTACATCTCAACAACCAAGGGGTTGATCCTTGATCTCATAAAGAATTACTCTACTTTTGCTATTCCCTATTATATCTCTGAGTGATCTCATTGCCTTCTTCATGGCACTCATTGCTCACCCTGTTTGAAAAAAAAAAGAAATAGATAGGCATACCAGCTCTTCATAGTAAGCCTAACCAAGGATTATTACAACTCTAATACCGTTTGGCCCAACCAATGACCACCACTTCCTTCTCAAGTGAATGATGGCTTAACTCATAACATTCATTCAGTCATGGGAGTATTTCAATAGCTAGAGTAATCATTATTTTACATGTAATCTTCAAACTGGGTGAGCAAGAGTAATATTGAAACATGTACCAATGAAAGTGTTTTGCATTTACCTTATTGTGCCTATGGTTATAACTTCAATGACCGAAAAGAATTATTTCGCTATTAAACATTTTCGCCAGATCATTTATCACCATTTCTGTGATTCTTTCTTTTTACAGATAGATAAAGAATTTTGGCGAGAACGAGTGTTTGACCTGGTGAAGTATGCAGCACTAAATCCGTATGAATTTATATTCTATGTGGTAGCTTTGCTATCGCCCTTTTTTCTTGCAAGTGCCATACTCTCATACAAACTGGCTAAACAAATTGAAGCTAAGGAAAGAGCTCAAAAACGAGAAGACAGAAGGAAGAAAAATATACAAAAAGCAAAGGCAACCAAGGCAGACTGACATATGAACAACCGATAATTCATTGTAATACATTTCCAATATCCTTTCAATATTGCTTATAACAACACACTGTACATTACAATAGGACATTATTTGTGTTTATAGATATACAAGTATGTAATATTTATTATTGATATTTTTGTAAATGCACCAGAGTAAAATGGACGGAGCTGTTTTGTTTATAAAGGTGGACAGAATTCTGTAAAAAAACATTCCCATGATCATGAAACTGAGAAATGTGTGGTCTATGTTTGTGCTATTGGTGTCATTGAAAGTGTTTGTTTCTTGATGACTTGATGATGGACATCCAAAGCCTGCTGCTTCCTTTCCTCCTGTAGCCAGTAGAGCATCTCTGTTCTGTCCCATTTCATTTTCTCTAGATAAGGGCGTCCCTGAAATAAATAAGCAACATTACAGTGCTGTTACTGTAAGATTTTCAAGTACCAACACATCAGGGATAATCACTATATAGAAAAGTTTTACACTGCTCAGTATAGGCCAGTGTATCTTTAAATAATCTCATGCATATTATGATATGGTAGGCAAAGCTCATATCAGCATTGGAAAAGAACCTGTGTGGTAATACCATAGACTTAACAATTATTGTTAAGTCTATGGTTAGTACTGATTCTCAATGGTAATGAAACATATGCTACATGCAACTGCATCATAGACATACATATAGCAGAAGCACAGAGGTCACCTCTCTATTTACCTGATATGTCATAGTGTCATTGTAAGTCTCATTGACATACTGGACAGCTTGTTGCACTCTTTGGTGTATGTTATCTAATTTCTGAAAAAGATACAAAACTGGTAAATAGTTTATTTTGGACTTACTCGTGATCATAAGGACTATATACATAGTACAACTTTTTTTTTAAAAAATGAGTTAAAAATCATGACAATTATCAGTTTAATAATAGGTGTTATGAGAAGTCATATCAGCATCTTAATCTTAAATCTAGTCTAGTTTCAAACCACCATACTCCGGTGTAGCATCATGGCAGACGCTTGTATTCATTCGGCTTACCATTTGTAGCTGGGTTCTTAGTTTTGACTCATTGAGTCTTGCCATCGATGATCCTCGATATCCATTCTCAAAGAATCTGTTTGGATCTGATGCTAATCTCTCAAATGCTTCTAGTTCTGATATTATCTGTTCTCTTTGTATAATAAGGCTAGTAGCAGCCTCCCAAGCACTGATAACCTGTAAATTATGTCACTAATTATTGTTAGTGTCAGATTCCACTATGAAAAATTCAAAATGCACATTTCTTTTACAGGATAGAAGTTATCTGCTGGCAACAGTTCATAATAAAACACCCATTATTACCTCATTGCTAGTTCCAAATAAGTCACTGTATTGGATTTTGGAGCTGAAACGTTTAGACAATTGAAATAAACTTCCATTTGTCAAGTGTTTGTTTAGGGAGTTATTTGAAATGAACATCAATATAATTGTATCTGTACCTCTTCTAAGGCGTCCACGTATGGTTCAGAACTATATTTTATAGCCATATCCAGTTTAATATTGTCTGGTATGTGAAGAGAAGTCCATACTTTCTCCATCCTCTCTTGGAAGGTTGGTACATTCTTTCCTTCACCTTTCACACTTGCCTGTATAATTATATCAAAACTCAACTCTGTCAGTGCTGTATCTATAACGCCTGATCTTGCATGTTAAGTGATGTGTATGTCTCGCTCCCGATGCAATAGAAAACCTACTCATAAACAAAGGTTCTCACTATCATATAAAGTTGACTTACAGCAGTTCCGGTCATAGTGGATCCTATTCGTGATGTGAAGCCTCTACTTGTTGTACCTCCAGTTCTAGGAGTTATTGCACCATACTGTGATGCTGCCCCACCACCTGCACTCTTCACCCTGTCCTTTATTATGTCACCCAGAATTTTCTTTTTTGCCTGTGTGGCAGCAGCCTCCTTTTGAATAGCACTTCGTATTCGACCAATTTCTTCATCATCTTAAATTAAAAAGAACACAATATGTTGTTTTAAATGGTGGTGTTATTATGCTAAACCTAACAACATCTGGGATTCAATTCAATCCAACTAGCTCAATGCAGACCACCTTGCTTGGTCTAAGCCTCTGAGTTAACAATTTCCTCACAACAATAAGGCACACAGGCACTACCAAAATAATGCCATCCTGATTTTGAGACGTGACAACACGTGTCCATATCACTCACTAACCTTCCACATCTGGATCTTTGCCCAGACCACCGAGAAGTACAGCCTGAGCATTCCAGAGTCCAGGAGTGAACTCCTGTTTCTTGACTCTCAGCTCCTCTAGTTTTTTAACTCTCTGCTGTTCGAGCTCTTTGTTCAGGGCGTCCATCTTAGTGGATTGATTTTCCTCATCTTCGTCATCCTCCGCGTCAGAGTCGTAGAAGTGATTGATAACTCCAAGGTAATCTGTCTCCTAAAACAAAATTGCTAATTTCTGTAACCTTCTGTCCATCTTCGGTAATCTAGAAGCAATACTGCTAGGGCCAGCAGATTCTGAGTGCTCACACTAAACTTCCACTATTCAGCATTAAAGACTAATGATGATAGATTGAATGGTTTAATTGTCACTGCATGTATGTTACGAAATTTGTTGTTTCAAAATCTGCTGTTCACATAAGGCATAAAATGTATAACAGTACATAAGAAAAGCTGACATCTCAGAGTAAATGAGTTTTAAAAAATCTTGAAGCATACTAATGATGAATGGGCAATTATAAAAAAAACCTGAAATAAAATAAAAAAATGTCATCAAAATCTTGTTATAATGTATTCAACAAACAGAGGGCAGGCTTTCTGTGCACCGTATCAAAACACCAAGCTCATAGATAATAGCAACCCTGTAATTTGACCGTCTTTTCCAGTCACATTCAATCATGTAGCATGCAAAGTCTGGGAAATTTGTGTCATGCATAGTTAGGGTTTGCAAGACCGCAATAAATTTGTGTACCCAGTCAATTTATCAAGGCACTCAGTCTGCTCAATCTGCTTTGCTTAGCGAGAGCAGGTCCTGGTAGATAGGCATGTTTACTTACTTGTGTGGCAAGATATTTCATGTAGTCATCACTATTCACTGTGCCTTTCCACCATGTAAGCCAAGAAGCATATGACCTTGACATCCTTTCTGCTACCATGGTAGGGAGATCTGCCAGAGCAATTCCACCAATTTTCCCATTCTGGGGATCATTCGCAAATGCTATATTCTCCGGCGAGGGCATCTAAATTCAAAATGAAGCATATGCAAGCCAAAGAATCATTATAACTTAATAAGTTTTGGGAATTGTCTATTCACGAATAATGGGGGATAACTCATTTACATCTTAGTCATACTCATGAGATGAGATAATTAACCCATTGGAAACCGCTCCATAACATCAATTGTGCGCACCTAGGTACCAGCCCATTGTTAAAATTCAATGGTTTCGTATACTAATCCCGACCAATATTATTGGCACCGGTACTCTGGACCATTGCTATTGTGCCAATATTATTGGTTGTGGTTTCCAATGGGTTAAGATGTTATCTATTACAGCATGCTTATCTCAGTTATCATTTTAATGCCAAAAACATCTGATTTTGTTTCATAAAACATTGGGTATGTTATGCAGTGCTAACTGTTTACATATCATGACTATCGTACTCACCAATGGGTCAAAATGAGCGGCGCCTTTGCTATCTCTTGGCGGGCTTGTAGGTCTAAAAGAAAAAATTATAATGTTGTTATATTTTACAGATAGTAAGGTGCTCCAGTTAGACTGATCAAGTTCATGCCATGGAACTCATGAAATTGTCATAGAGTTATCATACGTAAAGCCCTTCCAGATTGGCATGTGCACATGATCTGACCAGCTGGAATTCTCAGTAACATAATGAGCAGAAAACGAACAAAGCAGACATCTATAATATCAATACTAGTAAGTGCACATGATTTTGGATGATTAAATGATTTGATGATTGAGTCTGTGGGTCCGGTGAGATGGGTACATGACTTACCCTGCTTGATAGAACCGATAAACAGGGTCCCCAAATGATCGACAGCCAGCTCTAATCTGCATTCTACCAGCAGGCAACAATAATCATGACAACCTGGACAATTGACCTGACAGGGTAAGGGCAAGGGGTTCTTCAGTGTAAAGACAGGGTCACCACAAATAAACCTTGGGAGAGGGATAGTTGTTTGTGAGTGTGGGGTTAATAAATGTAAAAGGGTTTGTTAACCAACTGTTGAGGTAAGTGCGTTGATTGACTGACTGATTGATTGATGACGGGTGAAAGGAAAGCCAACGACCAAAGGTCTCAAAAGTTCCGACTACACACACAAGAATCCAGGGGCGTATTGAACACCCCAAATTATCTGGGGTTGATGATTGGAATCTGGGGTTGGATTTTGTACTCTCACTTTTTCCAATATTTTGCCCCATTTTAAGCCTTTTTACAGGTCAATATTGCCTTATTATTGCCTTCAAAAGTCCAAATCTGGGGTTGACTAAAGGATTCAATACGCCCTTGCAAGAATCATCATCTAGTTTTAAGTTATATCTCTAGCAATATTTTTTGCCTACAGGCAAATGATTTTCGTATTTCATAAAATGGTCCATTCCCCATTATGGCCATTATATATGCCTTTTTTGTGTAGTGCTTTTGAAAAGGGTAGGAAAAGAAATGACAAAGCGATAGAGAGCTGCAGAAATATAAAAGATGGCGTAGATGTTATGTTGTAATTGGGTAGTATTTCTGAGTAAAATGACCCACAACCAACAGCATTTAAGGATCAAGAAAATTTACATGGTTAAAAAACGACTTGAGACAGGTTATTGCAGCCATAAATGAAACAGCTACCATGGCTATACTAGTTTCTATAATTTTACCCATAGCCGTGACTAGCCATCACTGCATTAAGATCAAATCTTTCCAAAAATTTCTCTTGAATCCTGAACCATACAACAAGCAAGTACATTATAAAATATTTTATAATGATAGATGTGAGCTGCGGTGCTAAACATGCAAAGATTTGACATACAAACTGAAAGTAAATATTGTGATCCATTGACAGCCTACAGCCAAAACTATTTTGCATGCACTTTGCTACTATCCGTGAACATTGATGTGATTCTGCTGAAGTGAATTTCACAACATTTTCTCATCACCTGCTGAGCACAGGAATGACTCCCTTCATGTACCGAGGTGTCAGCTCGGGTGTCGCAGTCAGAGAGGGAATGCATTCTTTCCCTCGACCCATGAAAACAAAGCCATGTCTGGGAACGGTAAATTTAAGTCACTGATTCATCCATCATTGAAGTTATTAAATTGGGACTTCATAAAGTTATTGGGATGTGATTATGAGCAAAATATAGCAGAACTGACAGTAAAACAGGAACAAACTGTAGTTAGTTGTAGTTACGGAAAGTAAGAAAAGTAGGGAGGACTGGGAACTTTAAACAAAAGCATAGCAATAATTATTCTGCAAATAATAATAAAATTGATTCAAATAATTATCAATTGAATCAACAAGTAATCAGTAAGGATTTGAAGCTGCAGTTACCCAGCTTTGTCGGGTGACATAATAGCACTGTATATTTCCTGATATGCAAGCTGGGGATGGGCCGACAGTCCAGGTAACCGTTTATCATGGTAGCTGTGGGTACAACAAGCTTCGTCATGGATACATGTATCTAACATTACCAGCTGTATACTACTTGATCCGTTTCATGAACTCAATGACCTTTATGCGGCATTATCAACACATTTTTTACAACATTATTAGATCACCAATGGGGGGTCATGACATCAAGAGGCATATCAACAAAGTTTACACTACATAAACCACAACTCCAGCATATAAAGGTATAAAATCACATACGTTTTGGACCAGTGAGACTTTTCCTCTTTACCACCCCAGGGAGCTTCTGTTCTAACTTTGAGGCTTGGGTTTATCATTCTGTCACATGTGCGTCTCATAGTTAGACTGGATGATGCCATCAGTCCTGAGAGATCTATACCTTCAGGAGCTTTCTCTATCAACTCATCCTGTCACACAAATAATAAACAGTCAGTAGTGTGCATCCTCCGAAGCATGCACGCTACTGAAAGTGTGCATCCTCGGAAGAGTTGTTAGTAGCTATAGCTATGGATGTTCTGCTACCTACCAAATGTGAGATCAATTGTAATCTTTTCCGTGACACCTTTAAATGATCACCAATCGAACCCTCCAAGTGAAAAAATTCCTGATTTAAGATATTGAGTGATTTCCAACAACTCACAATACAAAGGAGCATGCAAACAATATCAGACGTGACACAGAATTCTAAGTGAACATTTTACATGCATTGTAAGAACTGAAATAGAACGCACCACTACAATAATAAGTAAGCTAAGGGGAAAGTATTAAACCATAGCATACAAAAGTTGTCAAATCTATAGAAAGAAAAATCTAGAGGCAAGATTCTGCTGCTCCTGGCAAGTACATCAAGTCTCGCAATTAATTGTTCAGATTTAAAAAAAAATTATATGTAAAATAGTGAGCATAGCGCGTAGAGAGTTTTGATGATATCAGCATATTTTTTCTGAGGTACAACTAGAATCTAAATACATGTAATATGTCTATTCATTCAGAGCTTGAATCAGCTCCACAGAATATCTCGTATAGCAACAACAACAGAGCTCAACTCTACGATGAGATGTTTACAAATGTGACAAGGAGTAATAGTTCTATTACTCCCTTGGTTATGACAAGGAAAAATGTAGCGAGCAAGAAAGGTTCACACTGGGATTAGCACACTGTGTTTGTACTACTATACTAACTGGTCTCACTAATGCTGTCACTTGATTCTGTACAGAAATATAATCACGAGATAAAAATTGATATTTCAAAAATAAGAGCTACGTCTTCCTGTCCTGTATGTTTCAGACACTTACATGGAAATATCCATAAACCACAGCAATAGCATGCTCATAACAGAGTGTTTCAAATTTAATTCACTGTGCAAAAACTGGGTATACTGGCGAGTGTTTTGAAGTCATGTCGAAACATGCCGCACCAAGTTTTATGGCTCCTTCTTGATTTGCAGGCATGGCGTGGCACTCTACCACATAATTTTTTAATTCTCACGAAATAAAAATGCTGCCCAAAACCGAAAACAAAGCTCATGCCAATCACAAGAGAAAGCAATACAAATGTGCAATAAGGCAAGCAAAACTGAAGCATTAGATCTGTGTCAGAGACGGCAATACTAAGCCATGAGGCAGGGAGGCATTTTATTTTAAATTTTACAATAAAATAGGGTAAATACTCAGTGTTGGTGATGAGGCAGGGGGTTGTTTTTCATGCTATTTGGAGAAACATACGTGAGGCAGGGAGGTGATTTATAATTTATTTCCATATTCCAGATGAGGCGTGAGGGGTTTTCATTTTATGGCCTCAGATAGTCCGATGAGGGAGCTGACACAGATCTAATATATAACTTTTGCTTGCCTAATCTTAGAAGCTAAAGTGTATGTGAAAAACCTATCATGTGCAGTTAGGAAGTTGGATTACTGCTACGGATAATCTTGTAAAATCTTCAGGATTCACGACGTGGAAAAAGTTTTTTTTTTTACCTGTTCACAGTTGAGATGGTCTCGAGGCACGGTTTTCATAATCTCAGTGTATACCTCTTTAATCTCATCTCCCAGAAAGAGGTTCGAGTCCAGGTTCTTCACCATGGTGCTGTCAATCTACCATAGTAATCATACGTAATTGAATGAGTGGTCAAAATTAAAATAGCGAAGCACATCATAAACGTTGCTGTAAGGTGACCAGTTTCTTTTCCTGACAATTAAACAGACATCTCATTGCTCAAATGAGCAATGGTTTGGAGCTGTGTAATTGTCCACTAAGGGGCATAAATTACAGTAAACTTCCACATCAAGTGTTCCCTTCCATGACTCCCGTAGTGTTTTAAACCTAAAAGCCGAATTGTTCTTATTTAATTGCAGTAGTTAAAATATTATTCCTCCATCCAGATAGCCTAAAATTCTGAAAACATTCAATTGATCCAAAGTGCATATAGAGTTGTCCTTACAGTGTAAATGAGAAGATAACTGCTACGCATAAATTTTCATAAACTTACTTCATCAAGGAGATCGTTGTACACAGTAGAATTTTTTTTGATTGTGACATTTTCCATACAGATACGCTCTGAAACACGAATATCAGATGTCCGTACGATTGTCTGAAATCATAACAAAAGTTTTATGGTGCATATGTGTACGCTGTACATTACAACGACAATGAAAAATACAACAAAGAGCACATAGTCAGCTTATGTTAAAAGATTAAACATTGTTAAGGCCCTCGCACACTACAAAGATTTTCACAAAGATTTTCCTGAAAAAATCATTGTAAAAATCTTTGTCCATATATAAACTGTTGAGAAAATCGTTGCAGTTGTGAAAAAAAGTTGTAGTGTGTATGGACGATAACTACTTTTTTTGCAGTTTCAGTTGTAGTGTGCGAGGGCCTTTAGTTGTAATACAGCGGTAACCCACGCATGGCAAAAACTACTATAACATATCTATGGCTCAAATGATGATGTCATACCTTATCAGCCACCTTCTGAGCAACAGTGGCAGGTTGTGGATACTGTGGTTCCTTCAATGGTGCGCTGTCATAATGTGAAATAACATGCATGGTTACAATATTCAGTGATAGTGAGACTAAAATAATTGATGCACAACTTTGCCATACAGACAAACTGCTCGAGATTAGGGTGCAGCAACCAAGAACAATAATTTATTGGGCTCTGCACAACTAAGCAGTTAACAGTATGTATCACAGATGTATCAGTATCACAATGCATGTGTCATGCAATAAACTACCACCATCGCAGTTTGTCAAAATGATCTTTCCAGGTTCTCCAAGTATATTGGTGATAGCAAAATAACAACATGGAGTGAACATCAAAATTTGATCAGTGACCACTCATCTTGTGTTCCATACCTTCTCTCTTCCAGTTCTTTTCTCTCCTTCTCCTCCAGTTCAGCAATGCGCTGTTTGTGCTCTTCCTCCTTACCGTCATGTTTGGCATGTCTGATGATTGCCTGCCGACAAGAGAACAAAGATACCAAAAATAAATGTTTTGACCGCAAGTCTAAAAATGCTTTCGGTAACCAATAACAAAATTACAACAGATACGATTACTGATGATATCCAATCTTCAAGAGTTGTTCTCCTATTTGCAGCTATTTTTGTGAACAATTGCTTCAAAAATGAGAGATTGAATCTAAATACTCATGTTCAGATGAAGATATCGTGCTATGCATTGCATTAATCTCTTTGACAAGTATGATGTGAATGCTATAAATACTCAGATGTTATACCTGAAGCAGCGGTGGGAGATCATCATCATCATCTTCTATAGGAGGAGGTTCCTTCTTCACTTCAGTCAGGTTCTTCAGATCCATATTAATGATGTCACGGGATAGTGTGTCCTCAAACTTTCTTTTAATCACCTTCTCCGGCTTAATTAAATAAGGAAGCATATAGAAGCATCACTCAGTTCAGACATTTTTATAGCGGTAAATAAATGACTGTTAATTAAAAATGTCATTCCCTGACAAACACCCATTTAACTCTCTCACACCATAACACAAAACATTCCCCCTAGCAAGGCTCTCACCTTGTCATCGCTGTCAAACAGAACCTCAAAGCTCGAGTGTCGCTGTTTAGCGCTTATTTTCTGTGTAGTTGGCGTAGTATGCTGGGCAGCAGTCTTCTGAGGTACAAATGACCTCGGTACATCTATACCCAACTCCTGAAGAAGATTCTCTCCTATCTGCATCTCAGGTGATGAATTACTTCTCTGCAAAACAGAAAAAGCTTTCCAAGTCTCTCATCGATCTAAGACCTTTACTAGGAAAATAATGTGTTACAAGCAGCATAATGTAACAGCTTTCTTGGTCTTGATTTCATTCTCCTGTTACGTTTTGTAGCAATGATTGTTACTATGAATGATTTTATTAGGCATTTAACAAATGAACTTTATTAATATTGTCATTAAATCGAAGTAACAGTTGGCAGCTTAAACACAGAACTCTTACCTTCAGTTTGATACCGTATTTCATTGCAAACATCTGAACACAATGAACATAATATTCAGAGAGTTATCAGAACATAGGGATGTTGACTACATTCTATCAATCATTCGAAACATCGACCATTGCCAAGTATTTAGCTTTTTTTTCGAGCAATCAATGGATTGCAGAGCAAGAATTGTGATCACATTGCCTTAATGAAATGAAAATTCAAAAGGGAACGACGGATTTTATGATTGTGTGTCAATCAACAGTACATAAAGGAGCCAGGCAGCGTCAATCTTCAACTGATAGACCATAAATAGTGTACGGGACCCAATCAAACTGACAGTAGGCCTATAAGACCAGAAAGCAGTGACGATCCGGTGCCATACTGTCACTAACTGTAAGTAAGCATATATTATTATGTAGTTCAATTATCACATACATGTATACCCAATACCCATTTGAAGGAATACCAACCTTTAATATAGTTCTCTGAGTCACACTGCAGACAATCTCTTTAATTTCAGCTTCCGACTTCTTACTCTCCTGTTTTACTGGTTCTATCAGTCTCTCAGGTTGTCTCATTTCCTCTTGCTCTGAGCAAAGAAACAAACAAGACTAGACATGACATTGAGAGCTATGTTATGTCCAAGACATGATGTGCTCAACTCAAATGCATGGCTTTTTTGACAGTCATCCAATCTATTACACGTTATTATTTTATTAAGCTAAGTCTGGCAAAATATTGACTTAAAGGTTGTCTGGGTTGGGGGTCTCATACATCTATTCCGACATCATATTTGAAATCTACTGGGCTTTTTACCCTTGGTGTGAAATTTTCATCAAATTCTGTTCAGCCATTGCAGA
>ERZ1740062.862-NODE-862-length-13813-cov-3.853830_pt1 | contig 13813 bp, 9 predicted proteins | sample MGYA00581741_ERZ1740062 | MGnify/ENA primary metagenome ERZ1740062 (study PRJEB43018, sample SAMN04849747) | marine metagenome | isolation source: floating plastic debris | place: Pacific Ocean | collected 2008-09-01 | study: EMG produced TPA metagenomics assembly...
TATTGAAGTGCAAATTATTGGTGACGGTAGTGATTTCGCGCATTTGTGGGAGCGTGAATGCACTATTCAGAGACGCCATCAGAAGGTTGTCGAAATTGCGCCTGCACCGGAACTTAGCGCAAAACTGAGAGAGCATTTGCTCAAGGCGGCCGTGACACTTGCCGAGGCTGGCAACTACCGGAGCTTAGGCACGTTCGAGTTTTTGGTCGACAGGGATAGTGATGATCCGGAGAACGCCTTCGTTTTTATAGAAGCCAATCCCCGATTGCAGGTTGAACATACTGTTACGGAACAGGTGACGGGTCTCGATCTCGTAAAACTGCAGATCCGGATTGCTGGAGGGCAGAGCCTGTCCGACCTTGGCTTTGATAAACCATCTGACTTGCCGCGTGGATACGCGATGCAACTTCGAATAAATACTGAAACGATCGGAAAGAATGAGGACGTCAAGCCGTCCATGGGGGAACTCACTGCATTTGAAATTCCGTTCGGGCCGGGTGTCCGGGTTGATACAGCCGGATATGTCGGTTTCCGCTCCAACCCGAGCTTCGACTCTCTTCTAGCAAAACTGATCGCCTATGATCCGTCGCCGAATTACTCCGACGTTGTCTCCCGGGCTTACCGTGCCCTGTGCGAGTTCAGGATCAATGGGATAGAAACAAATATCCCGCTTCTGCAAAATCTTTTGCGGCATCCGGCGTTTCTCAAAAATGATGTCGATACCGGCTTCTTTGAAGCGCATCTGACCGATCTTATGCAAAAAGACGATGAACATCCGACCCGTTACGCCCTGTCGGAGTCCAGAAACGATAATATACAGGCGAAGGAAGAGGTAGCAGCTCCGCCCGGCTTTGCAACCGTTTGCGCTCCCATGCAGGGGACCGTGATCGCAATTAAGGTGGATCAGGGCGAGACAGTTGATGTGAATGAAGAGGTTCTTGTTCTTGAAGCGATGAAAATGGAGCATGTTATTGTTTCGGTCACATCCGGAAGGTTGGACAAGCTCCTTGTCGAGATTGGAAGCACCGTTGCGGAAGGGCAGCCCTTGGCATTTGTCGAGCCGCAAGATGTTGAAAGCGAGGATTTGGCGGAGGAAGTTGAAGTTGATCCCGATTTTATCCGTCCCGATCTTGCAGAGGCCTTGGAGAGACGGTTACGAACGCAGGACGCTGCGCGACCGGAAGCCGTTGCGAGACGCCGGAAAACGAACCAACGCACCGCGCGTGAGAACATCACTGATTTAACGGACCCTGGCACTTTTGTGGAGTATGGGGGGCTTGCTGTGGCTGCGCGCCAGTCCCGTAACACGATTGAAGAACTTATCGAGCGGACACCGGCCGATGGGCTGATAGCGGGCGTCGCGCATGTCAATGGCAAGCATTTTCCGCCAGAGAAGGCACGCTGCGCAGTAATGTCCTATGACTATACGGTGTTAGCCGGAACTCAAGGTTGGAAAGGCCATGAGAAAACCGATCGGATGCTGGAGGTCGTTCGCCGTCGGCGGTTGCCGTTGATCTTCTTTACGGAAGGCGGCGGGGGTCGACCTGGCGATACAGACGTGATCAATGCAGGTGGATTAACAACGCCGACCTTTCACAAGCTTGCGGAACTAAGCGCGCTTGTACCTCTGATTGCGATAAATTCGGGCCGATGCTTTGCCGGAAATGCGGCGGCTTTAGGCTGCTGCGATGTGATCATTGCTTCCGAATACTCGATTATTCGCATGGGCGGTCCGGCGATGATCGAAGGCGGCGGCCTCGGCATCTATCGTCCGGAGGAGGGCGGCCCGATGTCGGTGCAGGTTCCGAATGGCGTGGTTGATATCTCTGTTGCAGATGAGGCGGAGGGTGTCGCCGTCGCGAAGAAATATCTATCTTATTTTCAGGGTCCGCTCAAAGATTGGGAGTGTGCTGATCAACGCCGCCTTCGTAATGTGGTACCGGAGAACCGCCGCCGGTCCTATGACATGCGCGAAGCCATCGACCTGATGGCTGATACGGATACGGTGCTGGAATTACGACGGGAATATGGTGTTGGTATGATCACTTGTCTTGCTCGAATTGAAGGGCGGGCCGTTGGGATCATTGCTAACAATCCAAAGCATCTCGGCGGTGCAATTGACAGCGAAGCGGCGGACAAAGGCGCGCGGTTTATGCAGGTCCTCGATGCGCATGGCATTCCGGTACTTTTCCTGTGTGACACACCTGGAAATATGGTCGGACCGGAGGCTGAAAAATCCGGCCTTGTACGTCATTGTTGCCGTCTTTTCCTGGTTGGTTCGAACCTTAGCGTACCGTTCTTTACAGTCGTCTTGCGCAAAGGATATGGCCTCGGAGCGCAGGCCATGGCGGGCGGGGGCTTTCATAATCCGCATTTTCTTGTTTCTTGGCCGACAGGTGAATTTGGTGGCATGGGCCTTGAAGGTGCGGTGCGGCTTGGCTACCGGGAAAAGCTGGCCTCAATTGATGATGTGGACGAGCGTGAAGTAACCTTCCAGAAATTGGTCGATGAGCTTTATGAAAAAGGAAAGGCCCTGAGTGCGGCATCCCTGTTCGAGATCGATAATGTCATCGATCCGGTGGAAACTCGCCAATGGATTTCAAGCGCAATAGATACACCCTACGTCAACAACAGGCTGGAAGGAAAGAAGCGCCCCTTTATTGATTCCTGGTGAAAAGTGGGCTGCGGCAAATAAAAAACGGGAGAGCAGGAGAAATGAGCAAGACTAATATTGATCCGCGTATGGCAACGGCAGAAGCTTGCGTAACCAAGCGACTGATTGACCGTTGGGCGGAGGAAGCGCCGGAGAAGGTTTATGCTGTCTTTGCCGATGGCAGTGAATGGACCTATCGCGATCTAAAAAAAGCTGTGGTGTGCACCGCCGCCGGTTTGCAGAAACTTGGGGTAAAGCAGGACGATCATGTCGTCAGCTGGCTACCGAACGGTCCCGATGCCATCCGTGTGTGGTTTGCGTTGAATTATATTGGCGCCGTTTATGTTCCAATAAATACGGCTTATCGCGGTGGGCTTCTCGCTCATGTTATTGAGAATTCTGACGCAGAATTGATCGTTGCCCATGCTGATTTGGTCGATAGGCTAATGGACGTTGATCTTGCAAAGCTGAAAAAGCTTGTCTGTCTCGGCGGTAAGGCAATAGCAGGCGCCGGTCTTGTTGTTTTGTGAGTTGAGGTTCTCTCACCGGTAATCGAGTTTGGTCTGGCGTCGCTCGAATGGCCCATCCAGCCGTGGGTTGCGCAGTCCATCATCTATACGTCCGGGACGACAGGGCCATCGAAAGGTGTGCTGTCCACCTATCTTCATCTCTATACCACGGGTGCGGTCATCCCGAGCCTGACGGGAGAAGACCGCTATATGGTCAATCTGCCGCTGTTCCATGTTGGCGGCACCCTCCCTGCGCATATAATGCTCGCACTTGGAGGATCCATTAGTGTCGTTGATTCCTTCAATACCCAAACCTTTCTGGAAACCGTTCGCCGAACGGAGACCACCTTCGTCATTCTCCTAGGGGTAATGGCTCAATTCCTGGCCAAACAGCCAAAAGCGGCGACGGACCGGGACAATCCGCTTAAAACAGTCGTGCTTGTCCCTTTCGATTTTAATCCGGCGGAGTTTTCCGCTCGGTTCGATGTACGTACTTTGACGCTTTTCAACATGACCGAGATTTCCTGCCCGATTATTTCGGAGATGGACCCGACCGTCCTGCATAGTGCGGGCAAGGTGCGCCCCGGCATAGAATGCCGGGTGGTTGACGAAAATGATTGCGAAGTGCCTGTCGGGCAGACCGGTGAGTTGATTGTCCGGTCTGACTGCCCCTGGACGATGAACAAGGGTTATTATAAAAATCCGGAAGCGACGGCGCGCGCATGGCAAAATGGCTGGTTCCACACCGGCGATGGCTTTCGAGCAGATGAACAGGGAAATTTATACTTTGTTGACCGGATGAAGGATGCCATTAGGCGAAGGGGTGAGAATATTTCGTCTTATGAGGTCGAGGCGGAAGTGCTCGCGCACCCCGATGTTAATGAATGCGCCGCAATCGCCGTTAAAAGTGAACTCAGCGAGGACGAGGTTATGGTTGTTATCGCCCCCGTCCCTGGCGCGGAGATCGATCCGGAGGAACTCACCCATTTCCTCGGCCCGCGAATGGCTCATTTCATGATTCCCCGTTATATTCGTGAGGTGGATGAGTTACCCAAGACCCCGACGCAAAAGGTACGCAAGACGGAGCTGCGGGATCAGGGTGTAACTGAGGATACCTGGGATCGAGATGATGCTGGCGTTGTTATCAAACGAGAGAAGCTTGGCGCCTAGTTGTTCCGGTGGGGCTGTGCTGATTAATGAAGGATGTGTTGGGCTTGGAGAATAACTACACAGGTGAAAGACGGGCCCAGGTAGATCGGAGGGCGAAATCCGACAGGCAGATGTTACGGGCTGCGATCAGCCTGATTGCTGCGCATGGATCGAAGAACGTGAGCATGGCGCAAATCGGTATGGCCGCGGGATACAGCAGGGGTCTGCCGTCGGAGCGGTTCGGAACGAAGCTCCGATTGCTTGAAGCTGTCGTCAGCACGACGGAGGCCTGGTTTGAAAAGCGTCTTCAAAGTGTGTTGGAAGGTAAGATAGGGCTGGACGCGTTGTCCGCGCGCATTATCGCGCATATGGAATCGGTTCGCGATTCTTCTGAGGCAGCCATCGCTCTTTACCAGCTAATTGTGGAAGCGACCGGTACAGTTGCTGAACTCAAGCCACGGATTACGGAGTTAAATCAGTCCTATGCCAATGGCATGATGATTCACCTGGAAGAGGCTCGCGCGAAAGGTGAACTAAAGGAAGGGATAGATATCGACCGCCATGCCCTCTCAATCGTTAGCGCGATGCACGGTTTGGCCATACAGGCTCTAATTCGGGACGATGTCGGTAGCCTTGGTCCGGATGTGCGTTACATCGCCACTATCTTTATCTCTACAATCGCAAAAGATTCAGAAAATATCGAGGCGATTTTTAAAAGCATTCACAAAGGAGCCGTTGAGTAGATCTGCTGGAAAGCTGATGAAACGGTAAGAGCTAACAAGGACTGAGTATGAGCAATTCCAAGCAAGATAACGAAATGCGAGCGAGAATAGCGCTGTTGTCCGAGGCGCGTGCAGCGCTGGATGATGCAGCACGGCCTGCAGCAATTAAGCGTCAGCGCGAGCGTGCGGAGTTCACGGCTCGCGAAAGGGTCAACATACTCTGTGATAATGGAAGCTTTCGCGAACTCGGCGGGCTGGTGCGTGAAAAAGACGCGAAACCAGGGGAATCACCAGCGGATGGAATGATTATAGGAACAGGTTTGATTGACCATCGGCCTGTCATTGTAGTTGCCCAGGACTTTACCGTTCAGGGCGGCAGCAGTGGTAAACTTGGAAGTGTGAAGCTTGAGCGGGCCGTGCTGCAGGCGATTCGCGAAGGAACCCCGCTCGTCTTACTGCTGGATGGTGGCGGGCACCGCATTCAGGACGGGCAGGACAGTCGCCATTTTTCTGCTGCTGCCCCGGTTTTTCACGACCTTGCCCGCCTCTCCGGTTGGGCGCCGATGGTAGCGGTGATGCTGGGCGCTGGGTTTGCGGGACCGACGAATTACGCTGGAATGGCGGATCTTGTGGTGATGGTGCGCGGGCAATCTACGATGGGGCTTTCTGGCCCCGCTCTGGTTCGCGCGGGTACTGGGGAAGTCATTGACAAAGAGGCGCTTGGCGGGACGGAAGTCCAGGTGCGTAAAAACGGTCTCGCCGATCTTGAGGTGGTTGATGAACATGCGGCCTTTGATGCAGTGCGAAGTTTTTTGAGCTACTTACCGTCAAATGCGAGAAAGCCGCTGCCGGTGGCGAGCGCACCGGCCGAAGATAATGATCGTGGTGAAGCGCTTTTGGACGTCGTACCGGTAAATACACGTAAGGCCTACAATGTACTCAAGGTCATCCAACTCATTGCGGACCCGGACAGTATTTTCGAAATAAAGCCGACCTATGCCCGAAACTGTGTGACGGCCTTCGCCCGGATGGCGGGGCGGCCGGTCGGCTTTATTGCAAATCAACCAATGCATATTGGCGGCATGATTACGTCGCCTGCATGTGACAAGATCGCCCATTTTGTTGCTCTTTGCGACGCATTCGGCCTTCCCTTGATCTACTTGATAGATGTGCCTGGTTTCTTTATCGGATCAAGCGCGGAAAAATCGCAGCTTGGCCGTCGCAGCGCCAAACTTATTTTTGAACTCGGCCATGCGACAGTACCGAGGCTTTCCGTCGTGCTGCGTAAAGGCTATGGCCTTGGTTATTTTGCGATGTGTGGGGGGCGCAGCTTTGATGCCGATGCAGCTCTGGCTTGGCCGACGGCCGAAATCTGCGCGATGTCGATTGAAGGCTCGGTTGATGTAGTGCATCGAAAGGAGATTGCGACCGCTCGCGATCCGGAGGCTCGGCGGATCGAGCTTATTGAAGAGATGAGAGTTCGGGTGACGCCGCTTGGTGGTGCGGAAGGCTATGGTCTTGACGATATAATTGATCCGCGAGAAACGCGCCCCCGGCTGATTGAAATACTTGAGAGAGCACCGGCCCGCCGTCAAAATTTAATGCCGCCGAAATTTCGATCAATCACGCCGATCTGACCGGCAACATTCATTTATGGCCGCCGGCCCAACTGCAAGAGGCTTTTTAATTTGAAGGAAGGGTGGTTAGATGATGTCCTTGCTTCCTTATCCGCATGCTTCGAAATGGCCCCTTCGTGATCAAGAGGATCGGTAAATCCGCATCTTTTTGCTTAAATATTTTTGCATTGCACAATTATTTCGCATGAGCAAAAATATAGGATGATTGAAGCTAATCCGTCCGTCCTTGTGGTCGACGAAAATAAAATCAGAGCGGCTATTATTGAGTCCGGCTTGCGTGAGGCTGGATATAAAAATGTTCATATTGTTGGGGACACATTCGGCCTCGGCCGTTGTATTGAGCAGATTTCCCCCGATGTGATTGTAATTGACCTTGAAAATCCTAATCGCGATCTTTTGGAAAGCATGTTTCAGCTATCCCGTACGGTGAAGCGGCCAATTGCCATGTTCGTTGATAAGTCAGACCAGACGTCGATTGAAGCGGCGGTCGATGCGGGGGTGTCGGCTTATATCGTTGATGGCCTGACGAAAGAGCGGGTGAAGCCAATCCTGGATATGGCTATTAGCCGTTTTAACGCTTTTGCGCGTATGTCGAGGGAGCTTCAGGATGCGCGAGATGAACTTGCGGGGCGCCGGATTGTCGATAAGGCGAAAGGTATCCTTATGAAAGCGCGGAATATCAGTGAAGACGAAGCCTATCAACTCCTTCGTAAAACCGCGATGAGTCAGAACCGGAAGATATCCGAAATAGCGCAAAGCCTCGTCACGGCGGAAAATCTGATAAATGATAAAAGATAACGAGAGGCAAAGAGATGTTTAAGGTGAGGGCCGGCTTCATACCTCTGACGGATTCAGCATTGCTGATTGCGGCTCTTGAAAAGGGCTTCGCAAAGGAAGTGGATATAGATCTGGAGCTTGTGCGTGAGTTCTCATGGGCTAACATCCGCGACAGAATGGCGGTGGGGCATTTTGACGTGGCCCATATGCTGGCGCCGATGCCAGTCGCTGCGGCTATCGGCCTCTCTCCCGTTCCTGTCGAAATCCTTGCGCCAATGGCACTTGGATTGGGCGGCAATGCTGTAACCGTCTCGACATCCCTTTATAAACTCATACAGGAGCAGGGGTATAGCGGTTCGCTCGATCCGGCCGAAGCGGGTAGATCCCTCGCTCTTCTGATCGAAAAACGCCGCACAGACAATTTGCCGGATTTGGTGTTTGGTGTTGTTCATCCTTATTCGTGCCACAACTATGATCTGCGCTATTGGCTTGCGGCTTGCGGGATTGATCCAGAAAAGGACTTGCAAATCGTTGTTTTGCCGCCGTCCTTGATGCCGGATGCGCTATCTGTCGGTAATATTGATGGGTATTGCGTTGGTGAACCTTGGAACTCTGCCTCTGTCGCCGCTGGAACCGGCGCCATACTGACAACGAAATCCAGGCTTTGGCAATCCAGCCCTGAGAAAGTTCTCGGTGTAACAAAGCGGTTAGCACTAGCAAACCCGGATATTCTCGACAGCATAATCTGCGGCCTTACAAATGCGGCTAAATGGTGCGGTGACCCGGCGAACCACGGTGAACTTGCGGACATTCTAGCCAGACCCAATTATCTGGACCAGCCAGCTGATATACTCCTGCCAGCGTTATCTGGCGACATTGCAATTATGGGTAAGCAATCTCTCCATGACGTAGATTTTTTTATGCCGTTTGATCGTGCTGCTAACTTTCCTTGGAGGAGTCACGCCCTCTGGTATTATAGCCAGATGGTGCGATGGGGGCAGACAGCCTTCAATGCCAAGAATGTCGAATGGGCCGCGGCAAGTTTTGCGCCTGATATCTACCGTCGTGCGGCCGCAAAGATGCAGATCGCGGTTCCGGCGGCAAATGCGAAGGTTGAAGGCGCACTTATTGCGTCAACGGCTGTCGGCGCGGGCAACAATGCACTGTATCTCGGACCCGATGGTTTCTTTGATGGCGCTTTGTTTGATCCTGAAAAGTTGGAAGACTACATTGCGTCCCAAAAAAATGAGCGAATGACGAAAGTTTAAGCTCAAAAATTGTGCGCCGCACAATTTTTAGGCAGTGCCGTGAGCTGTTTTAGCGACGCGAGTTTCCTTACTATCTATCTATCCATTTGAAAAATAACAATAAAAGTAAATTTTTAAGTTTTGGCATAGTATGTGCTTATAAGTGGATAGACGTAAATTCAGTCACACTATAAACGTCCAACGATGGGCGTTGATTTTGGCAAAGTCGCCGATCGCGGTGTTTCCGGTCCTCCGGAGCACTAAGCGATAGGCGGCTTTTTTTGTTCTGGCCCAAAAGGCAAATGAAAGAGGAGAGAAGAGATGAAACCAATTGATTTCATGCGCAGAACATTCATGGTCGCGGCGGCCTCTTCTGTGATGATGATATCCGGGCTAACCCTGGCCAAGGCCGATATGCTTGAGGTGGAAAAGGATGAGTTGAAGTTCGGCTTCATCAAGTTGACCGACATGGCACCGCTCGCTATCGCCTATGAAAAGGGATACTTCGAAGATGAGGGTCTCTTCGTTACTCTAGAGCCACAGGCTAACTGGAAAGTGCTACTTGATCGGGTTATTACGGGCGAATTGGATGGCGCTCATATGCTTGCCGGACAGCCCCTTGCGGCAACGATTGGTTTCGGCACGAAAGCACATATCGTTACGCCTTTCTCCATGGACCTGAACGGGAACGGCATTACCGTTTCCAACGAAGTCTGGGAGATGATGAAAGAACATATCCCGATGGACGCAGAGGGTAAGCCGGTTCATCCAATTAAGGCTGATGCCTTGAAACCCGTTGTCGACAAGTTCAAATCAGAAGGCAAACCCTTCAATATGGGGATGGTCTTCCCGGTCTCGACACATAATTATGAACTCCGCTATTGGCTGGCTTCCGGCGATATTCATCCAGGCTACTATTCCCCTAAAGATGTTTCGGGTCAGATCAAGGCCGACGCTCTCCTGTCAGTGACACCGCCACCGCAGATGCCCTCAACCATGGAGGCGGGAACAATTGTCGGCTATTGCGTTGGTGAGCCGTGGAACCAGCAGGCCGTCTTCAAGGGGATTGGCGTTCCGGTCATCACCGACTATGAAATATGGAAAAATAACCCGGAAAAAGTCTTCGGTATTACCAAAGAGTTCACCGAAAAATATCCGAACACAACATTGGCGCTTACCAAGGCCCTCATTCGTGCTGCCAAGTGGCTGGATGAGAATGACAACGCCAACCGCCCGGAGGCTGTGGAAATACTCGCTCGCTCCGAATATGTCGGCGCGGATGCCGAAGTTATCGCAAATTCCATGACCGGAACCTTTGAATATGAGAAGGGTGACAAGCGGGACGTGCCGGACTTCAACGTGTTCTATCGCTATTACGCGACTTATCCCTACTATTCAGATGCAATCTGGTATCTCACTCAGATGCGTCGTTGGGGCCAGATTGCCGACCAGAAAGATGATGCCTGGTACGCTGAGGTCGCAAAATCCGTATACCGGCCAGACATTTACCTGAAAGCCGCGCAGATGCTGGTCGACGAGGGAAATGTCGATAAGGCGGATTTCCCCTGGGAAACAGACGGATACCGCGAACCGACGTCAGCTTTCATTGACAATATCACCTATGACGGACGGAAGCCCAACGCCTACATCGACTCGCTCACTATTGGTTTGAAGAATGGTGAGAAAATCGAAGGCGGTCTTGTCACTGGCGGGTAATTTTGGATGAATTGGCGCATTTGCGTGAGGCGGATGCGCCAAAATTTCTTAATTGATAAAGGAACAGGAAATGTCGGAATCAACCGCGAGTGAGGCCCTGAATGTCGGTCAATCAGCCGCCCAAATCGCGAAAAGAGAAAAACTATTCTCGATTGTTAATCGGGCGTCCGGATGGCTTGATGCGCTTGGGTTTTCGTGGGCAACGCCACTTATCAAGATGGCGATTGGCGATAGCCCGAAGGAGCAGTTGGCAGAGCTTCGCCGTGTTCTGTTTATTCCTCTCACCGGAATTGTGCTTTTCCTCATTGCCTGGGGTGTGTTGGCGCCGCAGGTAAATACCTCTCTTGGGGCTATTCCCGGTCCTGCCCAGGTCTGGGAGCAGGCAGTCAATCTCTGGGAAGATCATACCCGTGAAAGAGGGAAGGCAGCCGCATTCTATGAGCGCCAGGATAAGCGAAATGAAAAATTAGTCGCGGCGGGTAAGGCGGATAAAGTCAAATATCGGAATTATACCGGTAAGCCAACTTATCTGGACCAAATCGTTACGTCCCTATTTACTGTTGGTCTGGGCTTTGTGATCGCAGCACTTATTGCCATTCCACTCGGCATCGCATCGGGCCTTTCCAAGTCGGTCAATGGGGCAATTAATCCGCTTATCCAAATTTTCAAACCGGTCTCGCCGCTTGCCTGGCTGCCGATCGTGACGATGATTGTTTCGGCGGCCTATGTAAACCCTACGGAGCTGTTACCTAAATCACTGGTGATTTCGGCCGTGACAGTCACACTTTGTTCACTCTGGCCGACTTTGATCAATACTGCGCTCGGCGTTGCATCTGTCGATAAGGACTTGATGAATGTCGGTCGCGTCTTGCAATTACCGACGGCGAAAACCGTGACCAAACTGGTGTTACCTTCGGCGCTTCCTCTAATTTTTACCGGGTTGCGACTGTCGCTTGGCGTTGGCTGGATGGAGCTGATCGCGGCCGAGATGCTAGCGCAAAACCCCGGCCTTGGAAAATTCGTCTGGGATGAATTCCAGAACGGATCGTCGCAATCACTTGCAAAAATCATGGTGGCAGTCATCACAATTGGGCTGATCGGTTTCGCACTCGACCGGGTTATGTACGCGCTGCAGCGGGCTTTTACCTTCTCGGCAAACCGGTAGGGAGGACAGTATGTCAATTATAGAAATTTCCGGACTGTCGAAGCATTTCACGGAAGGCCATGAGAAATCGGAGGTGCTGGAGAACATAAACCTTAAAGTCGAGAAGGGGGAATTCATTGCGATTGTTGGTTTTTCAGGCTCTGGTAAGACCACGCTTATTTCTGTGCTTGCGGGTCTGATCGACCCCGACGAGGGCGGTATTATTTTCAAGGGTAAGGAAATAACCGGGCCCGACCCCGAGCGTGGTGTCGTGTTCCAGTCATACTCGTTGATGCCATGGCTTACCGTTAGGGGAAATGTTGCGCTGGCCGTAGACACCGTATTCAAGAAGAAGAGCCGGACGGAGCGGGAGGAAATTACACAGAAATATATCGAGATGGTGGGTTTGTCACATGCTGAAGCCCGCAAACCGGCGGAACTTTCCGGGGGAATGCGGCAGCGCGTCGCAGTTGCACGGGCGCTCGCCATGCAGCCGGAGGTCTTGCTGCTGGACGAACCGCTTTCGGCTCTGGATGCGCTGACCCGTGCCAAGCTACAAGATGAATTTGCCGAGATTTCTGAAGAGGAAAAGAAAACCATTATCCTGATTACCAATGACGTTGATGAAGCAATTTTGCTGGCGGACCGTGTCATTCCTCTGAAGCCCGGTCCGAAAGCGACACTCGGGAAGGAGTTCATCGTTAATTTAGCGCGCCCACGGGACAGGGCGGATATGAACAGTGATCCCGAATTTATCCGGCTGCGCGGGGAGATCACTGAATATCTGATGGAACTCGGTGCGGCGCGTACGGGTGCGACGGAGCAGGATGATCTGACGCTTCCAAACGTGGGTCCTATTACTCAGAGCGAACCTCTGCCCGCAGCCTATGTAGAGGCAGGATCGTCACCGAGAACTGAACGCTATCTGGAGTTCAGCGAAACCTGCAAGGTATATCCGACGCCGACGGGTCCTCTCACAGTTGTTGACGGATTTGACCTTAAGATCAACAAAGGTGAATTTATTACGTTGATTGGTCATTCTGGATGCGGCAAATCGACCGTTTTGTCCATGGTTGCCGGGCTCAATAGTATTACGGATGGTGCCATAGTTCTGGACGGTACTCATGTCACCAAAGCGGGTCCGGATCGGGCCGTCGTATTTCAGGCGCCGTCATTGCTGCCGTGGATGACGGCCTATGACAATGTCGCGCTCGGTGTCGATCGTGTGTATCCGAAGGCAAGCAAGGCAGAGAGACAGGATATCGTCGAATATTATCTCTCAAAGGTCGGCCTTGCGGATTCCATGCATAAAGCGGCGGCGGGGCTTTCCAGCGGAATGAAGCAAAGGGTCGGGATCGCTCGCGCCTTTGCACTTTCCCCCAAACTTCTGCTGTTAGATGAGCCTTTCGGCATGCTCGATAGCCTGACTCGATGGGAACTTCAGGATGTTTTAATGGAAGTCTGGAAACGGACGGAAGTCACGACCCTTTGCGTGACCCATGATGTTGACGAAGCCATTCTTCTCGCGGATCGCGTTGTCATGATGTCAAACGGGCCGAATGCGCGTATCGGCAATATCATGAAAGTTGATCTGCCGCGCCCGCGTTCGCGAAAAGAACTGTTGGAACATCCCGATTATTACGCTTATCGCGAAGAACTTCTCGGATTTCTCGAAGCTTATGAAGGGGGTGCAAACCCGAGCGAGAAACAGCTTGAATCCATTCGACAAAAGCGCGCCGAGCGTATTGCGCGTCAGCAGGCGGCTGCTGACATCCCTCTAAGTTCAACTGCAAACTGACGGAGCGGGAGATGAAACAAAAACTCGTAATCATTGGTAATGGAATGGCGCCGGGACGGATGCTGGAACATCTGTTCGATATGGATCCTGATGCCTTTGACGTCACCATATTCAACGCGGAACCGCGGGTGAACTACAACCGCCTGATGTTATCACCTGTCCTGTCTGGAGAGAAAACCTATACCGATATTATCACCCACGACGATGATTGGTATTCGGATCATGGCGTGACCTTGCATAAAGGCGCGCGGGTGGCTGAAGTCGATCGAGACGGAAAAAAAGTAGTCGCCGAAAATGGCGTTACAGCAGGTTACGACAAGCTGGTCGTTGCCACCGGCTCCCTGCCGATCATGATACCGCTTCCCGGCCATACTTTGGAGGGAGTTCTTGTATACCGAGATCTGGATGATGTTGCCCAGATGCTGGAAGCTGCAAAATCCGGCGGTCGGGCCGTTGTTATT
>ERZ1740062.863-NODE-863-length-13803-cov-4.938173_pt1 | contig 13803 bp, 14 predicted proteins | sample MGYA00581741_ERZ1740062 | MGnify/ENA primary metagenome ERZ1740062 (study PRJEB43018, sample SAMN04849747) | marine metagenome | isolation source: floating plastic debris | place: Pacific Ocean | collected 2008-09-01 | study: EMG produced TPA metagenomics assembly...
TCAAGATAATTGGATATTGCGTTTAGCCGACAATGGGGATATTCTTAGGGAGAAAAGTTTCGGATTTTCCGGGCATGACCATGCCTATGATATTGTGCAAACTTCCGATGGCGGACTTTTCTTTTCAGGTTTTTTGGATGTCACCTCATCTGGTGGGGAAGGCAATTCCCGAAAAAAAATTACTTCCTACGCTCAGCACGGTGTTGGCGAATTTTGGGGCATCAAACTGGATGCAGATGGCAACTTGCTTTGGCGTAGATACTTTGGAGGCACAAATAATGACCGGTCTTTTGGAGCGGTCGAGGCTAATGATGGCGGATTGGTGATGATTGGAGCATCAGAGAGTGATGATTTTGATATTTCCAATCCAAACGGAAGCTACGACGTATGGGTAGTCAAAATATCCGCAAAAGGTGACCTAATCTGGGAAAAATCGTTTGGAGGCACTGGTATAGACCGGGCTTATGATGTTGTCAAAACGGATGAAGGTGCCTATGTAATCGTAGGCGAAACTTTTAGTACGGATGGCGATATTTTTAAAAACAATGGCGAATCCGATGCCTGGCTCATCAAGGTTTCCGACAAGGGTGATTTACTCTGGGAAAGAACTTTTGGCGGTTCAGATTTTGATGCTGCAAGGGGCTTGGCCACAACTTCTGATGGCGGCTTTGTAATTGCTGGAAATAGCAAAAGTGTTGAAGGAGATTTAGCGGAAAACTCTGGTGAAAATGATATTTGGCTCATAAAAACAGACACCAATGGTAACTTTCAAGACCAAATGGTCATGGGCGGAGAGGGGTTGGATTTTGGTTTTGATATTCTTCAAGATGACCTAGGAAACCTAATATTGGTAGGAGAATCCGCAAGTAGTTCCATGAGAAACATCACTTCAAAAGGCATGACGGATTTAGTCGTGTTTGGCCTAAAATAAACCCACTTCCTTCCGGAAACGTCTTTGTTCTATAAATTTTTGTTAAGCTTAAACAAAATAGAAATAGACAACATAAAAAAACCTTATTTTGACATTCGTATTTATAATGTAAGGTTATGAGGTAATGGCCTACGAATGCTGTATATTTGTTCGCTATTTAGATTAAATCCAAGCAATTATGATAAAGGTTTCTGAGACAGCAAGACAAAAGGTGGTCACGCTGATGACCGAAGAGGGCTTTGACGCATCCACTGACTATGTTCGCGTGGGTGTGAAAAGTGGTGGATGCAGTGGATTGTCTTATGAATTGAAATTTGACAAACAGCCTGATGAAAGCGATAAGCTTTTTGAAGATAACCAAGTACGGATACTTGTAGATAAAAAAAGTTTCCTCTATCTAGTGGGGACTACGCTGGAGTATTCAGGGGGTTTAAATGGAAAGGGATTTGTGTTCAACAATCCCAATGCACAACGTACCTGTGGGTGCGGCGAGAGTTTTTCATTATAAGTGTTGACCAATTTTGGCGCAACGACCAAACAAAAGAAGATGGCGTACACCGAAGAAGAATTAAAAAAAGAATTAGAGACCAAGGAATACGAGTATGGTTTCTATACCGATATCGAATCGGAGACATTTCCAAAGGGACTCAGCGAAGAAATCGTAATTGCCATATCCAAAAAGAAGGAAGAACCGGAGTGGATGACCGAATGGCGGTTGGAAGCTTTTCGGGTTTGGCAACAGATGGAGGAACCGGAATGGGCAAACGTGACCTATAAAAAGCCGGATTTCCAAGATATCAGCTACTACTCGGCACCGAACAAAAAACCCAAATATGAAAGTTTGGATGAGGTTGACCCCGAGTTGCTGGCGACTTTCGAAAAATTGGGAATTTCCCTGGAAGAGCAAAAGAAGTTGGCTGGTGTTGCGGTAGATATCGTAATGGACTCCGTTTCGGTTGCTACTACGTTTAAGAAGACATTGGCCGAAAAAGGAATTATTTTCTGTTCTATCTCCGAAGCCATTCAAGAGCATCCCGAGTTGGTGAAAAAATACATCGGTTCTGTGGTTCCGCAAAAGGACAACTTTTACGCAGCCTTGAATTCGGCGGTATTTTCAGATGGATCCTTTTGTTACATTCCGAAAGGCGTTCGTTGCCCTATGGAACTTTCTACGTATTTCCGAATCAATCAAGCGGGTACGGGTCAGTTCGAGCGTACTTTGGTGATTGCTGATGAAGGAAGTTATGTGAGTTACTTAGAAGGATGTACAGCACCTTCCCGTGATGAGAACCAATTGCACGCGGCTGTTGTGGAATTGATTGCTTTGGATGATGCGGAAATCAAATACTCTACGGTTCAAAACTGGTTCCCTGGCGACAAAGAAGGGAAAGGTGGCGTCTTCAATTTTGTTACCAAGCGAGGCTTGTGTGAGAAGAACGCTAAAATTTCTTGGACGCAAGTAGAAACAGGTTCTGCAGTGACCTGGAAATATCCATCCTGTGTTTTAAAAGGGGACAATTCCATCGGAGAGTTTTACTCTATTGCGGTGACCAACAATTTTCAACAAGCTGACACCGGAACGAAAATGGTACACTTGGGGAAAAACACGAAAAGTACCATTATCTCCAAGGGAATATCCGCAGGACAATCACAAAACAGCTACCGCGGTTTGGTACAAGTGAATAGTCGTGCTGAAAATGCGCGAAACTTTTCGCAATGTGATTCCCTTTTGATGGGTAATCGATGTGGGGCACATACTTTCCCCTACATCGAAGCAAAAAACAAAACGGCTCAAATCGAGCACGAAGCCACTACAAGCAAAATCGGAGAAGACCAGATTTTCTATTGCAACCAAAGAGGTATCGATACCGAAAAAGCGATTGCCTTGATTGTAAATGGTTTCAGTAAGGAGGTATTGAACAAGTTGCCCATGGAATTCGCCGTGGAAGCACAAAAATTATTGGAAATCAGCCTAGAAGGCTCAGTTGGATAACAAAGCATACAGTAACATGTTACAGATAAACGATTTACACGCAAGCGTTGAAGGAAAGAAAATCCTGAAAGGCATCAATTTAGAGGTTAAAGCAGGAGAAGTTCATGCTATCATGGGACCAAACGGTTCTGGGAAAAGTACCTTGGCCTCCGTTATTGCAGGGAAAGAAGAATTTGAAGTTAAAAAGGGTTCCCTAGCCTTGGAAGGGGAAGATTTGGAAGACCTTTCCCCAGAAGAGAGAGCCCATATGGGCGTTTTTCTTTCGTTTCAATATCCTGTGGAAATTCCAGGGGTATCGGTAACCAATTTCATGAAAACCGCTATCAACGAATCCCGAAAAGCAAAAGGTTTGGAAGATATGCCCGCAAACCAGATGCTCAAATTGATTCGTGAAAAGTCGGAATTGCTTGAAATCGACCGCAAATTCTTGTCACGTTCATTGAACGAAGGATTTTCCGGTGGGGAGAAAAAGCGTAATGAAATTTTTCAAATGGCCATGCTGGAACCCAAATTGGCGATTTTGGATGAAACCGATTCAGGATTGGACATTGATGCTTTGCGTATTGTGGCTAATGGCGTAAACAAGTTGAGAGGCAAGGATAACGCTATCATCGTGATTACACACTACCAACGCCTATTGGAATACATTGTTCCTGATTTTGTACATGTACTACACGACGGTAAAATCGTGAAATCTGGTTCCAAAAACCTTGCTTTGGAATTGGAAGAAAAAGGGTACGATTGGCTAAAGCAGGAAACTGTAGTATAAAGATTTCAGACATCAGACGTCAGACAACTGAATATTGTCATAATGGATTTAAAAGATAAATTACTCTCATCATTTTTGGCCTTTGAAAACAACGTTGACCTGAACAGTCCGGTCCATGATGTTCGCAGCGAAGCCATCAAAAATTTTGAGACCAAAGGATTCCCTTCCAAAAAGGAAGAGGCTTGGAAATACACCTCCCTGAACAACTTGCAAAAGATTGATTTCAGTGTGTTTCCCAAACAGGAAACGGTATTGGATTATAAGGAAATCAAAAAGTATTTCCTACACGAAATAGACACGTACAAGATTGTTTTTGTCGACGGAGTCTACAGTTCATATCTCTCCGAAACCACGCACGATGGTGTAGACGTGTGTTTGATGAGTGCTGCCTTGACCAAACCGCAATATAGACAGGTCATAGATGTCTATTTCAATAAAGTAGCATCAAAAGACGAATCCCTAACGACTTTGAATACCGCCTTCAGTAGAGAAGGGGCTTTCATATATATTCCAAAAAACAAGGTTCCCAAAAAACCGATTCAAATATTGCATTTGGCTACGGGTAACGAAGCAGCTTTAATGTTGCAGCCACGCAATTTGGTAATTGCCGAAGAAAATGCCGAGGTACAGGTAATTGAAAGACATCAAAGTCTCACCGGAAACGAGGTGTTGACCAATTCCGTAACAGAGATTTTTGCTGCCCAAGACGCGATTGTAGACTACTACAAAGTGCAGAACGATTTGGATACTGCTTCGTTGATAGATAATACCTACATTGCCCAAAAGGATAGAAGTGTGGTTCGTGTGCATACCTTCTCTTTTGGTGGAAAGCTTACACGAAATAACCTGAATTACTATCAAAACGGGGAGCGAATCGATTCCACCTTGAAGGGTGTAACTATTTTAGGGGACAAACAGCATGTAGACCACCATACATTGGTACATCATGCACAGCCCAATTGCGAAAGCCATCAAGACTATAAAGGTGTTTTTGGCGATAGGTCAACAGGAGTATTCAACGGCAAAATCATCGTAGACAAGATTGCCCAAAAAACGAATGCTTTTCAGCAGAACAACAACGTTATCATTAGTGACAAAGCCACGGTAAATACAAAACCACAGCTTGAGATTTTTGCTGATGATGTAAAGTGTTCGCATGGCTGTACCATTGGTCAATTGGATGAGGACGCGATGTTCTATTTGCAATCCCGAGGTATACCTAAAAAGGAAGCTCGCGCTTTACTGATGTATGCCTTTGCAAACAACGTTTTGGAAAGTGTGCGCATTCCAGAGTTAAAAGCGCGTATCAACGCCTTGATTGCTAAAAAGTTGGGTGTTCGCGTTGGGTTTGAGCTATAAAGGAACCTAAAAATTTCAGTTTCATTTTTAACGCTTGGCTTCGTTGTATTAACGAAACCTTACCTTTTGCCAGTGTTGTTTTCGGCTAGCTTCGCTTAGAAATCTCAACAAATTCTAAGCAAAAAATGACGAAACACGTAGTATTGGCTCTAGGCCTTTTGATTTCGATTTGTGCCACGGCACAAGACAAGAAATGGAGTATAGAAGCGAATTATCCCATCTCTGTGGGTGATGAATTGGGGAACGACAATCCGGCGATTATCGATTTAGGAGTAAAATACCGTTTCACCAAACTGGGAATTATAAATATTGGGGCAGGACTAAACGCAGGGGTTTTTAGAGATAACATTACTTCTGTCACTGAATCGATTTCAGTTGATTTTGATGAAACGAACTGGTTGATTCAACCAAAGGTTTTCGCAGAAATACAAGTTCCAGCGCTACCCAAGTTAAGGCCGTTCGTAAGTGTTGGACACACAATAATAACCTCAAAATTCAAAGGAGATCTTCTTGTGGGCGATGCAAATGTAGAATCTTCTACGGATGGCGGATTCAATTTGGGATTTGGACTTTCGTATGATGTAACCAAAAACTTCTTTATTCTAGTTCAATATGATTATGTCCGGAATACTATCGGTATAGATGGGTTTCCTGACATAAAACAAGATTTGGGTTACTTTAAAATTGGTGTTGGCTACCGGTTTTGATGGGGTACGAATTACCTTCTTCTTTATCAGTGCGATACCAATGGTTTTAACATTTGTAGGTATCTTTGTACTCTTATGATTGCTATGATAGATGTAGAAAAAATTCGGGAAGATTTTCCTATTTTAAAGAGAGAGGTTAATGGTAGGCCGCTTGTGTATTTAGACAATGCAGCCACTTCACAAACCCCTAAACAGGTTATTGATTGCATTGTTGACTATTATCAAAATCTGAATGCTAACATTCACCGCGGGGTGCACACCTTATCTCAAGAAGCGACCGACGCCTACGAAGCGGCTCGCAAAACCATTCAGACCCATTACAATATTGCCCATGCACACGAGGTCATTTTAACTTCAGGAACAACCCATAGTATCAACTTGGTGGCAAACGGTTTTTCATCTTTCTTGAAATCAGGGGATGAGATTTTGGTATCCGCCATGGAACACCACTCCAATATTGTGCCTTGGCAAATGTTGGCAGAGCGTACCGGTGCGATATTGAAGGTGATTCCCATGAATGAAAATGGGGAACTGGTCATGGAGGCGTATCACAACCTCTTAGGCGACAAGACGAAGTTGGTTTTCTGCAACCATGTTTCCAACGCTTTGGGTACAGTCAATCCCATAGACGAAATTGTAGAAGCTGCACATGCACATGACGCCGCCGTGCTGATTGATGGTGCCCAAGCAGCACCGCATATCAAAGTGGATTTGCAAGCTCTGGATGTAGATTTTTATACCATGTCTGCCCATAAGGTTTGTGGCCCAACCGGTATTGGTATGTTGTATGGAAAACAAAAGTGGCTCAATGCCTTGCCACCATATCAAGGCGGTGGTGAGATGATTGCTGAAGTAACCTTTGAAAAGACCACCTATGCCGATTTGCCCCATAAGTTTGAGGCGGGGACACCCAATATTTGTGGCGGTATTGCCTTTGGCGCAGCGCTGGATTACATGAACGCCATCGGTTTTGAGGCCATTGCTGCTTATGAAGCCGAATTATTGGCCTACGCTACCGAAAAGTTGCTCGAAATCAAGGGAATGAAGATTTACGGGACGGCAGCTGAAAAGACTTCCGTAATTTCATTCAACATACAAGGCATACACCCGTATGATATCGGAACGATTTTGGACAAGTTGGGGGTTGCCGTACGTACGGGACACCATTGTGCCCAACCCATTATGGACTATTATAAAATCCCGGGAACGGTGCGGGCCAGTTTTAGTTTTTACAACACTATGGCCGAAGTAGATGTTTTGGTTGAAAGTGTAAAACGGGCGCAAAGCATGTTGCAATAACGTTTCTGTTAGGATTCCCTTAAAAGATTGATTTACAAATCACTGAATCGTATTTTTGAATAAAAACCGGCAATGACCATTACGGAGATACAAGAAGAAATCGTAGATGAGTTTTCCATGTTTGACGACTGGATGCAACGCTACGAGTACATGATAGAGTTGGGCAAATCCCTTCCGCTGATTGAAGAGGCTTACAAAACCGATGACAATATTATTAAAGGATGTCAAAGCAAGGTTTGGGTGCATGCCGAATTGGATGAAAACAAGTTGGTTTTTACGGCAGATAGTGATGCGATTATCACCAAGGGCATCATAGCCATATTGATTCGCGCGTTCAGCAATCAAAAGCCGCAGGACATTATTGATGCGGATACCGATTTTATCGATGAAATAGGCCTAAAGGAACATTTGTCCGCAACACGCGCCAACGGATTGGTAAGCATGGTAAAGCAGCTAAAGTTGTATGCCATTGCGTACCAAACCCAATTAAACTAGAAAAAAATGAGTGAAGAAATTACCATAGATACCCAAGAACTTGGTGAAAAAATCGTCAAGGTCTTAAAGACTATTTATGATCCTGAAATTCCAGTGGATATTTACGAATTGGGGTTGATTTACGATGTATTTGTCAACGAAGCGAACGACGTCAAGATTTTGATGACCCTTACTTCACCTAATTGCCCGGTAGCCGAAACACTGCCTGTAGAGGTAGAGGAAAAAGTCAAATCCTTGGACTTGGTAAAAGATGCTGAAGTAGAAATCACCTTTGACCCGCCTTGGACCCAAGACTTGATGAGCGAAGAAGCGAAGTTGGAATTAGGGCTTTTATAGTTTCTCAGACATCGGAGGTCAGATATCCGGCGTCAGAGAAAGAAATAAGAACGTAAATTAAATAGAAAACAACCTCATTTCCGTAAAGTGGATTTTATATGGATAAGGGGTTTGAACAGATTCTTGTTTGGAAAAAGGCAAGACAACTCAATAAAGAGATTTACCAACTGACAAGTAAAAACAGCTTTTCCAAGGATTTTGCCCTTCGGGACCAAATCAGAAGAGCTTCAATTTCAGTATCCTCAAATATTGCGGAAGGCTATGGCAGGAAAACAAACAAAGAGTTTTTATACTTTCTTGGTGTTGCCAAAGCTTCTTGTTATGAGGTTAAATCTCAGCTGTATCTGGCTTTGGATGTTGAATATTTGAATAAAACCGAATTTGACAAGGCCTTTTTTATATGTGAGGAAATAGCAAAAATGGTTCATGGTTTAGCAAAGCACTTAGAATCCAAATTCTGATAACTGAATACTGAAAACTTATGTCTGAAATCGTAAACAGAGTAGCAGAAAGTAAACTCATCACTTTTGACCTAGAGGATTTATACCAACCTGGCGAAAGGGTTACTTTGGATATTGCCCAGTGGTTGTATGAAGGCTTGATTTTGCGCGAAAAAGAATTTCGAGCGCAGTTAGATGAATTGGACGGAACAACCTATCAAGATAAATATGTAGCCTTGACTTGTTCTTCTGATGCGATTGTGCCCGGTTGGGCCTTTATGTTGGTCGCCTCCAAACTGGTACCCTTTGCCAAAAAAGTAGTGCAGGGCGATTTGGAAACTTTGGAAACCGCATTATACCAAGAAGCTTTGTCTGGGTATGATTTTTCGGACTTTGAAGACAAACCCATAATTATCAAAGGCTGCTCGAACAAACCCGTACCCCAAAACGCTTACCTTATTGCCATTGCTGAAATCCAAAAAGTAGCCAAAAGTGTGATGTATGGCGAAGCTTGTTCTGCGGTTCCACTCTTTAAAAAGAAAAAACCTTCTTATAAGTAGGCACTTGGATTCCATATCGCACTTCGACTTCATTTCGACTTCGCTCAATGACCGTCTCAGTGTCCGTACGAAATGACTACCTGCTTATAATGGGTAAGTAGCTGAATGGTTGCTGAGCGGAGTCGAAGCATAATTCGGCGGACAGAACTGTTTACCCGCTAACCCGGACGAGATTTAAGTTCTTTTTCAACTTCGTAAGAAACGACATTCAGAAAGAAGTGACATTTTTTACCTTTGGGGTCTAAACAGTAAACTCCATACTATGAAACGACTCCTTTTAATGCTTTCCTTCGTCGGTTTGGCTACTAGCCTACAAGCACAAACGGCTGAAGAAATCAAGGCCGAAATGGCCCCTAAAAAAGATTCCATTGCTGCCATTCAAGGGCGGGTTGATGCTCTACAAGCCCAATTGGATGCCCTTCCGGGTTGGAAAATTGGTGCTTTTGGTACCATTGGCGGTAGTATTTCTGAATTCAACAACTGGTTCGCCCAGGGTATTCCGAACAACTCCTCAGGGAACATTGGTTTTACCGTAAATGCATTTGCCAACCTGCAAGAAGAAAAATTCTTCTGGCGCAATGCGGCGAATGTTAACTTGGCTTGGGTAAAACTAGATGATCAAGACGACCCCACCGATGATGATAGCTTTCGTGAAGCTACCGATGTGTTCAACATTACATCCCTTTATGGTAGAAAATTGAGCGAAAAGTTCGCTGTATCGACTTTGGCAGAATATCGTACTACGCTTTTGAGTAATGTCAATAATCCGGGGTATTTGGATATTGGTATTGGTGCTACTTGGACTCCAATCAATAACTTGGTGGTAGTTATCCATCCGTTGAACTACAATTTCGTTTTTAGCGATGAGGATACCATTTTTGAATCTTCTTTGGGTGCGAAAATCGTGGCGGACTATACCCGACAAATTGGAGCGGTAAGTTTCAAAAGCAATTTGTCTATGTTCCAAAGCTACGAAAGCGGTAATTTGAGCAATTGGACCTGGACCAATTCATTCGCCTATACACTATGGAAAGTGATTGGGGTAGGATTTGATTTTGGACTCCGAAACAACAAGCAAGAAACCTTGAACTTTGTTCAGAATTTGGCCCCTACGCCAGACCCTGAAGCGACCTTTGATTCCATCGACAACGAATTGCAAACCTATTGGACTTTAGGATTGAGCTACTCGTTCTAAAACCCAATATTTTTTAAAGAAAAAAGCCCTCAATTTGAGGGCTTTTGTATTTGGGGCGAACTGCGTTTAAGTATCTTGAAAACCACAGTCAAAAAGTAGGTTAAGTTTATGGTAGACTCGTGGTAACACTAACACTTAAAAACAATTTGAAATTAGGTTTTCTGTGGCTAGACCTTAAATTTTTGTTGTGAACGCAGACAAAGTTGTGGTAGAAAAAGTTAAGGGTTGTCGTTCGTCGACATTCTTAACATTTTGTCTTTTTTAGGCGGAGAATTCATCCAGATTTTCTGGATACAAAAAATGATTGTATGGAAATCGGGTAACATGAATATCCCGAACTTCTTTATAGACCCTTTGCCGGAATTCATCCAAATTTTGTTTGTTCAAAGCGGAAATAAACAAGACGCGGTCACCCAGTTTGCCGTACCAAGTATTTTTCCATTCCTCCAAAGTAAAATGCACTGAGGTGCGTTCGGTGACCAAATCGGTTTCGTCGTAATCTTCAGGGCGGTACTGGTCAATCTTATTGAACACCATAATAGCCTTTTTATCGGCACTTTCAATTTCATCCAAAATCTGATTCACGGAGGCAATGTGTTCTTCAAAATTGGGGTGGGAAATATCTACCACATGCAACAACAAATCTGCTTCGCGAACTTCATCCAAGGTACTTTTGAAACTCTCTACCAGTTGGGTCGGCAATTTTCGGATGAATCCCACCGTATCACTTAACAAAAACGGAAGGTTACCGATGACGACTTTTCGAACGGTGGTATCCAAGGTGGCGAACAATTTGTTTTCGGCAAAAACATCACTTTTGCTGATAACGTTCATCAAAGTGGATTTGCCTACGTTGGTATACCCCACCAAAGCGACCCGGACCAAAGCGCCGCGATTGCCGCGTTGGGTTTCCATTTGGCGGTCTATTTTGACCAATCGCTTTTTGAGTAAAGCAATGCGGTCTCGAACAATCCGACGGTCGGTTTCAATTTCGGTTTCTCCAGGTCCACGCATACCAATACCCCCTCGTTGGCGCTCCAAGTGTGTCCAGAGTCCGGTAAGCCGAGGCAACAGATATTCGTATTGCGCTAACTCTACTTGGGTACGGGCATAACTGGTTTGCGCCCGTTGAGCGAAAATGTCCAGGATAAGGCTGGTGCGGTCCAGAATTTTGCATCGGAGCAACTTCTCAATGTTGTTTTGCTGGGCAGGCGAAAGCTCATCATCAAAAATTACCGAGCCAATGTCGTTCGATTTCACGTAGCGCTCTACCTCTTCCATCTTTCCACTACCGATATAGGTCTTCGGATTTGGGATTTCCACCCGTTGCACAAACCGTTTGGTAACCTCCCCACCGGCAGTATAGGTCAAAAACTCGAGTTCGTCCAAGTATTCCTTTACCTTTTCCTCATTTTGGTTCTTATTGATGACTCCAATAAGTACCGCTTTTTCGTATGCAATGGCCTTTTTTTCTAGCATTCAAACCGTAGATTGTCTGCAAAGCTACGTAATGTTTTGAAAGCGTTTTTTGTATTTTCGATGAGAATCGTAGCCCCATTAAGGCTTGTCGCTAACCTCTCTTTATTTTGGACAACCGTTTCACTGTAGCGTTTTACAATCTCGAGAACTTTTTCGATACCACAGATGATCCTCATACTTTGGATGATGATTTTACCGAAACTGGGAAGAAGCATTGGACCGAGAACCGTTTCCGAAAGAAAACGAAAAAGATTGCAAACACCATTGCGCATATCGGTAAGGAAGAAAGTTCAATTCCTCCTGTTTTGGTTGGACTAGCGGAAGTGGAAAACGCCAATGTGTTGAAAGCCCTTACTAACACGAAAGCCTTGGAAGCGATTCCTTACGATTGGGTACACTTTGATTCCCCCGATGAGCGAGGGATTGATACTGCCCTGCTGTATAACACTGACCATTTTGAGGTTTTGAATTCTGAGATTCTTCCACTTTTCATTCATGAAGAGAACGGGGTCCGCGACCTTACCCGAGACATATTATATGTATACGGAAAGCTAAACGGAGAACCTGTACACATTTTTGTCAACCATTGGCCTTCGAGAAGAGATGGTGCGAAAGAAACTGAGTTCAAACGCCTAAAAGCGGCGAAAACCGTTCTGGCTAAAATCGATACGATTGATAAAGAGGTATTCAATTGCATTGTGATGGGAGACTTTAATGATAATCCTACAGCAAAAAGCATCGAAACTTTGATGCAGTCACAGCGGTTTATCAATCCCATGCAAAGTTTGTTATCTCGAAAAATGGGTAGCGCCAATTACAAAGGACAATGGAGTTTGTTTGACCAAATTATTTTATCCCATAGCTTTTTGAATTTTGAACCTGGCACACATAACTACAAAGGCGCACAAATTTTTGCGCCTAAATTTCTGCGAGAACGGAAAGGGAGGTACAAAGGCACCCCATTTCGTACCTATGCCGGTAAAAAATATCTGGGGGGCTACAGTGATCACTTTCCCGTTTACGTAATTTTCCAGAAAAACTAAAAGAAAGAAAAGTACTACACCACACAAAATTCACCTTTCACAACAGCTCGTCTGTATACAGTGTGTAGTTCATCGAGATAAAAGGGTTTTTTATCGATGAAAACACAGCTAAAAATAGATTTGTAGTCCAAATCCTACCAAACCAAGGAATTATGGACTATCCAAACCGGACCAAAACGCATTGCGGGCACCTTCTATTTTTCTGCGCTTTTGTCTTTTTTCAATTCGGGTTTGCCCAAGAAATACATGTGTCATCTGTTGATGATGAACTTACCGTTAAAGCGGATTTGTTGTCTTTAATAAAAGACTTCAAATATGAGAACGAAGTTACACAAGCTAAGCTAGGTGTTTTGTTTTCGAATCACATGAAGTCTACAGAAAATGGTCGAGAGTTGGGGTTGGTTGATTTGGGTGAAGATGGAACGCCACTTTTTTATACCACCTATGCCAATATTTCAAGCTATGTTTCCAGAGCAAATTCCCTTTACACGGATGGGCTTTTGAATTTGGGATTGGATGGTGCTGGAATGCAGGTTGGGGTTTGGGATGCTGGCGTAGCACTTAATTCCCATCAAGAATTCCAGAATCGGGTACGTTCCGGTGACGCTTCTAATGATATTAGCAGTCATGCAACGCTAGTTACGGGCAATTTGGTGTCAACAGGTCTTAAACCTGATGCCAAAGGAGTTGCTTTTAAAGCCAACGCTATCAGCCATGATTGGACGCGAGATAAAATTGAAGTGGCTGAAGCAGCCGCTCAAGGACTGCTATTGAGCAACCATTCCTACGGGATTAAGTCAGACCGTGTGCCAGATTGGTATTTCGGTTCCTATATCAAGGTTTCGCAAGATTGGGATAAAATCATGTACAATGCGCCCTACTATCTTATGGTAACCGCAGCGGGCAATGCGCAACGTTCGAAAGACAATGCATCACCTGTATACGGACAAAGCGTAGACGGTTTTGATATGCTTTTGGGCTTCGCCACAAGCAAAAATGGTATTACAGTAGGGGCTGCCAAAACCACTATTGGAAACCAAGGACAGCTCAAACATGCTGAGGTTAGCACGTATAGTAGTTTAGGACCGATTGACGATGGGCGTATCTAACCAGATTTGGTGGGCGATGGTGCTTCCATATTTTCAACTACCTCAAAAACCAATGCCAGTTATGGAACTTCTACGGGTACCTCTATGG
>ERZ1740062.864-NODE-864-length-13793-cov-5.342481_pt1 | contig 13793 bp, 6 predicted proteins | sample MGYA00581741_ERZ1740062 | MGnify/ENA primary metagenome ERZ1740062 (study PRJEB43018, sample SAMN04849747) | marine metagenome | isolation source: floating plastic debris | place: Pacific Ocean | collected 2008-09-01 | study: EMG produced TPA metagenomics assembly...
GATAATAACAGATATTAGCGGCATAGTAGCTCTCATGAAATTTATCTCCCTATTTATTGATTTTTCATGCTTAGCCCGCAAGACTATAATGTCTTTATAAATACATGAATTCAAGTTTTAGCTAATCAGTTTTACATAGGGATATTTTTATCAACAATGTTTAATTGTCGATAAAATCATGATTATTATACCAAAACAATAAAAAAATAACTTGAATTATACTGATTATTTTTTGATTATTTTTTTGCTAGATGGAAATAATAATTTACAGAGATTTGTGTTCGCTAATTCAATAAAAATAACATCTAACTTCAGACAGATTTAAATCCATATTGTATATGGACTATCTATGATAAAGTAAGATTTTGAAATTTAATTTAATTTGATTTAATTTGATTTAATTTGATTTAATTCAATTTCGACTTTATCCTCAATTATTGTCACTTATCCCATTCCTGTAGTTTTTGTTTTACTGCTTCAATTTGACTATAGCTGCTAGGAACTTTCTTAAGTAAATCAATAGCTTCTTGTTGCTGACCGCTGGAAGCTAATACTTCAACAGCATATTTATGCCTTACTCTACCTAAATATTCTTCTAAACAAACTGGTTGCTTGTTATTTTGATACTGTGTCTCTATTTCATCAAGAGTTTGCTTCAATGTTGATATTGCTTTTGAACTAATATTTTCATTGTTATTCTTTATAGATTGGTAATTTTGGATACCTGCTTGAGCATTAGCAATTGCGCGGTCGCAAGTTTGTTCTTTTGTTTTTGGAGGTTTTCTATCAGCTGTATCTTTTCCGGAATTAGAACTTACCCAAAACATCAAACCAAAGGATAAAATTATTAAAGGTAATAGTATTAATCCCCCTAGCTTCCAATAATTTTTTGTGGGTTTATCAATAGGATTGTGAATTACTTCCTCTTCAGATACAGGTTTTTTAATATCTGGTAAATCTAATTTCCAAAGTTTAATTGTTTCATCACCGCTTACAGATACAGCATAGCGATTATCTTGAGTCAAATCCACAGAAGAAACAACATCTGTATGTTCTTCAAATACTTTTAAACATTCACCCGTGCTAATATCCCAAATTTTCAGAGTTGCATCTCCGTTACCCGATATAGCAAAGCGATTATCATGAGAGAGAGAAACTGAATATACGTCAGAATCTTCTTTAAGTGTCAGCAAACATTCACCAGTTTCAATATCCCAATACTTTAAAGTTCTATCAAAAGCACCGGACAAAGCAAATTTACCATCGGAACTAAAACAAACTGAATGTATTTCAGCAGTATGTCCGATGAAAGTACGCAAGCATTTACCCGTACTAATATCCCATAATTTTAAACTGCAATCAAAGCTACCGGATAGCGCTAAACTTGCATCAGTATTCAAAGCAACCGAACGTATTCCATCTTGATGTTCATTTAAAGTAGAAACGCATTCTTCAGTTGTGACATCCCATATTTTCAAAGTTCCATCGTAACTACCGGATACAATTAAATTATTATCGCGACTCAAGATAACCGAAGTAACTGTATCGGTATGTTCCTCAAATGTTTTAATGCAATTTCCGGTTTGAATATTCCAAAGTTTAATAGCTTTGTCAGCGCTTCCGGAAACTGCTAATTTTTTATCGTGACTGAGATAAACTGAATAGATAGCATCTGTATGTCCATCAAAAGTAAGCTGATAATTGAGTAAACTGTTTTGAGGAGAAAGTTGCCAAAGTTTAAGCGTCTTATCAAAACTACCGGATAAAGCTGTTGTTCCATCCGAACTTAAACAAATCGAAGTTATATAGTCTGAGTGATTATTAAAATCGGGTTTTGGTTCTAATTGAGGAGATTTTTCTAGTATTTGTGAGTGGTTTGTAACTTCGGGTTCTGATTCTTATTGTGGAATTAAATCTTGTATCTGTGGAAGTAAATCTAGAGCATTAATAGTATCTGCTTGCAAAAGTGCTTTGTTTAATTTATCTTTGGCTTCTTGATTTCTTTGTTGTTTTAAGAGTAACTCACCACTTTTAAACAAAACAATCGCCATTGCTTCAGCGGAAATTTCTTGTGCTTTAACTTCTGCTTCTAAATATTTTAACAGACAGTATTTATCATCAATAGTAGCTTCTGAAGCCAAACCTCGCTTGAAAAGTTGCCAGCGCTGTTTATACTTGATTGTAGATGTAAAAGCAATCGCATCTTGCAGAAGGTTACGCGCCCAGTTAATATTATATTGCCATCCTAATATCAGATATTCTGTCAGCTTAGTATCGTTCCAAACTGAATTTTCATCATATTCCTTTTCATCGCGCCACTGCCAATGATGAATTAAATTACTGATTGTCTCGGTGACTTCTTGTTTTTCTAATTGCTGTTTTATACTTAAATTTTCAATCAGTAAATCCAAACGTTGTTGGAAATAGTTTCTAGCTTGTCGATTGATATCTAATATTTCTGGACTCAAGCGCTGTTCTGGCTCTAATAAATACTCTTGAATAAATACTTTGTACTGTTCATCTAACTTAAATTCATCCGGTGAAACAAATGAATAGCGGTAATGAAGTTGTTGTAATCTAGAGTGTAGTTCTGTATTATCTTGAGCTTTGAGTGTTTTTCTCAAAAATTCTTGTTCGGGACGACGCATTATTGCTAATGCATAAACTGCTTGTTTATCTTGTTCGTTTAGACAGCTATTAAGAAAAAGTTGTGCTACTAAACGTCTTTTCCCTTTGGTGAGAATCGGTGCTTCTGGATGATTAAAAATTGTGTCTTTAGCAACGCCATCGCGCCACATATTTGCTAACATTTTGACTGCTAAAGGATTGCCAAAGGTTAGCTTTTTAAATTTTTGAGCATCTAAATCTGTAATCGGTCTGTATTCAACAAATTTATTAAAATATTCTTTGATATTATCGGAGCTAAATTCGCTAACCTGTAAACTAACAACATTGTGGGGAAAATCTTGGGTATAACCCCGAAAATCAACACCATCATCTAAATCTGCTATGGAATTAACAGCTTCATAGCAAACATTCGCATCAGTATTTTGGTCTTCTAGTAAAGCAATTAGCAACTCAGAAGCTCTAGGATGATTTATCTTACTTAAAGCTCGTGCTGCTTCTATTTTAGTTTCTGTTTTTATATGACAAATTTCTTTCTGGAGAAAATTTATGACTAAATAATCTCGCAGTATTAAATGTCTAAAACTATAGCTTGCAGGATTTTGATTAGCAGAAACTATTAAATTTAACTGTTGGGATAGGGTAATTAGTTCATCAATTTTCTGTTGAGCATGTTGATGATAATGTCTTTGGATTACAAGCTCAAAAATATTCATATAAATTTCATTATCATCGGGGTATAAATCCCCCATCATTGCCACAGCAGCGTGTCCTAATAGATTTTTGAGTTCATCTAAAGATAATGGTAAATTTTCTTGATGAGTTTCCCAATATCGTTTTTCTAAACGCTGGTAGGTCTTTTCTAAAAAGCTATTGAATAATTCACCTATATTACTAATTGCTGCGACTTTATCAATATCCTGAGTGCTTTTACAAGTTTCTACAAAAATACTTAATAGCAAGGGATTGCTAACCATTTTTCGCAATCCTCTATTTCTCCTCAGCAGATTCCAAAGTATTTTATTTATTTGACTATCATCATCGAAGGCTTGGTTTATATAGTCTTGAATATCCTGGTTTTGTAAAGCTTTAAGTTCAACTGCTCCTTTAAGAATAATTTTTTGATTATTATTGTTCGTTATATGTTGATAATCTTGACTCCGACAGCTAATTAGCATTTTTGCATCTGCAAATTCTTGAGTAAACTTAGATAGTTGTTGCAGAAATTCTAAACGATAATCTTGCTTTTCTGAGTTAGGGTCTTCTGGTAATTTAGAAACATTATAAGGAAGCTCGTCTAGTCCATCAAATATAAATAAAACTTGTTGCTCTTGAATTTTTTGCTGCAATAATTCTCGCGAATAAGATGTATGATAAGCAACCCAATTAATAATAGGCAGTTGTTTATTACTCCAAGTCCAAATTTGTAAAAATATGACTGAACAATCAGCATTTTCAATTTTTATATTTTCCTGAAATTCTTTTAATAAATAACTTTTGCCTATTCCCGGTTCCCCAAGTAATAATAAATTGCCGTCATATGCATCGAAAGCATTTTGTAGGCTATTAAAATAAATTGGTTCCGTTGAAGAAACAACTTGGACGTAATTTGGTTTATTTTCTAGATTGCGAGAGAATGAAAAGAAATTATTTTGGTTATTCATAGTATTTTATATTATTCATAATACCTACTTAATTTAACCTCACCCCAGCCCTCTCCTTATTAAGGAGAGGGTAAATGGTAAATTTTTTGCTATATCTATAGCCGAATTTGTACAGCTTCCTTATCCTCAGCTAATTCTTCATCAGTCATTTTAGTTAAGGCTTTTTCAAAATAAGCATTATTTGGTTCTCCTGTATTTATTATGCTTTCAAGTAATGCAGGACGTTTATCTTTTGGATAAAGAGCAATCATATAATCTAAGTAGCTTGGCATTTTTTCTTGTGGTGTTTTAGCGCATTCTATGCTGTAAGAAAGAATATCTCCTCTACCATGGAATCTGTTATTAAGCTGCTTAAGTTTTTCTCCTATAATGTCAATTTGTTCGTTACTCGCACCAGCAGCAGCCGCAATTGCTAAAACTAAAGCACTTCTTTCTTGAAATGAAGCACAAGCACCACCCGTACAAAATCCCGCATGTGCATCATTAGCTCGTCCTTCTAAAGCTGCTGTTCCCCTACCAGTCATGGGAATTTTGCGCTTTTCACCTCTCGGAGTTTTAAAGTTAACATTACCAGCAAAGTTGATTCCATTTTCGATAAATGGCAATAAGTATGCTTTTATTTCTAAAGGTAGTATTAGTTGCTGCAAAGTTAATTCTAAAGCAGCAGTATCAGTTGTTTTTTCACCTAATTTTGTTCTATCCCCATCAGCTTCAGCGTAGGGATTACCTGTTTCGGGAAAGTTAATTATTAGGTTGTTACCAATAAATTTAATACCAAGAAAACTAAATGCTTCCGCTTGCGTTTGAGGCTCAGAAATTTTGGTGAATGTTTCGGATATAGTCACAACTTTTCCTTGCGGTGTAGGATAAGAATTGCCTTCTCTAGCATTGACGATAAAATTCATTTTGTTCTCCAAATATTTTTACAGTTATCAGTGAGCAGTGACAAGTAGCAAGTAGCAAGTAGCAAGTAGAGAGTAGCAAGTAGCGAGTAGCAAGTAGCAAGTAAAATCTATATCTATGTTTATTATCAGGTGATAATCAGTAAACAAATTCATTACTCATTACTCATTACTTGCTACTCAAAAAAATTTTCCCATCAAGCATTAAGTAAGTTGGCACAAATAAACGGACAAAATCTAAATTATCCTTAGACCCTTATTGCTACTTACTACTCCTTAGTCTTAACTATAATTTTCAACACCGACCTAATTAACAGGTAGATGATATTCTTTGAATAGCAATTCATATTTTTCTCTAATTTCATCATTGGTATAATCCGGATAACGTTTTAAAGCCTTATATGCAGTTGGATGCTGTGTACGCTTATATATTTCGGATAATGCATTTTCAACAGCGCTTCTTACGGTATTAATTGGGTCATTTCGCCACATATTAATCAACCTTTCTATAATGTTAAATTCATCTAATTCTTGCTGATTAGCATTAATAGTACCTGATGCAATCACAGCCGATTCTCGCTTGATTCGGTCTTGATTATTTAGCTGTTCAATTAACTCGTGAATTGTAGAAAAAGAAAGCGATTGTGGGTTCAACTGCTCTAAATAAATTGCAGCCTTTTCTCTTGCATCATCCGATGCTGTTGCTATGGATTCTAATGATGCTTGAGCCGGATTCCGGACGCTGCTAAATTTATCTTCACGGCAGACTTTATTTAATGCATCTATAGCCGTTGTTGCTTTGAGTTTACCTAGCGCTATAGCTGCTTGTTTTCGCACGTAAGAATCGGCTTCTTGTTGGTAATCTACTGCTTGAATTAATTGCTCAACGGTGGTTGTGTCAGCTATCCCGATTTCTCCTAGTGACTGTGCTACGGTAGCGCGGATATCTGGTTCTTGGCTTGAAGTTCTAAGTAATTGAACGAGCTTTTCGGCCGCTTGTGGGTATTGACTCAACTTTTGGGCACTGATTACTCTTGTATCTAAATCGGGACTAGATAAACCTTCAATGAGTATGTCAAAAGGTGCATTGCTAATTTCTTGGGAATCTTCTTGATTTAATTTACCTGCAAGTATCAAATTTCGTTGGATTTCTTTGATGATTTCTACAGGTTGAATTTCTCTTGACTTGATTACCGTGTATATTTCCTGTAGTGCTTTCGCTGCTGCTTCGCGAACGTTGCTAATATAGTCGTTTCGCATTGCAGTTACTAAACCTTTAACTGCTTGCGATATCTGTGACAAGCTTGTTTTATTTGTAACTATCTTGCCTAATTCGCGAGCTGCTGTTTCGCGCACGTAACGGTCTGTTGCTGCGTTGTTCTCGGAAGGATGTACGGGTAATGAGAGGAAGTTGATTAGTTCGGTAGTTGTAATGCCATCATCATACTTTGCTAAGGCTTTAATCGTTGCCACAACTACATCGGGGTCTTTATGCTCTAAAGTTTTTTGTAAAGCTAATTTGGCTGCATCGTTTCTCTTTCCGCTATCTGCAAGGTTTCTTTGTGAAGCAATTACCCATGCGACTTTCCCGCTACTTTGATTAATCGCTTGACGGAGAATGTAGTCGCATTTGGGTGAATCTACGATTTCATAGGTGTCAAAAAATATTACTAATGGTGTTTCTTGAGCTATATTGGCAATTCCAATTCCTAAAGATACGGCCAGGTGTATTTCTTGTTGTGGAAAAACTTCTAATTCTTGTGAAGAAAGTTGCAGCTTGATAAATTCTTTTACCTGTTGAAATTCATCAAGTTCTTCCTCATCTAAATTTCTTTCATCTTCGTTTAATAAATAAATAATTCCATCAACTCCTAAAGGACGTAAATTTTCTATAAAATCTACATCTTTGACAGTCAAATTCTTTAACGCGGCTGCAATTTTATTATTTGCATTTTTGCATAAATCCTTAGTTTGACGATATTCCTCAAAGTAATTATCCCAACCTTCAAAAACGAATTTTTGGTAAATTACTTCTAAAACAACAGCGGATTCGATATTATCGTGACCGACCCTTAGTTCGGAATATCTCTCGTATTCGTAAGCCCAATCTAAAAGTAAACTGTTAACTTTATCTTTTAAAGCTTTTTCCACAACCATTTGACGCAAACGGTTAAGAAAAGCAGATTTACCCATTCCCTGATGTCCGTAAGGTAAGAAAATTTGCGGACTATTATTTTTAGAATGAGAATTTAATAGAGAACCTAAGATTTGTTTAAAACTTTCTTGCTGTTCCTCACGTTCTATAAATATGGAAGGTGCCCCATCGGCTTCCGGGATAACATTTTCATTAAATATCCACTGATAAATTGGGTTAAAAGACTCTAAATAATTTCCTCTACGCGTTACTAGCCCTGTATAGCGAAACTCTAGCTGTTCTGGTGTTTTATCAATGGGAATTTGACCATTCTTAAAAAGTTGATAACAAAGATGCCGTAATTTATTACTATTTTTACTATCTAATATTCTGCGATAAATAGTTCTAAAATGTACGGGAGAATCTTGCTTATCACTATCCCAATACTCAACTATATTTTGGATACTATTTTTGACTGCTTCTGATTCTGTACCAGGATTAATGAAATGTCCTCCAGATAAAAGCCGACAAATTTTTTGCGTTAAAAAAGGTTGACCCCCAGTCCATTTTAATATTTCTTCTAATACAGCATGAGGATTATTTGTTTTCGTATTCAAGCCCGTACCTAAATTGAAAGCTTGCTCTAATTTAAAACCCCTTAGCTCAATTGCTCTACCAATTCCAAAAGTGCTTTTCTTAACTAATTCATAGGGAGTCGCTCCCCCAAAAAATGCAAAGGAAATACGTTGATATTCGGGAGAATCAGCACGTTTATTATAAATAGCTGCTATTTGTTTAAAGAATTCATCTGCTGGGTTAAAATCAAGCTCAATGATATTATCAATTTCGTCTACAAATATAATAATATTTTTCGGAATATTTTTTAACAGTTCGTCAAAAAAAGCTCTAAACTTACTAGCAGGTCTACTTTCATTTTTATGAGAAAACCAGTCTTGAAATAGATTTGATTCTAATTCTAATGCTTCAGCAATACTGAAGATAATTTGTTCGTACCAGTCTTTACGGGTAATATCTTGCTCAATAATTTCTGACATATCAATCCAGCAGCAAATAAAGCCTTCAGCTTGGAGACGGTGCATTGTCTTTTTACCCAAACTAGACTTTCCCATTTGACGAGCGTTAAACACATAACAATACTCTGCTGCTCTGAGAAAGCTATAAAGTTCGTGGTCTGCTTGACGACTTACATATGTAGGAGAATCCTTACTTAAAGCTCCCCCAACTTCATACTGAAAATTGTTTTGTATATTCATTTTTATAATCCTAAATACTGACTGAAGTAGAGACGATATAACTCGCAAAAACATTCAACTTTGTGAGGTTTTTTTTTGTCGCGTTTAATTAATCCCATACTTTCTAAAACATTCGCTTTTTGAGCATCTATCTGTACTGCTGATTTCGTCGCTAATACCTTTTTATACTCTTGCTTTAAATTATGTGTTTCTAAATTATTCCACTGGTAAAGCAAATCCTCTGCAAATGGGCCTGCTTCGGTTGCTGCTAATTCTAGAAACTGAGAAAATGTCATTTCCTGATTAGCAATCTTGTACAAAGCCACTCGCACCATATACGGATGACCTCCAACTAATTCCATTAACTGTGTGATTTTTTCGGATTGCCAATTCAACCCGTGTAGTGCTAATAGTTTCTTTATCTGTGATGCATTAAATTCCGGTAGCTCAACCGATTCCCCAACGTTAAAAGGTGATTTATTTTTACTGGTTTCTGTATAGTCCTGAGAATGTACAATAATCATTTTCAGTTTTTGCCAAATAAGTTCGGATGCACTTCTTTCGTAAAAAACTCGTAAAAGTGCAAAGAATTCGACATCTATTTGAGAATTACCAAATATTGTATCAACTTCATCTAAGACAATTACTAAAGGTTTATTGATGACTGTGAGTATATATTTTTGTATATATATCCGACACTTAGCCTTATTATTTGGAACTAAAGATTTTTGCCAAAACTCAGCAACATTATTCTCTATTTGTAATTCTTCACTATTTAATTCTAAGATAATACTTTCACAAAACTTTTGTAAGAAAATGCCCAAGTTTTGCAATGTATCTGTATCAAATTCCCGAAAGTTTAAGCAGACAGTATGAAAACCTTGTTGCCGTTCGTGTTCTTTCATGCGAATAGTTGCAGAGGTCTTACCCCACTTTCTTGGCGCTTTGATGCGCCGTAAAGCTGTACTGCGCCCATCTATATTACTGTTGCAATTTTCTATATAAAATGGTGAATTCAAACGAACCGGGCCACTGGGAAATTCTATCGGTGGAACTGTATTTAGGTCAGAACTTTTCGCGACAAATGGAAGTCGAGAAGGGATAGTTTCTTCACTTTCATAACTACTATCCGAAATTTTTAACAACTCTTCCCGCGCTATTTTGGCATTCTGATAACGCTTAGTATAGTCAAAAGATACCATTTTGCTCAAAAAATCGGCGAAAGCATTACTAACACAATCCCTGACTTCATCGCGCCAAATGACTGTACCCTTATCTTTAGATAATTCTATTGCAGATATTCCGGTTAAAGCTTGAATTGCAGTAATTCCCACCGCATAAATATCGCTGCTATAAAAATGTGGCTTGCAATTTAACTGTTCTATTGGTGCATATCCGGGGGTGCAAAACACAAGAGAGTTCGGATTGACGCGAATTTCTCCATTTTCTATTACCAGGGTACTAGTTCGCTTTACCGAGCCAAAATCTATCAACATTAATTGGCGATCGCCATTTCTCCGCATGATATTCGCCGGTTTAATGTCCATATGAAGTATTCCCCGGTTATGGACAAAGGCAAGTATTTCTAGAATGTCCGTTAAAAAATCCTTGGTTTGAGCTTCACTCCAGCGTTTTCCTGGTAAAATTTCGTGAGTCAAATCATTTCCATCAATATGCTCTTGAATCAAATAATATTCTTTGTTTTGCTGAAAATAATCATAAACTTCAGGAATCAGCGGATGGAACTGTCCTAATTCTTTAAGGACTGATGCTTCTTTAGAAAATTGTTTCCAAATTCGCGGGTCTGTGATGGTTGGCTTGAGTTTCTTAGCTACATATAATTTATCATCTCGAAAATTTAGACTTTCAGCAATAAAAGTTTCCCCAAAACCTCCTTTTCCTCCCAAAGAATGTTTAATTCTGTATTTCTCACGCAGTATCTTACCTTGCATCGGGTTATCTTCGTTACCCCTCCATGAAAATATGCTATTTATCTTAGAACCGATTTGCCAGTTGATTTGAGGCTTTTTGTAATCGTTCATAATTAATAATATTTTTAGCCAAAATTGATATAGTCTCTGCTTTCCATCTTTTACTATTGCTAGCTACTAAGTAAGTCGGCACAAATAAACCGAGCTATGTAACAGATTGTAAATCACCCTTATATTCCCTATTCCCTTATCCGAATTATGATTTTCAATACCGACCTACTTATATGTGATTCAAAGGTATATCGTTGTTTTTAAGTATAATTACGATTTTTATAAAATTTATTTACATAGTACGGTCAGCCACCACTACTTAGGCTAATCCTACCTGCCATAATAGCAGCAGCAACTTCCCTCAACCGATATTTTGAAATATTCAAGTATTAATATAAAGTATGTAACCACTACCCTTAACCGTTAAGAGAAACTTTGGTTCGCCAGAATCGGTCTCTATTTTATTGCGAATGCTCCAAATTAAGCGATTCACTTCCGCATTAGTATGACCAAACTTTTCTAACCAAATTGCCTGCAATAATTCTTCATAACTACATATTACTGGCTCATCTCTATTTTTATGATTACATTGAGCCATATAGTGAATTAATCTTCTTTCTTGTGGAGTCAAATTAATTTCTTCTTGGTTTCGAGACGTTTTACGAAATAGCTTTTCTTGACTCAAGCTATATTCCAAAGACTCTACATATTGAAAATTTTTGACTTCTTGAGTTTGGCTTGGATCTCGAAATTTCAAATGCCAAAATATATAATCATCAGGTTCAATTAATTTACCCAATATGAGAATTTCATCCCCATCAGCCAGAGCTAACTTTCCATCACTGCGAACATCAAGAAAATCTTCTGTTAGAGTACGCTGCACAAAAGTACCATTAGCACTACCTTCATCTAAAACCCACCAGTGACCAATATTATACTCTAAAACACAGTGTCTTCGAGATACTTTTTTATGTGGGTCTGGTAATACAATATCATTTTCTTTCGAGCGTCCAATTGTGACAACATTTTTATATTTTTGCGGTCTAACAATATCTTCAATTTTGATAATATCTTCCGAGCCATCCGGTCTTTGAACTTCTAAAAATGGGTATTCTGAATCCATTCATTTATCCTTTTAGCTGTTCTTTCCTACTTTACTTATTAGCTTATCACCACCTTCTTTTGAGGTACATTGAAATTGAATTGAAATTGAATTGAAAACCCAAGAACTAATTAGATGTTTGTTGAATAATTCCTATCTTTTTATTCTAAGTAGGTGCGTAAGAAAATTTATAACTATGTTATTGCGAGCGAAACCTCTCCTGGAGGTTGCCATATACTGCAATAATTGCATTCTCCAACTCAAAGATAATGCAAGATTAATCTAAATATTTATAATTAAATTTACTATTTCAACTGACATTAACTATATTAAAACTAATTCGATTTAAGGAATAAATAATTCTATTAAAAAAGTAAAATCTCAAAACCCTATCCCATAAAGCATTTACCGCTTACCCTTTCATCCAGGGAATACCATAAGCTTCTTCCATATGACGAGAGATGTAGTTCATAGAACGGTAGCAATGAATCAAGTTCATTTTTACCTTGGGAGTCAACATCATCTCGTTGATGGTACCGTCACCAGACCACTGAGCGACTACGCGCAAGCCGATTTCTTCTAAGAGGATACGGCTAGACCAAGCGTCACCACCAATGTTGTAGTCACCAATGATTGCTACATCGTAAGGACCTGGTTCGTAATCAAGAGTATTTTCCTTAGCAGCTTTATCAGCAGCAGGGAATACCCAGTCACGAATAGCATCGTTAGCAATGTGGTGTCCTAAAGACTGAGATACACCACGGAAACCTTCACAACGAGCGGGGATAACTGGCTTACCAAGGTCTTTGGAAGCTTTCTTAGCAACCGCTTCGATGTCGTCACCTATGAGACCGTTAGGACGTTAAATAAAAGCCCATTATTCCTGTAAATTGTTATATATAAACATTGTGCTTTGATTTACTTGTTTATATAGGACAATTTTTTAGTCAAAGAATAGTAAAAATGGACGATATACAGGGTAAGGTTTTTATTGACTTTGAGGTTCCAGCCACTTCTGATGGTTCCTATGAAGGCAGAAAAAAGATAATAGAAGCAACTGATAAACATTTGAAGATGAAATTCGAGCAAGAATTAATAGAAGTCAATCAAAGACTCAAGTTAGGCAAAACTAAAGTCAGGCTATTTTGTATAGGTGGAAGTATTCAACTTAGAGCAACTCTTCCATTAAAACCAGGAGAGATCCATAAACAAGGAAGAACTAAAAAACAATACTATATATCTTTAGCTATTCCAGCTAATTTTGATGGGTTAAAAACTGCTGAAGAAGAAGGTTATGAATTAGGTAAATTAATTGCACGCAAAACTTTTACATGGACGGATAAATATTTAGGAATTAGAGCAACTAAGGATAAAGATATTACTTTTAATGAATTTTATAACGAATTTGATAAAAGATATTTTCAAACAAGAAAAAGAACAATTAGAAGTGAAAATAGTTTAAGAAGCTATAAAGAATGGTATCGTAGTTATTTTTTGGATGATTCAATAATTAACGAATCTAACATCAAGTTTAAAGTTGAATCTACTAAAACCCCTCATGCAAGAAAAACTTCATTGCAGTTAGCAAAAGTAATTTGCAAAATGCTAAATATTGCAATCGTTTTTGAAGATTTAAGAATTATTTACAAGCCCAAAGCAAGGACGATTCCGGACGACCATACAATTATTAAGTCGATTCAACTTTTTGAAGAACGCTCAAAAAAAGCTAAATGTACCTTAGAGGAAAGTAAAAATTCCTGGAAATTATATAAATTGATTTATAGTTTATTAGCTATTTATGGACTACGACCTAGAGAAGTTTTAAATAATCCAGATTTAGAATGGTTTATGTCTTCTGAAAACGAATACAGTACCTTTAAAGTGCATGAATCAAACAAAACTGGATATAGAGAAGTTTTTCCTTTTGTACCCGAATGGATTGAAATTTTTGATGTCAAGAATCAGGAAGCGATTGAACTATTAAAAAAAAGAAGTCTTAGCTGGAAGACTTCTACAGAACTTAAAAATAGAATAAAAGGAATTTCTAATACATTTAAGATTTGCAATATACCCTTTGTTCCATATGATTTGAGACATGCTTGTGCAATTAGGGCACATTTACAAGGACTAC
>ERZ1740062.865-NODE-865-length-13780-cov-6.881166_pt1 | contig 13780 bp, 12 predicted proteins | sample MGYA00581741_ERZ1740062 | MGnify/ENA primary metagenome ERZ1740062 (study PRJEB43018, sample SAMN04849747) | marine metagenome | isolation source: floating plastic debris | place: Pacific Ocean | collected 2008-09-01 | study: EMG produced TPA metagenomics assembly...
CGAGGCGCGTGTTGAGGAGCGCATCATTCAGCGTGATCTGATCCATCACGACTTCGCCAGCGGCGACCGTGATCGTGGCGTTCAGCATATTCAACGCGGCGAGATCAAGCGGCGTGTCGTCCCAATCCTCGTTCAGGCTGGGCTCCGTATCAGCTTGCTGTGATCCCGCCCCGAGAAACGGCGTCAGGTCGAGCCGCGGCATCGATAGGTTCGCGACAATGCGGGGGAGGTCGCCGCTCAGGTCAGCCCCCACGCTGCCAGTCGCGGTCGTATCGTCGAGCGTGATCGAAGCCTGTTCCAGATTGGGGGCGGAGACAGAGCCTTTGGTCTGTCCGGAAATGGCAATCCTGTTGAGCGAGTCGCCCGCTGGCAATTCCGTGCCCAGGGTCGACAGAACCGCGCGTGGATTGTCGCTCGAAAATTCCAGCATGCCATCCAGCGCCTGATCTCCAGCGAGACTGAAGCTGCCGCAATAGTCGGTCATCAGGTCTTGTCCGCGCTGCTTCAGCGTGATGCCGGTCAGGCTTGGCGTAGAGACCGGACCGCTCACGCTGGCAACAAAGTCGACATTGCCCAACATGGTCAGAATCGGGATCAGCGTGTTGCCGGGTTTCAGAAGCCGTTGTGCATCGGCGGCGTTCAGTTCGACCTGACCTTCCATGGTCGGGATCTCACCGAGTGTGATGGTGCCAGCATAGTCCAGATCCAGGCCAGTGGCAGCCAGGTTCAGATCCGAAAAGGCGATGGTGGCGCTTGGCATGTCACCGCTAATCGTGCCCTTGGCCCGCAGCGAGTCGAGATTGCTGGCCACAATCGGCAAACTGTCGCCGCCGAGAAAGGGCAGGACTTGTCCAATCGTGTCGGAGGACAGCTCGAACGCGCCATCCATCGCGACCTGCTCGGCCAGGGTGAAGGCGCCATCATAGCTGATATCGCCGTAAATCGTGCCCAGGTCGGCGCGGACCGTGACCGGCTGTTGCGCATTCAGCGCCGCGATTGTTTCCAGGCGCACATTATAGTCGAAGGGCTGGCCATTGAGAAAACCTTCGCCCGTCGAAGACAGGGGCTTGTCGAGGGCGGACAGACGGGCTGTCGCATCGAACTCGGTCAGCGCGTATTCCGTGTCTGTGGTTCGATCGCGATAATAGACGGCGGCGTTGGACAACGCCGCGCGATCAATCCCGGTCTCAAAGCCGCCGCCAGCGTCATCCGGCGCCTCTTCCGCGGGCGTTTCCTGTGTCGGTCCAAACTCCCAATTGGCGCGGCCATCTTCCAGACGCTCCAGGCGAACGGTTGGATCATTGAGCGTGATCTGAGCAATCTCGACCCGGCGCGAAATCAGGGGCAGGAGCTTGACGCTGGCGCGCAGACTGCCAGCCTCGATCATCAACGGGTCGGAAAACCCTTCCGGGTTGGCCACTTCGACCCCGTCCACGCGGGCGGCAAAGGTCGGGAACACCGAGATCCGCGCATCGCCGTTCAGCGTCACATCCCGTCCCAGCGCCTTGGTGGCGGCCGATTCGATCTGCGCCTTATAGACCTCGGACGGGATCAGAAACGGCACCGTGACGAGGGCGCCGATCAGAAGGGCCAGGATAATGCCAATGATGATCAATATGCGTTGCATGGGAGGAGTCTGGCCTATTTTTGCTGTATCGAAGCTGAATAGCTGCAACTCATGTCAATGTCATGGCAATTGACGCTTGACCGCGAAAAAGCGCACGTATAGATCAGCCTCTGACCGCTTCGGCGGCGAAGCCCATGCGCGGGTGTAGCTCAGTTGGTTAGAGTACCGGCCTGTCACGCCGGGGGTCGCGGGTTCGAGTCCCGTCACTCGCGCCATTTTTCTCAAAATGGTTTCAGCGCAAAGCGCTGTATTTAAAGGGAATTCTCTCTTATGAGAGAATCCCTTATTGCGTTTGGAGACAAAACTGTCCCCAAATATGTCCACAAAATGTCCACAAAAACTGGAATCGAACCGAGTTTTCTAGCGATCTTTGCTTGGCGTCATCGGCACAGGATTTGCGTGTTCCATGTTGATGTCAGAGCTAGGCCAGACCGATAGGTACCTGAAGAAACGAGGGAACGTGTGGTGGTACCGCCGCAGGGTGCCGGAGGCCTTCCGTCAGTTCGATACCCGCGATGTCATCGAAACGTCCCTAAAAACGTCGTCACACGATACCGCTCGCCTTCGAAGAGACCTCATCGAAAAAGAGAATAAGACATATTGGGAAAGCCTCGTTGCAAGCTCCTTTGCCGTGGAGGGGAATAGCGAACAAATCCGATCGGCAGTGTCGAAGCGATATCAATCAGCGGTCATGAAAGCGAAGATGGCCGGCTTCACCTATGTTCCGACCGATCGCTTGGTGCAGGAAGCCTCGTTGGAAGAACTCGCAGATCGTTTGCTTGCGGTTGCCGAGCAAGGTGGCAGAGGCGGGCTTCGCGAACGGGATGCCGAAGCGCTGCTAGGCGCCGCAAAAGAGCCAGATGTGCGCGTCTCCGATGCCCTCGAGACTCTCTTTGAAGAAATTGCGGTCGGTGACTTGCTCTACAAATCAGAGCAACAGCGAAGGTCCTGGAAGAAGGTGAAACGAACATCGATCGATTATTTCATCGAAGTCGTGGGCGATCTGCCCATGCAAGAAATCAACCGTGAAGATCACGCGATCAAGTTCCAGAAATGGTGGGTCGATCGGATGAACCCACCAAAAGACTCAGGCGAAAAGCCCGTCACCGCGAATACGGTGAACCGGCACATTGGAAACATGCGATCTCTATATACGAGATTCTTCGCTCATATCGGGCAAGAAGAACGGCTGAACCCGTTCCGCAACATGTTCTTCAAACAGAAAACGCAAGAAACGAAACCGCCATTCTCGACCAAGTGGCTGCGCGACGAGGTGCTAAAGCCTGGCGGACTTTCCGGCTGGCGGCCAGAAGTTCAACTTATTCCGTATCTCCTTGTTGAGACCGGCTGTCGCCCGAGTGAGATTATCAATTTGCAACCTGAGCACATTCACTTGGATACGGACGTTCCATTCATAGAGATCAGAGCCTGTAGTCACGGAGCATCTAAGCGTGAGGTTAAGACGGACACCTCGGAACGAGATATCCCACTTGTGGGGGTCGCGCTGGAAGCTGCCCGCCGCGCGCCTCTCGGTTTTCCTCATTACTTTGACCGCAATGAGCTCGTTTCGGCCAACATGATGAAGGCGTTTCGAACGCGAGGTCTGTTGGAATCGCCGCGCCACAAAATCTATTCGTTTCGCCATTCCTTCGAAAAACGAATGCAGGAAGCCAATATCGACTACGAATTGCGCTGCGCTCTGATGGGACACAAGAACACTCGGCCGAAATACGGAGATGGCGGTGAACTCGCATATCGCCGCGACGAACTTCAGAAAATCGTTCTGCCTTTCGATCCAGCTCTCTTCGAACAATTTGATGAAGAGCACGGCGAATGGTGGGCGGTCGAAGCGCGATCCTTAGCCTAAAACTTGGGTTCAACGACCCGCAAAACGGGTCTCGTTCCGAGAACGAGCCTGACTTTTCTGGTTTTTATTGAATGAATTTAGTGGGTTGGCATATGATTTGAACGTTGAGCGTGGGGGTGCTCAATGAAATCAGAAAAACGACCGGAAACCCAAGCCAGCGCGAACCAGTATTTGTCGCGCTATGCCTACACGATTTCGCTAAGGCGGCGCGATTGGGCTTGGGAGTTTCTGAGAAGAAATCCGCAATTCATCGAAGAAGCTTACGAGGGATATAGCAGCGTTGAGCGATTAGCGTCCTGCATCCCTGGCGGCAAAGTTCTGCGAACTAGAGCACATCAGAATAAAGCGGACGTCTGGGGACTACTCTTTTTTCCAAATCCCGATCAATTCGCACCAAAAGCGGACGTCTTTTGGGCACCTGAAATCGATCCATGCGTCGTTCCAATGGTGGTTTCAGAGCGCAGCCTCCATGAGAAAGATGAGATGTTCGCCGAGGTCATGGAGGCTTGTACGATAGATGTTTTCCGAGACGCGCACGACACCGAGCATCTGCTGACACGGGGCAAATTTGCGACGGCGCAGTCTTTGTGCTTTGGACAGTCACTACTGTCCGGCGCAAGCGTTAAACTCAACCTGCACATCCAAAGTCCGGATCATGTGGATTTCGCTTACAACGCCTACAGACGCGCGTCCGCCATCTTACATACAGGCCCTTGGCAATGGACAGAAAGAACCCAGCGGATGCGCAACGCTTTGGTCTGTTTGGACGTGAAAGATGCAGGGCTATCGCTTCGTCACGCAGCTGAAATCATCCTCGGAGAGGAGCGCGTTGAGGAGGAGTGGAATTGCAATAAGTCCCTTCGAGACCGGGTCAGATCCTGCCACCGAACAGGATTGCGTTTGCGAGACGGGGGCTACAAAAAACTGTTTTGTTCTACGCCAATCGACGCAGTCTTGCCGATCGCCAGCTAACGAGGGTGAGGCTTCGGTTTCGTCTAGAAAATTGTTAACGAATCCGAATAGCGCAGTATCCCATGGAGCCTGCCGCAAACCAACGACGCATAAAGATTGTCGCCGCTGTTATTCGCGATGAATGCGGGCGCTGCCTATTGGTTAGAAAATCGGGAACGTCTTGTTTCATCCAAGCGGGCGGTAAACCTGAGCCAGGTGAAGCGCCGCTTGATACACTCGAGCGCGAGATTTTCGAGGAGCTTGGCTGCGAAATAGACAGAGAGTCCGCAGAGTTTGATGGAGATTATTCGGCGCCCGCAGCGAACGAGGTCGGTGCAATCGTTGACGCATCCATCTACCGTGTCACCTTGAAAACCCATCCTGTGCCGAACGGAGAAATCGACGAAATTCTCTGGCTCAATCCAAATGAACCCGGAAGTGTTTTATTGGCTCCGCTAACTGAATTTGATGTGCTGCCGCGATACAAGAAGTGGGTGAAACCAACCATATCTAGGCCGCTTTAGAGCGGTCTACTGGTGCGTTGAACCTTATATCTGGGTAGAGCTCTATCTATTCCGGTTGCATATTCTGGACAGCCAAGAGAGCGTTTGTCCTCGAGCCTCATCCGCTTTCCCAGCCGATTACTCTTGAACCTATTTCCCTGTCTAAGCGCTGTGACCTAACCCTTGCTAATTGGCCGTTCGAAAATCTCGATTGGCAAGAGTTTTCCCCGCCGGTTTCCCGGCTCCTCGCGCATCAAAACTCTTGCCGTCCGACATGCTCCACTACGTTTCGCCCGCAAGGGTTTCTAAAGACCAATTCGCGGTTTGCGGCCAGGCGTCGACGCGGGAATAGCACCAAGGCGACGAAGTTTTTTTGAAAGGAAAATCAGCGATGGCAAACGCTATTGGATATGTCAGTGAATATGATGCCGGCTTCGTGGGGCATATCTCAGTGATCAATTTGACCGCTTCAATCCGGATTGAACGCAACCTTGAAAAGCGTTCTAAAATTCAACCTGATTATCGCGTTTTTGCAGGGGATACCGACACCGAAATAGGAGGTGCATGGCTTCGTCGAAGTAACTCCACTGGTCGCGAGTATGTATCGATCACACTCGCAGATCCCCAGCTCGGGCCGCAAAAAATCTATGCGAACCTGGCAGCTGTAAGAGGGGAGATCGGGCGATACGCACTACTATGGAATCCGAGCTAGTACGGGTAAAGCTACCCTAAGAATGTAATTCAGGCTGGTGTTTCATCAGCTCGAAAATTCCAATCTAAAAACCGCTGGCTGAGCAAGCTCACTAAGCTCGCCAGAGACATAGTTAACGTCTGCGGCCCGGCAAGAAATTGAAAAAAGAGGCTTCAGTTAACCATACTGACTTGTTTCCATTTAACTGCGACGCGCAGCAATTCACGCTGCGGGTGAGCTCAGGAAAGGAACAAAAAGTTGAGCTTAAACGGACCCAGCGACGACAAACCATCTCGGTTTTTGCTAACGCATGAAGCCGCGAAATACTTGAGAGTGAACCCCCGGACGATGGCCAACTGGCGGGCCAAAGGTACTGGGCCTAAGTTTCGAAAGCATGGCGGTATTGTCGTCTATTCTCGCAGCGAACTAGAACGCTATTCCGGCGACGCCGATAAGACCCATGTCGGATAAAATCACACTCGTTTTGCAATCCTGGAAGAAACGAAGACGAAATCACCGGGTGCTATTCGGGGAGGCCGATAGGTCTGTTCGGTTAGACTGGCAACGCTCTATAGTTGCGTTTAGGCCGGAACAAATTTTTGGTTATGAGCGATGGGACGCCAATAAATATGGCACCCAATCTTGGACCATTGATATCCTGAAATCTGCCCACCCCGACCAACAAATATCTCGTGTGCGAGGCGTAAAGCCAGGCGCAATCGTACTGGCCTCGCTCAGAGGAGGGGTAAAGTGCCGGGCAGTTTTAAATATCATCGATAAGTTGGAATCGACTGGAGATATCGCGCGCCTCGGCAACACTGAATGGCGACTGATAGGTAGCGAAATTCAGGATGGTCTGCGGCCCGACAGTCCTTTTTCGAGACTGCACGCGTTACTATGAATGAGCGCATCGCATTCCTTTCTTTGATGGTGTGCGGCTTATCGCTCATCGGCCTGAGCGGTTTCCGAACGGACCCGACCTTCTTGTACAATCGTACTGAAAGTGCGCCGATCGGGTGGTATCGCATAGAGCAATCTCATTCGTATTCTATCGGAGATCGGGTCGCTTCTAGATTGCCAAATCAGGTTCAAAAACTCGCGGACGAACGTAGATATTTGCCGCCTGGGTCGCCAGTCATAAAGACTATATTTGCCGGTCCTGGGGATACTTATTGCGTGCGAGTACCATTCTTTAGTGTCGGTGATCATGGCGCCTTCGAAATCCTGACCGCCGATAGTCAAGGACGGAAAATGCCGGCCTTGGTCGGTGGATGCCGTAGCCTGAAAGCTGGTGAATATGTCCTGTTGTCGAAGCGCTCTATCGGGTCGTTCGACAGTCTATACTTCGGACCAGTGAATGAGACAGATATAATTGGCAAAGCGGTTTGGATCGGTAAATACGAAGCAAGCAAGGAGGGGAAAGGTCCGAAGGAGGGCGGGGCGCGGGGGTCGGGCGCGGAGGACAAGATAAAAGCGCCTTGCACCAAACCAGTGCTAAGTCTCTGTCTGCACATCAATTTTGGTTGCACCAAAATATTAGGCCTTGCACCACGAGTTTGCAAAATCACCAATCCTCATTGGGGGGGAGCTTTGCACCATTTCACGAAACGTCACGATTTATCATCAAGCTACGTCGATGGTTGAAAGCTCCGAGAACCCCTTCCAACCACGCCTTGGCCGAATGCGAGCTGCGGGCGGCGCGCGGCGAGCTCGTACTTTTTTGTCGAGAGTTTCTGGTTCAATCAGCCGCGCCGGGAGCATCCGAGGGCGCCGTCAGATGGGTGGTGCGAAGCGTCATGCGAACGCGTTTGCGCGCCGCGTGATCGTCAAAGCCCGTTTCGTTCGAATGTCGAATTCTTCATCAGCCGCTCTTGGTAAACATCTTCAATACATTGGCCGCGATGACGCTGTCAGATCATCTGATGATGGAGCGTTGTTTACTTCCGATGTTGAGCAAGTGGATCAAGAGAAGTTCTTAAAAGATGCAAGCACGGATCGTCACCATTTTCGTCTCATCGTCTCTCCCGAAGATGGTGCCGAAATTCAGGACATGAAGCCCTTTGTCCGAGACTTGGTATCTGAGATAGAGAGAGATCTTGGAACCAGACTCGAATGGGTCGGTGCAATTCACGAAAACACAGATTTTCCGCATGCACACTTTGTGATCAGAGGGCGACGCGAAGATGGACGAGATCTTGTGATCCCCAAGGCGTATATATCTCGGGGAATCCGGCAGCGCGCAGAAGAGCTCGTGACACTTGAGCTTGGCCCTCAGACCCAGCTTGAAAAGGACCTTAAGCTTGCAAGATATACCGGCGCTGAGCGTGTCACGTCGAACGACCGAATTCTCGAAAAGATGAGAGATGCTGAGGGTCACGTCAGCGTTTTGAATTCTCCACCGCGCTACAGACAGATCAATGTCGCTCGTTTGCAGAAGCTTACCGCGCTTGGACTAGCTGAAAAGCTAAGCAGAACGACTTGGCGAGTTTCAGATGGATTTGTGCGGACACTGCAAGAACTTGGCGAGCGGAAGGACATCATAAAGAAACTCAATAGAGCTCTGGCGCAAAAGGATGGTCGAAGCTTGCAGCCGTCAAACCCCATGCGACAGTCCGGGGACATGCGGCCTTTAACGGGCGCCGTCCTCGAGACTGGGTTTAAAGGCGATATGCATGATGAACCATTTGTCGTAATCGATGGATTAGATGGACGCGTGAGTCTGGTGCCAGTCGCGCAGGACAACGTGTTTGAAGAAATCGAGCGGGGCATGGTCGTCACCGTGTCCTCACCGGGGGGCGCCACACGGGCATCCGACAAGTCGATTGCAGCCATCGCGGCCGAGAATAACGGTCTCTATTCAGAAGCCTTGCATCGGGGGGCAAATCCATCCGCTTCCAACGAGTTCATTAAAGCTCATATCCGCCGATTAGAGGCGATGCGACGCGCGGGTCTCACTCATCGCACGAATGATGGAATTTGGTCGGTGCCTATTGATTACATTGCTCGAGTAGATCGGCTCCATAGGCGTCGGGCAGTAAAAGATGGCGCGCGGATCCAAATCGAAAGCTGGAGCGATATCAAAAATCAAATCCAGGCCATTGGGGCAACCTGGCTTGATGAATCGCCATTACCAGGTGAGGAGCTTCGAGGCTTTGGTGCGGAGGTGTTGAGCGCAAGAGAAGATAGACTCTGCGTGTTGCGAGACAGAGGCATAATCCAAGCTGCTGATCAGTCACTCGATCCAAAAACGTTGAAAGAGCTAAAGCATATGGGAATAAGCATGCTGGGACGGACGCATTCGACGCTCATTGGCAAGAACTATCAACCTGCGCCTGCATATGGAAACATTGAAGGTTCGTTCTCGGGTTCGATCAAAGTGCCAGAGGGGCGGTTCGCCGTCATAGAGCAACAAAGGAGCTTCACGCTGGTGCCGTGGAGACCGGTGATCGATCTCGCCAAAGGGCAGTATATTTCTGGAGCAATTGGCAGACGATCGATTTCTTGGACATTCGGTCGGGGGCGATCCGGTCCCATATAGCTTAATCCGAAAGGCGAGAAATATCAGACGAAAGCTCAGCGGCTTAGGACGCCCCAATTGAGTCGCTTACAGCGGTTGGCCGCGGATAAGTAGATCGCGGTCTTGTCCAATTTGATCATTTATTTGAAACCAGAATGAAACGCTAACTGACTATCTCCGCCATCATGTCTCTGCGCGCGGTACTTCCTCTACTCACCCTCCTTTTAAGCACCTTTGGTTTAATTGGTTGTGGGCAGTCACTCAGCCCGTCTGAAACGCCGTTCTTTGAAGTTGTCGCAGATCAGGAAACTGAAGAAGCGCCAAACCGCTTCGAAAGGGCCCGCGACTTCCGATACTTCCACCTCACCATTTTTGACAATTTGGGAGATTGGTCGCCTAGTTATATGGATGATACGCAGTCTGTTCTGCGGAAGGATTTGCGCCTAAGGGATGCGGATGCAACGCTGATCTTTTCCGCTCTTCGTCAAGCTTCCCTCGATGCCTTGTGCTCAGAAGACGACAATTCAGTCGACACAGATAAACGTTTCGAGCGTTTGGCCTGGATTCTCGTCAGCGAGTACCGCAGTTCCCGCAACATCGACTTCCTAAATGATGTAGTTTCATTCGCTCTCGAGTTAGACGAAAGCGAACCATGGACCTTTAAACCTACGGATGGCTGGTGTGCCGCAGGATTTACGATTGAAGAGAACAGAGCCGTCCTAAAGCAGCCAAGATCGTTCTTGCGAACTCACGAACTAAATCGAAATTTGTTCCGTCAGGTCGCGATGCGCGTATCGTCTTCAGCCCAGCTAGCATTAGACGGGGACCAATCGGTTTTTGCATACGGACCTGATACTGAGAAGAATGATTTCTTTGAACTGTATCACCCGATTACCAAGACAGGACCGTCGCCAAAAGAAAAAGCCTACCTACATGCAAAAAAGCTTGATTCTGACGGAGAGACAGTGAGCTTCGCCTCGTTGACGCAGTCTGCCCAACATGCGGAATACACTCTCAGCAACGGCCTCTTCAAACACTTTGATTTACCGAAAGATGTTCGTTTGGGGCCGGGCCGGAAGCGCACTTTTTTCTACGCACAACGCGTTGAGGAATGCGACAATCGCTATGGAAGATGTCGTAAAGCTACGCTGCACATCGACCTTTTCGATTCATCAAACGCATTCATCAAGTCTCAGGAAGTCGTGTTCAATTGGGAAATCGACGGGATTGAACGGACGAACGCTGTGGCGAAACAAATCACGGATAATCTTAGGTTTGCACTAGTGACCTTTAGTGGTCGCAAACAACGAGCCGGCATTCAGTCCGCAGACTTCCGAGCATCGTTGCCAAACGTCTCCTTCTTACAAGTGATCGATCTTGATAGTGGAGAGGTGGTCAAAGAGGTAAACCGGTTTGAAGGAAGTCCAGTATTTGCCTCGACCAACGAAGGCGAGCCTTCAGTGTCAGCGGCAATTTTTTCGAATGACGAGGGTGAATCGTTTCTGCTTGTTGGCCGACCTGAAAGCAGTCGATCCGACGTTACAGAGATTGTCACCACCAACCTGATTTCAGGTGCTGAAACAAAAACTAGGCTGGCAACTCCAATAAACGTTTACGGAATAGACGAGGGATTTCTGTACTGGGTCTTGAAGGGGCACGACCCTTCTCGAGCTGTTAGCTCCTGCGGGAGATGTCAGGTTATCGGTCTTACACCGGACCAACGATACTGGATCATGGCCAAAGGAAAACGACGCCCGCAATCTATCGTTATTGCATCTTCGCCCAATGGAAATGAATTTGCCCGGTTTGATCCTTATCGAGGATATTCCGACTACAAGTTGTTTTCCGAGCAGACTGGCCGTCTGGTTGTTCGAGTCGGTTCCGAAACTCAGGTATACGACTTGAACTGAGTTGGCTCAAAATTGCCACAGAGATGTCATGACGTTTCGCCATATTGTCAAAGATCGCGAGGTCGTCGTGTTCGTCAGATAATAAATTCAGGCTGAGGGAGATTTAAGTGCGGATAGCTTTTTTTAGTTTTTTAGTCGCCACCTCACCGGCTGCTTTCGCCGACAGCTTTTGTGGGTATGAAGCGGGAATCGTGGGGACCAAAGGGGTTGGGCTTCTATCTCCATATCGCGTCGAGAACGCGGATTTGGATTACGATCAAAAACGCTGCCAAGTACCGGTGTTTTTGGGTTTGGAATCAACCACTTCAACAGTTATGGATTGCGCGCTCCTAGAAGAGTTTCCGTCCCAGAATAATAGCTTGGTAATGGACGGGGATCCAATCTTCATGTCCGAATACTTTGCTTTCTTAGTTTACGAATGGCGTAATAATCGGGCTCGCATCAGAACCCGAGAAGGAGAACACGTGTGGGTGAACACACGTTATGTGTATCCAAACGATAAGTTTGGCCCTGAAGATGTTATCGGCGTGCGCGGACTTCGAACTTCTGAAAATGTATACGTTGCGCCAGACATAGCTGAAATTGCGCCCGCGGAAGACATCAACGGATCAATCCCGCAAGAGTATCTAATGCGCCTATTCGAATATGCAGACGTCCATTTCGAAATCCCTGCGAAGCGATGGGACTGGTTTTTTGAAAAGAAAGATCCCGGAAGCTTCTATTTCGATTTCTCCTATCATGTGACCGATCTAGTTGAAGATGCATCCGGCGCTCTCTGGTACGTAGCGGATGAACACCTTGCAGTTGAGGCGTTGATGCGAGACGAGCGGGAGCATGAACTTGTCCCAATCTTGGGAGAGCCGATTGATGGGATTTACTATAGCCCAGTAATCCGCACGGTATTTATTCCATACAGGGATAATGAAAACCGCATTCAAGCGGTTTTCTGGGGTGGACCATATTGCGACTAACATCGCTCAGCTGCACTATGTTGGTAGAACTTTTCGGGCGGCTTAAATTCGCCCCATAACAGACTCATAGATTCAGATCATCGCGGCTCGATTTAACTCAAACCACTCGTAGGACGGGTCCAGTCCGACAGGGCAACTTCGTGGCTCGAATCTAAGCTTCTTTAGCACAGTCGAAGACGCGTGGTTCTTTGGATCAACTCCCGCTACGACATGGTCTAGATCAAGGCGATCCCAACCATATTCAATGGCGGCGGTTCCTGCCTCAGTTGCATAGCCTTTTCCCCAATGTTCAGGAGAAAAGCGGTAACCAAAATCAATCCAATCTGAGATTTGTTTGAAGCCTGTGAAGCCGATAAGTTTCTCAGTTTCGCGCAATTCGACTGCAAAGCGTGAGATCCCTGTTGAAACTTCGCGAGCAAGACAATCGAGAACGTATCGGTGCGCTTGGCGTCTGGAGTGTGTTTGCCCGTCTCCTAGATAAGCAACGGTCCGCGCGTCAGCCACTATGCTCGCATAAGGATCTAAATCCGAGTGATTGAATGACCGGATCCGAAGGCGCTCAGTCTGTATTTCCATTGTCTTCGCCGTGCTTAAGCAGGCCACTCACCAAGGATTGTCTGACGATAAGGTCTCAGGCGCCCTGCGAAATCCGAACGGCCCTTCTCCTGACCACTCGCTGCCACTTGGGTATTGAACTTCAACACCCTCCAATTGCTCAACATCAAATAGGCGCATGTTCACGCCCACTTGGTCCACACCTGGATGTTCGGCCTGATAGGCTCCTGTGAGATTGAAGTGCGTGGTCGCGCCACAAACGATGCAGGAATGAACTTCCACGATTGGAACTTTCTTGTCCTGTCTCGCGAACGCAATTGTTTGACCTTCTGCGGTAACTTCATCAGCGGTGTAGTATCCCCAAGCCGCACCGGCTTTACGGCACAAGTCGCAGTCACAATCGTAAATGAAATCCGGCTTCCGTTTGACTGTCACTGTTACGCCGCCGCACGTGCAAGTATTGGTCATTTCCAGCTCCGACTTCTATATCGCTAAGCATCAACTGCCAAACGGAGCTCGTCAATCATGACATCAATTTGGTTCCAAGTCGCAGCGGCTTGAAATCGCCCCACAACGGTCGCTCACGGCGAATGAGCAGTTACGGTGAGAGTCTTAGATGGGGCGAGTTTAAGCCGCTCCGTGCTTACGCGTTTTGAGGTGGGTAATTGTTCGCAGTGGCTTGCCATAAATCACGGAAATGGAACTCGGCCGACGCTATCGGCATCGACACTAGATACGTATAGATATCCATCTCCCGGGCTAATCGCGCCAGTTGTAGAAGTGAACTGACCGTTAGGGTCCTGCCATGTCTGCAATATGTTTCCGTCCTCGGTAAACTGCAGCACCAAACTGTAGTGGACGGTTTTGGGTCTCGCCCAAGCCGGAATTCTGGATCCCACTTTTCGGAGAAACGGACGATTTGACAGCTCATCGAGAATTGGAACCCGAGGTCCCGCCAAACCCAAAAAATATGTAGGAGTCCCATCAGCAAGTGTAGGACCTACGTTTATGTTATCTGGAAATCCGGGTAGATTTGTCAGGACTGGAATTGGTTTTGAACCATCCGCAATGTCTATTTTGACAACTCGATACGTACCCGTTTCGGCGACCAAAAGCGTCGTTCCATCGCTTGAAACTGCAATTCCGTTCGCAAATCCAAGTCCATCCGCGACAATCGTGGTTTCGCCG
>ERZ1740062.868-NODE-868-length-13735-cov-4.734649_pt1 | contig 13735 bp, 9 predicted proteins | sample MGYA00581741_ERZ1740062 | MGnify/ENA primary metagenome ERZ1740062 (study PRJEB43018, sample SAMN04849747) | marine metagenome | isolation source: floating plastic debris | place: Pacific Ocean | collected 2008-09-01 | study: EMG produced TPA metagenomics assembly...
CGACTTTTCTCTCGCCCCTAGCATTAACCCTTATAATTATTGCGAAGTACAACAAGGTTGGTTAACTTTGTGTGATACGCATTGATGTTTGCATATGAGCGAACTTGTTGAAATTGTTGACTCCCTGGAGAATAAAATCAGCAAACTGTTGCACAAGTTGGAACTTTTACAACAGCAGAATACCAAGCTTCGGGAAGAATTGGAGACAAATCAATCCGATGGTGAGCAACAGAAACTGTTGGTTCAAGAATGGGAAGAGAAATACAATTCCCTGAAAATGGCAAACACAATGTTGGGTAGTAATTCAAACAAAACAGAAGCTAAGCTGAAAATCAATGCGCTCATTCGAGAAATTGATGTGTGCATTGCGAAATTGGCAGATTAGTGGAATACAATATGGAGGAAAAACTCAAAATCAAGCTTTCGATAGCCGATAGGGTTTATCCTTTGACCATAGATCCTCGACAAGAAGAGGGTTTACGGAAAGCCGCCAAGAACATTGAGCTATTGGCCAAAAAGTTCGAGCAAAATTATGCGGTAAGGGACAAACAGGACGTTTTGGCTATGTGTGCCCTGCAATTCGCATCAAAAATCGAACAAGGTGGAATCGACCGTTCGGAAAACACCCAAGCCGCTTTTGAACGGCTTAGGGCTTTAGACGAGTTGGTTCACTCAAAGCTTGGGGAATAAGTTCTTTAAAATATTTATTACTGCCCACATTAGTAATATTTTTTGACAAACTCAACGTTATTATAATTAAAAAGGGTGAGTTTAAGTTGTGAAAGCGGGCCCTACTCGTATAGGGATTTTTGAGCAGCTTGTTAGCCCTAAACCTGTTATTAGGAGTTTGTACAAAACTTCGCTAATGTGGGCTTTTTTTATAACCAAACACTAGAATAACAATGGACAACAATGTACTTATTGGCATTGCAGTAATAGCGGGAATAGTCATTGGTTTTGTGATTGCTAAGATTCTTGAGAAAGGAAAAGCAGGCAAAATCATGAACAGCGCACAAAAGGAAGCGAACAACCTCATTCGCGAAGCAAAGAAAGAAGGGGAGAGCATTAAAAAAGATAAGATTTTTCAAGCCAAAGAGAAATTTCTGGAGTTGAAGGCAGAACACGAAAAGGTTATCATCAACAAGGATAAAAAGATAGCGGAGGCCGAAAAGAGAACAAGAGACAAAGAATCACTAGTGAGCAACGAGCTGGCCAAGAACAAAAAATTCAACGACCAGCTTAACCAAAAAATTGAAGAGCTCAACCACAAGAGTGAAATACTGGATAAAAAGCAAAGCGAAACTGAAAAACTTCACAAAAGCCAGGTGCAACAGCTGGAGGTGATTTCAGGTTTATCCGCCGAAGATGCCAAGGCTCAACTTCTGGAATCCCTCAAGGAAACCGCCAAGACGGATGCTATGGCCTTTTTGCAAACCACACTCGAGGAAACAAAGCTTACCGCACAGCAAGAGGCTCGTAAAATCATCATTAATACCATCCAACGCATCGGTACAGAGGAAGCCATTGAGAATTGTGTTTCCGTATTCAATCTGGAATCGGATGATGTTAAAGGACGTATTATTGGTCGTGAAGGACGAAATATTCGTGCCTTGGAATCTGCTACTGGTGTCGAAATCATTGTGGATGATACGCCAGAAGCGATTATTCTTTCTTGTTTTGACTCTGTCCGCCGAGAGGTGGCGCGTCTATCCTTGCACCGCTTGGTAACGGATGGTCGTATTCACCCGGCTCGCATCGATGAGGTTGTGAAGAAGACGGAGAAGCAAATCAATGAAGAGATTATCGAGATTGGAAAACGGACTGTAATCGACTTGGGCATTCATGGCTTACATCCGGAGTTGATTAAAGCGGTAGGCCGAATGAAGTACCGTTCTTCTTACGGACAGAACTTATTACAACACTCTCGTGAGGTTGCAAAACTTTGTGGAGTGATGGCCGCCGAATTAGGCATCAATCCGAAATTGGCTAAGAGAGCAGGTTTGCTTCACGACATTGGTAAAGTACCTAATTCCGAAGCGGATGTGGAAACCCCGCATGCGATTTTGGGAATGCAATGGGCCAAGAAATTCGGAGAGAAGAAAGAAGTATGCAATGCGATAGGGGCACACCACGACGAAATTGAAATGACCACCTTGATTTCCCCGGTAATACAAGTTTGTGATGCGATTAGTGGGGCAAGACCTGGTGCCAGACGTCAGGTGTTGGATTCATACATCCAACGCCTTAAAGACATGGAAGACATCGCTATAGGCTTCAACGGGGTACAAAAAGCGTATGCCATCCAGGCGGGTCGTGAACTTCGTGTGATTGTGGAAAGTGAAAAAGTAAGCGATGACAAAGCCGCAGAACTATCCTTTGAAATTTCGCAGAAAATCCAAACGGATATGACTTACCCCGGTCAAGTACGGGTAACCGTGATTCGGGAAACCCGTTCTGTGAATGTGGCGAAGTAATAAAAGTAATTCTCCTATAGACTGAAAAAAGAGCGTGTTTTACGCTCTTTTTTTATCGTGTAATATTTCCCCATCGATTGTTAAGGCAAAAGGATGACATGGTGAAAAGAATATTCTATCGGTTGTACACCACCCGTTTGAATTCAATACCTTTTTTATATTCTACCTCAAAGTGTAGTTTGCCCGATTGGTGATAAAATTTCCAGATACCATTTCTGCTTCCGTTAACGTATTCCCCTTTTTCTTCAATAATTCCACTACTATAGTAGATGGTGCACGTGCCGTTAGGGATATCATCTTTATAGGTGGTCTTTGAATATAGCCATCCATCGTCTATGTATTGAATCCAAACTCCAGACCGATACCCATTTTCGTAGCGCTCAATCCAATGTTTTCCACCAGATGGGTAGTAGTCAATACATGTGCCATGCAACACTCCGTTTTTATAGTTATACTCGGTGTCCAGTTGGCCATTCTTAAAAAAGTACTCCAGTTTTTCCAAGACATCGTTCCGATAGGTTTTGCGCTCGAGCAAAGTACCTGATGTGGAATATACCAACTGAGCGCCATGCAACTTAAATTGGTTAAAAGACTTTTGGGTATGAAGTTTGCCATTGTTATGATACTCTTTTTGGGTGTAAGTACCCAAGCCCTCATATATTCTTTCGGATTTTAAGGTCTTGTTGGGCCATTTCTCTGTCCAGGTGCCTACTGGAATATCGTCTTCGTAATATGCTGTGGCAATGAAATAGTTTTGTTGTTTGAATTTCTTTTTCCACCATTTGCCATGCTTGTTTCCTGCTTTATAGGTCTCCACAGCTTTTGGCTTTTCATTTTCATCATAATAAATCCATTTGCCATGGGGCATTCCCTTTTTGTATTGAAAACTTTCAGTTTGTATGCCTTTAGCGTTATAATTATCACGCGTTCCATTGATTTTTCCATCTATAAAACGGATCTCCGAATAGTTGCCTTTATCAGAAGCAATTTTATAATGCCCGTTTAGTGGTTTGTTTTCAGGGGTACTAAAAATGGTCTCTTTCCCAAAGCGTTTTATGGTTACGTCATTCCAAACAGTTAGTTTTTGTGCACTAGAGCATAACGGAAAGTATAGAGCCATGCACAAAAACATCCCTTTGTTTAGGTACTTAGGCAGAATAGTTTTTTCGTATCGCATAATCCTCTAAAATGATTATTCCACTCGAATAAATTCTTTAGCATAATCCGTACTATGGTCTCCAACTAAAATGAGTTTATCTTCACCTTTGTAAGACCCTCTAGCGATGAATAGGTAGAAACCTCCTTCTCCAGAACCCACAATATGACCATCCTTTTCTTCAAAAACGAGTATCAGCGGATTACCATGATGTTCTATAAGAATAAAATATATGCCCTTTATTTCTGTATCACTCCAAATACCTGACAAATGCCCTGCGTGATAAATAGTTTTATCCCTAAGCGCTTCAAAATATTTAGGAGTAAGTAGCTTCAGCACCGTGGTATCCTTTTGAAATGTGAGTTGGTTTTCTTTTTCCGTGGATTTCCAAGTTCCATCTATTGCGCTAGCCACAATGTTCTCTTTATCATAGGTATATTTTAGAATGGAGTCGTTTTGACCGAAGGCTTGCAAAGCAATGGCCATAAAAATACCAAGGGCGATTTTCACTTTCATTTTCTAGGATATTTCCCAAAAGTTCAGAGTATATTTTTCGCCAGATACAAGGTAATTGACCAATAGGGCTTTTGGGTTGATGGATGACCATTCTGTTACGCTTTGTAACCCTTAGATTCGCGGCTATAGTTCGGGGAACAAATACCGGGTGTGAGCTTCATATTATGAAAGATTCATGAGGTAATCAGTCAGTTTGTATTTCCCTTTAAAATTTCCGAATGAGTTTTATTTCCTACAGCAAGTATAGAGGCCTATTAGCAATTTTCCTATTCCTTAGTGGAGCAGCACTGAGTAATGCCCAACTTACCATCACAACTGATGGTGCCTATACCATTGAAGATGCCATAAAGCGACCCACGGAAATATTTAGGTTGCACCTTAATGAACAATCTTTGACCGAAATTCCAAACATAGTAGGAGAGTTTGTCAATCTGAGAGAGGTAAGCCTAAGGGGAAATCAATTATCGAGCTTACCAGATTCCTTTAAAAATTTGAAGTCTGTCTCTTCTTTGGTTCTTAGGGACAATGATTTTACAGAACTACCTGAAGTCATTAGGAGTCTTGAAAATTTGACAGTACTCAGATTGGACAATAATAAAATCTCTGAATTGCCTTCATGGATTGGTGAACTGACCAAGCTTCATACTCTGGTAGTCAATAATAACAAGCTTACTTCTTTACCAAAAGGTCTGGGTAACCTAAAGCAGCTGGAGATACTGCAGATTGAAAACAATCTGCTGGAGGTGCTTCCAAACGCTATTGGAAAAATGGAACAATTAAAAAGGTTGAGCCTAAAAGAAAACCTAATTACTTCACTACCGAAGGAGATAGGTGAGCTGCAGCATTTGATTCACTTAGACATGAACTCAAATAGGTTAACAGATATCTCTCAAATCGCAACTTGTGCTTCACTAGTGTCGGTCTATTTCTCCTTTAACAATATCAAGAAGTTGCCAAAATCCTTTGCGGAAATGCAAAATCTTGGTTTTCTCTATTTGAATAACAATGCCATTGTGAATTTACCAGATGGGATAGGTAACTTACCCAAATTGCAATACCTAATTGTCAATCACAACCAGCTGGAAAGTTTGCCTACTTCTTTGCAAAATGCGAGAGGGTTAAAGTGGTTTTACGCCAATGATAATACGTTAAATAACGTTCCTTCAGGGATTGGTACCTTGCCGGAGTTAGAAGTACTGGCATTGAGCAACAATAAGAACCTTGTATTGTCTGCTAACTTTTTTCAAAGTGAAACAAATCTAAAAACAGTTTATTTGGACAAAGAGGTGCCGGACAGCATTGTTTTCCCTTTACTACAAAATAATGCGGTAGAGGTTTTACAATACTAAACCATGTAGGATATATCCTTAACGCTTGATAAATTTACTTGTTCCAAAAATTTCACCAGAATCACTTTTTAAAACCAATACGTAGAGCCCACTGCTGAATCGCGATACATTGATTTGGCCCTTCTCGGAAAACAGCGTTTCACTATGAACCAATTGCCCTGAAAAAGAGTAGATGTTCGCATATTTCTTACCAGCGGGTAGGTTCATATTGATAACGCTTTGTGCGGGATTGGGATATAGAGTTAGGTCAAAGTTTTGTTTCACCTGTTCGATTTTTTCTTTAAATGGAATCGCGGGAATAAACGAGGCGTGAAGCACTTTTTCATTGCTGGAGTCCATAACCAAATAAGCGATATGGTGCTTTGCATTGGGGTTATCGGTCCACCATTCATACGTTATGTTTGGGAAAATCTTTTCCTGATATTTTTCCCACCAAAACCCAGATAGTTTGTAGTAGGCATCCGTAATCGTTAACGACCGTTTCACCCTAAGGGCAAAAAACAACCCAGTTGGTAATTTCAAGTCACCCCATGCATCCACTTTATAGTGGTATTCCAAAGTGGTCAATACCTTAATGGAGTCTTTGAAAAGGATTTTTTCTTCTTTCAAGACTTGATAGTCTTCATCAAGATACTGCAGCGGGTATTTTAAAATGCTTCTTTTGTTCTGGGTATCGATAACCATTTTACTCTGGTCATAATACCCTGTACCTGTATATTGAAGGTTATCATCTGTTTTATTGAAAAAAGATGCCACATCAGGTGTTGACGATAAACAAAGTGCAATGTCTGAAGCAGAAAAATGCTCAGAAAATCTAGTTTTGCTGGGTGAAACGATACTAAGGGTATCGGTAAAATCGCTTTCTAGAAACTGAAAATCCCAAGTAACATTCTCTCCTTTGTCACCTGGGGTAATATTGATATTGGGAGAACGGTCATAATGTTCCACGATAGAATCACCTACTGAAATGAATTGTGCATGATCTACTGTAATTTGACCGAAAGCCAGTGTGTTGACTAAAAGAAGACAATAGATGATTATTTTGGTCTGCACTATCCTGTTTCCATGGAATATACGGTCGAAGTTCTTCGTTAGTTTTACATAAGACATTGGTTAATTGACCGATACGGCTTTTGGGTGGACGGATTGGTTTAATTTTACGATGAGTTCCAAGGGTAAAAGCATGGGTTAATAGATTTACTCAAAAAGAACAGTCAGTATTGAACTCTTTCCTTTTGGTGTATTGCTCTAACTCTATGCGACTTTTAAATACAATTTCATGCCTGTCTTCATCAGCATCCAATTGCACTTCAATATTTTTATGTTCTCCTTTTTTTAGCTTAAACCCAGATGCGTTAACGACTTTAAAACAAAAAGGCTCTTGGTTACTTTTAATAGTCAACTCATAAACTCCTTTAGGTAAGTAGCATTCAAAATTTCCCTCGATACTCTTTACAATTATAATGGTGTCCTTACTTTTAAAAAATATGCTAGCAATAATAGGTTTTTTGAGTTGTCTAATTTTCCCTGTAACTGATATGTTTTCTTGAGGTGCAGCAAGGCTGATTTTAATTATTCTGCTGTTATGGATTATTTCATGGTCATTATAATAAAATGATTTGCAACTACTTATTGCTAATACAATCATTGAAGAGAAAGTAAAAAGTTTGTTCCTGAAAAGGAACATGAAAAAGGTATCAAGAATGTAAATCTTTCTACCTCTGGAATGCTTGTAAACTCCAGTACTGTCAATTTCCATTAAAATTCAACTGGTTTGAAGTTTCATGTGTCATCCTTTCACTTTCTTGATCTTACCCTATTCATAATAATATAACCTCTAAAAAAAGCAATCGAAAAAACTGTAAAATAGGCAATATAAGTACCATGACTAGATTGCAGTTTCGCTTTGTTGTCTGACCTTGTTTATGAAGAGTATATATTTCTATTAATAAGCCAATGGACCAAATAGAATAGAATATTAAAAACCAAACCATAACGGCGAAAATGGTTCCAAAACCACCTTCATTGCCAAAAGGTTCAACCATTATAATTCCTGCAACTACTGAAACCGTGCTCAATAGTATAAGTATGCAAGCTCTTACCAGAATATGTTTTAGCAAATTCAAAAAAATCAGAATATTTTAAAAAGAGATACATATAGGAAAGCAAGAAATACAGGCAATGTAAGTGCCATAATGAGATTGCTGTTTCGTTTGACCAGTTGCCGTTTTTTATTGAGAAAGAACAACTCTATTAGTAAACTTAAAGTCCAAAGCACATAGAACAGCAAAAACCAAGCGATAACACTAAGAATATCTCCTGTGCCGCAACGCCTATTTGATGGTAATGTTGATAGCGCGACTGGAAGTGAAATAAACATCAGCAGGAGCAAAATGGAAACCCTTGTTATTACATGTTTTGATATGCTGTTCATTTTGAGTCTCATAGCAAACGAACTTTTTACAATAATCGAATATCATAATTGGAAACAAAAATACTTTCGTGCAATTCACGTGTAAGGTTTTTGGGTTGACGTAGGGCAGTAGTCTTTCAAGACTTCTATTTGATAAACGTAAGTGTGCTCTTTAATTATTTTATTTAATAACAACCCGCTTCCTAATTTCATCCCCGGCATCGTCTATAGCGGTAATGGTATGGTGACCGGTCTGTTCAAAATCAATCGCTACCTCGTTGAAATTCTGGGTGGTCTTCAAGTAAGTGTCATTTAAATACCAATGAACTTTCGCTGCGGGGCGAATGTGAACGAGTTTGAAAATGATGCTGTTTCGCTCTCCAGAGATACCTTTCGGGACAATGATGACATTATTTCCTGTTGGTTCAGAGAAGGCCATCACTTCAGTAGGCATGCCCTCACATCCTTCGCGTAAGGGTGGCAAATAGGTGTAATCTGCATTCTTCTTTTTGTAATACCAAGCCATTAATGGGGGTAGCACAAACTTGGAAACGGGTTGTATGTTATCCATCGATTCGCAAGAGGTATTTACCCTGTAGGTTCCAGTTTTATCCAAATGAACCAACTTGTGATAATGGCATTGGGCGGTTTCCAAACCTTGCTCTGGAATTCTTTTGGTAACCGTAGGGCAAATTTCACTGGCCAGCATACCACTTTTACTACATACTTTAGCCTCTACTGTGTCATCGTAAGGGATGTTGAACCAATCCGATTTGGGTAGAAGGTCGAACAAATTGAACATCACTGGAGCGGCTGCCGAAACACCGGTAAGACCAGGTCGTCCTTCCCCGTCAGCATTGCCTACCCAGACTCCAACAACATATTTTTTGGTAACGCCTATGGACCAAGCATCTCTATTGCCAAAACTCGTGCCTGTCTTCCAAGCAATTTGCTGGGCGGAGTCGAAGTAACGCCATGATTTATCTATTCCAGGGCGATTGAGCTCTTTCATGGCTTCCAAACCAAAAAAGATGCTGCTAGCGCTAAAATGGGTTTTGTCAAAAGTGAAATCACCCAATTGCAACTCGGAATCTTGAAGGTAATCCTGTGGTTGGAACTCGTTCGTAAGGTATTGACTGGAATTGGTATTGAAATGAACCAATGCAGAAGCTAAGTTGCTATTAGTTCTAGAATTATCCTATTAACTTCCTTCGGCGCCTCCCAGTATCAAAGAAAGGCCATAATAGTCTGCTCCTTTATTAATATGTGAAATTGGAAATGATTGTAAAACATCATAAAACCGAGACGTTCCATACCGATTGAACATACGCACAGCAGGAATATTCAAAGACTTAGCCAAGGCGGATTTGGCGGATACTGCGCCCAAATACTCCAATGTGAAATTTTTAGGTTGGTAGTTTCCTATGGTGGTAGGGACATCGGGAAGCAGGGTTTCGGGCAAAAGTTCTCCTGCATCCAACATGGCCATGTACAAAAATGGCTTTAACACACTACCTGTACTTCTGGGCGCCTTGATGATGTCTACATCTTTATGATGCGCTTTGGACGTTTCCGTATTGCCAATGTAGCTCAATACTCTTTTGGTTTCCACGTCCAAGATGAGTACCGCCATATTATGCACATCATTTTGTAATTGTAAGGCATGGTGCCTTCTTACGGTTTCACGTGCAAGTTCTTGTATGCGGAGGTCAACTGAAGTTCGTATCCTTTCGCCCGGATGCTTTTGAGCAAGGCTTTGCAAAAGATGCGGTGCCAGTTGTGGTAATTCTCTAGGTCTCGTAGGGATTTCTTCCTCTATGGCCAAACTGTACGTTATTTCATCAATAATGTCCGCGTCATGTAGTTTTTTGAGGAGTCTGTTTCGCTTTTCAAAAAGGATTTTTGAATTTTTACCAGGGTATAGCAGACTTGGAGCGTTTGGCAACACCGCCAATAAAGCACTTTGTCCCCAAGATAGTTTTGTAGGAGCCACATTAAAATAACGCCAAGCTGCTGCTTCTAGGCCAACAACATTGCCTCCAAAGGGGGCTTGTGAAACATATGTCCTTAAAATATCCGCTTTACTATCTCGTATTTCCAGTCGAGTGGCAAGAATCAACTCAATCAGTTTTTCGAAATAAGACCTCTTTTTTCCTTTTCGGGAAAGTCGTATCACTTGCTGTGTAATCGTGCTTCCTCCTCTAACAATTCTTTTGGACTTTAAGTTCGATTTGAACGCGTTGAACATGGAAATCGGATTGAATCCCGGGTGCCGATAAAAATATTCATCTTCAAATTGAAGAATGCATTGTTCGAATTTGGGGGGTATCGAATCCAGCGTAGGAAACCGCCATTGCCCATCCGCTGCAATTAATGCGCCCAACAACTCACCTTCCTTACTTTCCACGATGGTTGAGGTGGGCGTTGGGAACAATACTTTGGGCAAACAAAACGCATAAAGCAACCCAAGAATGCAAAATACTATTGTCTTAAACCTATGCTTTTTGAGATATGAAGTTAAAACGACGAATAAGCGCATGATAGGATTACTCCAAAAGTTTTACTCTACCACTTCGACCCAAGTTCCTTTGGTGCGCACGAAATAGCTTTCGTCATACATGGCCTCGCCCTGCATTCCAGGTCGATAATAACTTCCCAAATACGACGCATTGAGCAGTATGGTGAAGGTTTTTGTTTCACGCTGCTCAAGGTCAAAGTAATAGTTGACACGGTCATCTCGAATATCCTCAAAAGTAATATCACTACTGGTAGTATTATCCCTGGTAAACCTGGTGTTGACAATCTCCCAACCTGAAGGGAAAAACGCACTAAGTGCGACGTCCTTCACTTTTGAAGCGGTATTGTTTTCCAATCTAATATTGGCCACAAAATTGGTCCCTTGTTGGATTTTGCTCACGTCAATAACATTTCCAGCCTTATCTGTAAAAGTTATGGTTGAAGATAAGCCCCTGTTCATACTTTTTTCACTTCCTATGGGTAGTATGCCATTGTTTAAAAGGCGAACATAAACCGTACTGTTTTTATTGTTTTTGATTTTTACTGAGTTGCTGCCTGTTCGCACTTTGAAATCATCCAAAACCACAGCCTTGTTAGTATTAAGAGTGTTCTGTTTTTGATTGTTGAAAGTATAATTAAGGTTAATGCCTTTATTCCCAATCATAGTGGCATACTTCGACATCGCTAAAAGGCAATACGATGTGGTTTGCGTACTCATATACGTTTCGCTCGTCAAGGCTTTTGTAATGGTATCGGCAATTTGTTTTGCTTTGGATTCTTTTTTCAGAACGACATAGGTCTCCAAAACCATGGCTAAATTTCTCATTTTTGAGCCATAATTGGCGCGGTTGCCGCCAACGCTCGCCAAATCATTCAAGTCAATTCCTCGCAAGAGTTCCTCTGCCGCAGCATCTTTACCGGTAATACCATAGGTTGCCGCCAGTCTTAATTTTGGTAGTAGCTTCAAATTTTCAAGCTCTCTTAACCGGTTCATGGCCGACCTATTGGGTTGCCCTGCTAAAGCCAAAGTATAAAGGCGATACGCCTGGGCCAATTGGTTGCCAGTGGAGTTCCATCTTTCTGAGGTCTTCCTTTGGTATTGTACCCAGTTGTTTTTGAAATTGATGGGCAGCACGAAACCTTTTTTCTCTGCTTCTAGCATAAAGTGCCCAACATAGCTGGTAGTCCAATCATTGCTATTGTTTTGGTTTTGCCAATATGAGAAGCCACCGTTGTTCTTTTGGAATTTTGAAAGCTTATTGATTCCGGCTTGAATGTTTTTCTGCGTTTTTTTCTTTTTGTCTTCGGATATTTTAAAGATATCGTTCAAATACAGCTGCGGAAAAGCACCTGAAGTAGTTTGTTCTGCACAACCATGAGGGTATTTGATAAGATATTGCAGCCTAGCGGTAAAATCCATCGATGGAAAAGCGGATAACTCCAATAAGGCATAATTGCTTCCTGCTACACCAAAGGTGTTGAAGGTTAAGGTTTTTGTGGTGTTCGGTTGTAGAACCAAATCCGTAATTTCAAGACTTTCGGGATTCGGATTATAGGCATCCAACTCTAAACGATACGATGCCTTTTCACCATGACCGCTGGCCAATACTTCTATTTTACCAATGCCATTTTTTAGTACTTCCACGTCAAAATAAGCCATCTTCTCATCTGGATTTTGAAAAGAAACCGTTTTTGAAGATTTTCCGATTACCTTGAATATCTCATTTGATTTCAAGGATAGCTTCACCGTTTTCATTTTCTTTTCCATGGCAAAAACCGTCACTGGAATTCTCACTTTTTCACCCGGCACCACTTTTCGTGCCATCGAAGCCAAAACCATTAAAGGTTTGCGAACGGGTGTAGCCTTATCCGCCTTTCCGTAGGCTTCCATTTCTGGATTGTGGGCCACCACCATAGTTCTAACAGAGCCAATGTATTTGGGTATCTTGACTTTGTGCGTTTTACTAGAGTTTTCTGCTAATGCAAAAGGCCCTTCATAGATGACCACGGGTTTAAATCGATTCGCTTTTTTGTTCTTACCCCCTTCAAGCATGCCATCACCTCCAATACTAAACACCTGGTTGATATTGCCACCAAACGCACCGATGATATCATCATAAATATCCCAGGTTTTTACTCCCAAAGCTTCTTTTTGGTACATAATCGACCAGGGGTTTGGCGTTTTAAATCGAGTGAGGTCCAACAAGCCTTCGTCAACGATAGCCAGCGAATAGGTCATGGCTTTTCCATTGGTTTCACTCACTTTGATGCTAACGGTTTCTTCAGGGGCCAGCACATTTGGCATGGAAATTTTTGGCTCGAGTTTGGTTTCAGGATTTTCCACCGTAATTCCAGTAACGCCGTACATGCGTATGGGCAAATCATTTTTGGTATTGTTGTGATTTTGCAGCAAGCTGATGCTGATGTATACGTTCGGGGTCATTTCCTCTGTGATGGGTAATTCAAACTTGGTATCACCTTTACTTGCTTTGACCCAAAAACCATCAAGAACATTCGTTCCGTTTTCCACAGTGACCAAAGCCCGCCCCGAACCGGAAGAAGGAAATGTAACAAGTGCTTTTTCGCCTACATTGTATTGGGTTTTGTCTGTTGAAAAGGACAGCATGGTCGCTGCAGAAGGGTCTCCTTTTCTAGCTTTTCCAGCCCATCCTGGCCAGTCGATAAAGACCATTTTTCCTGTAGCGTGACCGGAATCTTCATTCGTTACATACACCAAAAAGCGACCCCAATCCGGATATTTTAATTCGAATTCGAAAACACCCTTACCATTGCTAGCCGTTGAAATTTTCTTTGTGAATACTTCATTTCGGTTTGAACTGGTATCGAATGATGATAGATTGTCCTCATTTTCATTCCACCACCAATTGCTGTTGATTTTATAGATGGCAACTTTGAGGTTTTTTACAGCCTTTGGTTTTCCGTATGCGTCAACAGTGGCTAGCTCAAATTTATGTTTGGTGTCGGTAAGGAGCATGTCTCGAGCAGCATCACCTTTAGGGGCTAGTAGTCCTACATAGGAATCGTATGAGGCATAATCAACAGCAAAAGCATCTGTGCTGAAATCGCCTCCATCTTCGTACACCTTGGACACAAAAGTGGCGCGTAACATTCCCGCAGGATTATTTTCCGTATTCGGTTTGAATGAGAATTGCGCTTTGCCTTGGTCATTTACTTCCCCATCAAATAGCGTCATTTCCTCTGTGGAGAACGACTTGGTGGGGTCATCGAATTCATAACTGGGAAAGGCTTTAAAACTGGTTTTCACCGGGTTAAAACTCACGTTGATATC
>ERZ1740062.869-NODE-869-length-13713-cov-10.253917_pt1 | contig 13713 bp, 7 predicted proteins | sample MGYA00581741_ERZ1740062 | MGnify/ENA primary metagenome ERZ1740062 (study PRJEB43018, sample SAMN04849747) | marine metagenome | isolation source: floating plastic debris | place: Pacific Ocean | collected 2008-09-01 | study: EMG produced TPA metagenomics assembly...
ATCACTGCTTTCTCTTTTTAGCCAATTCCTCCTGTCTCTTCCCCACCCTCTTCTCGGGGCCGCCCCCCCTCGCCTCGTCAAATCCTAACGATACATGCCAAAAACTTTGTATAACAAAAATAATTTTGTAACACCAAGAAATACTGAAGTATAAACTGGGGTGTTGGAAATTTCAGCGGTTAGGTTTTCACTAAACATTTTGACTCATTGGGGCTATATTTGCACAAGAGCATAAAATTATCAACTATTTAAATAGATATTCAGCTTGCTTGTCAAATCATATTACATAATACTACCTTCCTAACTCAACAGTTTACAATGGCAATACTAAACAGCGCTGACATGTAATATACCCTCGAAGGAATATTTAGAGTGGATTAATTAACAATACTCTGAGAGTTTTACAAGGAATTTAATTAATTTTATGACCTGCTCAATTTTGATTGCATCAAGGTTACCAGAGGTTGTGTCAAGAGGGTCCACACTTTTTAATCAGCGGAGATTTTGGCAGTGTGTGAAAAAGAAAAGAGTTGCATTACACATAAGTATACCCGATTGCTCAAAATAAAGTGATTATCACAACTTAAGAAGATTATGTCATTCAGGAGCCAAATCAAAATTTGATTACATTTCCAATTATTATTAATTACCAGTGTTGGCTAGTGTTCTGACTGGGTGACATAAGACTAGATTTCACTGGGATTCTGTACATGACAAGTTGAGCTTTGTGACATGGCAGGAAAGACCATGGTTAGTTTTTCTGACTCGAAATTATTCATAAAAGTCACCACAACAGATTGAAGTTAATTTGTTTAGGGCTCCGTGCATGCGTCTAGTGCCGCCTGACATGAGGAGTGGCTTATTATCGGGTATGAAATAGCCACTTGACTAGTCAAGTGTGATGAGAACCTATACCTGAATCACAAAATATACGTCTGCTCTCGCAATGCGCATACAAAACGCTTGAACTCTGACCCATGATTACCTGAGCGTGATAGGCTGATTGAGATATTATTTGTTTAGTTATCGTTCTGAGCACATGTTATCAACAATTCACTGTTTACAAGAGCACTGCAGACACTGGCAGGCTAATTTCAGCAATTCCTGGACTAGGATATTGAAGAACGGCTCTCAAAATTTTATTTGTTTGAGAATTTCTAGAGATTTTATTGTTCGTAAATTGTGATCGCAACGAAGTGAAAGGAACTACAGGGAGTCGACATCCACTGGAGTATTGAACAACTTATCTTGAATAAATTTCAAAGAGATAATCCGCTCAGTGGGTATTGAGCTTTATAAATACAGGCAGACTTAGCCTTGTCACATCACTATTATAACCACTCAACAAGTATATCAAGGCTATTAGAAGGCTAAGGATTGATACTCAGTTTCAACAGCTTTTGCTCCGGCTTTCAAAGCGTAACCTCTAATCATCAGAATTGGAGGGTTGCAGACAAGGAGACAAGTGTAGACAAATTTTACTGGATTACAAGATCACTTTGACAATGGGCACAAGCATCTAGACGAGACAAAACTGACTCATATTTTCAAACATGATGAGTGTGGGAGAAAGTATGAGACTTGCTATTATTATACTGTGGTTGGTGTGCGTCTCTCTAGCGCAGGAAGAGATTCAATCTACACTCGCTCCAAACTCTGGTAGGAATTGTGTTTCTATTTGGTCTCGCAACACATTTTGATGTGTTGTTTCTCCTTTATTTTGCAACAAGTGTCCTGCGTCAACAAACATGTCATTTTTAGCTGAATGCTGATTTAGTATTAGCAGATATTATTCCTGTGGGTATTAGGAGGTCTTCTGATATAATATTGGATAAAAGACATCTACAATAATAATAAACACAGGTTTACTGCTGGCATATAATGAGTACATAACATTATTAGTTCAGAACCGTAAGTACATGTGCCGATGCTCATCCAAAGTCAGCCAGCACGTGAAATTGTGAAATGGATATGGCAATGAGAAGAAACATTCTTCAGCTCGACAATCTAATAGAGAATTTGATAGTTTGCCTCAGAGCAAAAGCACGTCGTACCAAACTCTAACAACCCATAGAATATTTAAAGATAGTATCAGCGCACTGTATAATAGAAGCAGAAATGAGTTATTGTTCTGTATTTTCCTACGGTTCCATAAAGATGCGCTGTTTGAATAATTTCCCATGACTAGATTGCGATCAGATTATTTGGATTGACAATACTGTCATTTCTTAATATCTGAAGAGATGAGTTTCTTAGATCCCATCAGCAGGTTTTTTCGTTTGTGACAAAGAGTGATGCACTGAACATAAATCAGGGTTTGGTCCGCCACCTAAATGATCATGATGATATATCTGAACACTGTTTGACACCTGTGGTAGCCTAGCCTGCTATGTAGTCTCCATCGGTTAATCCCATGGGTAGACTGAAGCTAAACACCATTATATTCTGACATAAAAATATGCACCTATTTGTCGTATTTTCACAAGGACTGGTTTCCCAACAGAAGCCACAGTCCTCTTCCTGATAAGTTCATTTGCAATAAATCTGAGACTTTTGCTGTTTGTTGATTCAAGTTGTCAGACTACTAGTGTAACATTGAAATCATGACAACAAAAAAACATAGCCACATTGTCTTTTGTTTCTTTACATTAACCTCAACCCCTCAAGCCAAGCCAAGGCTCTCTTTTCGGTTAAAAGCTCAATTGCATAATTACCTGTGTGTATATCAACTATCAGGGTTGCCTTCCACCACATGATAACCATGATTAGTTGTTTGAGGTTTCCATCCTCAAGAATTTCTTGTTCTGGCTTGAAACATGAGATCAGATATGAAGGATAATTTTTGTATGTCGCCAGACACAAATTATTTTAGAAGCCACAATTCTATTATTGGGGTTTTTTAGTGACATTCAATATCTGTGATCAAGGGAATGTTCTCAAGGATAATTGATGGTATTGGTATGGGGCTAATTATCTTATTAGATACCCACAGTTTCCAGTCTCAGTTAGTCTCATATCGCTGTCCTTTTATTGGTGCTGGTATTTTTTACATCACCTAGCTGTTCTTACGGGCATTGGCCAGCATAGGGCGGCCCCATTGTGATATTACAAGTTTGTTATTATCTCCACAATGACTTTATAAGCATGCCATCCTGACTTCATATCGAAAAAGCAGCTTGCACAAACAACTAATATTTGATATTAGGCTCTATAACTTACATGTTTACAATACAGCTGGCATATGAGGGTTTATCTTCAAACTTGAGTTTACCGAGCAAACCTAGCAGGCCTTGCTAAGCTCAACGATTTCCCAACTACTCGCTGTATTTGAGTAATGTTGGATATTTACCAAACGGTATAAGATTACAACAGGCTACAGGCAAACATTGGTACTTCACTTATAAATATATTAGAAGTTTTATAATTATTAACACCAACAGTGGTAAAAAGTCATGAACTACTCATGCTTTTATCAATGACGAACATTGGTGTAATCTAATCGATAATGAGGCGTCTATATGACATGATAAACCAATATTTTACTCTTCGTATTGTTTTGTTCAAAAAATTTGTCTATCCCGGAATTAGACTCTAGCTGTACTTACATGCGCTATCTCTCCATCAAACTACCATCCGTCCTGAACATCCACTGGTTATCATGAAACACAAAAAAATCTTTTTTGAAGGGTGGCCTCTTGCAAGAATTTTACCTCAGCTCTGGGACACTCCAGAGGTCTTCAGTCTCTTCAAACAATAGGTGGTTGTATCTGTTTTTGTGATCTGATGACATTATTTTTGCGAGGTTAGATTGATTATCATCTTAATTGATGGAAGTAATGGGATTAAGAAGACAAGAGATCTTTGATTATGTTATCTTTGTCATTATCTAGTAGCTTCCTCGAACCTTCAGCCATGCATACCTAATGTCTTAATCCCATCCCAAGAGATTATTTTATAGTTTTGATCTAGGAATGTACCAAAAAGATAGTCCACTCGATTGAGCATCAACATATTTTCAATCTTTTCACTTCATAATTGTATAGTGAACTTAGAAGTACTGAATGCTTCCCAAAATCAGTGCATGAGCTCTCATCCTCAAAGATGATCTAATTATCAGTTTGAAAATCAAATTTCGAAATTCAGTACACTGAAGTACACCCTCGTCAGAGGGAATACTCAGAATTCACAACCATTGATCATCATCAATACATGAAATGTTTACATCTGATTTTAGCGAGTGATGATGCAGACAGGGTCTTTACTATACAGCCTGTTCCTGTATCATATACAACCTCCAAACGGGCAGCTAAGCTAACGTGTGAAGCTAAAGATGCTTTTGATATTTATATAAAATGTAATTCACAGTATGTCTCAGAAGATCTCATCACCAAATCTGGCTCTACAATCAACGGCCAACGCATATTCAAGGTGAGCTTTGATCTACCACCAGATTCTCAACAATTTCCACCAACGTATCTTTTAGTTGGCCTGGGACAGACCACGGGCCTGTCCCACGCTAATTCTTGTCAAGCAGCTCAACCTTCTTACCAATCAATTTATCAGATTAAAAAACATTAAAATTTAAAATTGAGTACTTTGTAGATTGGATGGATTCCTGTATTTCAAGGTTAACCTTTTTACCACTGAATTTCAGGTTGAGACGGAAATAACAAAAGACATGGTATTTGTTATTCTGGCGAGGTATACTTGTTTCTGCATTGCAATTCTGGAGAACGGAGACAAACAAGTCAACAGTAGAGAGGGAGAATACAAGATAGCCAGTGAGTTATTTATTATTTCATTGTTTTATTACCCAATCCAACTCTACAATGTCTCCAAATGTAGTTCGTCTATGTTTAAAGATTACAAACCTCTGAACAACAACAACAAAAGACCTCTCAATCACAAAGATGTGTTCATGTTTGACTTCAATTTTATTATCAAAATCACTCCAACTTGTGACTGGTCTATGCTTTCTTCTACAATGTTTACAAAGAGACTGCAGCGTTTTCTTTAGTAAAATGAGATGACATGAGATTACCTGTGTAGACACACAATGCTTTTTGAACCTATCAATCAAGTAACAGCACAGTCTGAAAATGTTATCAAATGGTAACCGCTCTGAGTTAGGCTAGACCCATCAAAGCCCTCAAAGAAACGATAGTATTTTATACAGGCATGTGACAAAGAATGGCCAAGAATGTACAGTAACATGACTGTCAGTACAGCATTGACACCCCACATGTCGCTGATGCCTGCCATAATGGCACTAGGAGCCTGCAGTTTGAATCTGGTGCCACTCTCCACAACATTATACATGTGCTAGATGCTGGCCAAGCCTGTCTTTAATAGCCATTAATCTAATAATTTAGCCTGTTTGAATTAAGCAATTAAGTCAAGTATGGGTAGGAGTTGATAATTCTAATAACAACACAGCTATTGTTTATGATTGGGGCGATCCTGGCATGGTCTCTTTGAGCTAGGGGTGGAGGCAAAATACAACCGGTGCTTTGATGTCAGAGTTCCGACGGTTACGATCACTGGTTCATATGATAGCTGTGCCGTAACTACTCTAAAATTAAGCCACCTCTAGATTAGGCGTTGAAAACAGCTCCCGGAAAATTCTAGGTTTTATGAATCTACAATAGTCAAAGAATCATACACCAGTTTTGGTGTTAATCATGTCAGTGAGTTTGAGTTAGGAATTAAGATTGGTATATGAGGCTTATTATCATGACATGGCTATTAAGACAAAATGAGATAAGACCTGCGAGATAGTGTTGCTGTCCAGTCACAGAAATGGTAAATATTGACCAAGTTAAAATTGACAGATAGCCTAATGATGTATTTGACAATGTTATCATTTTTGTGCTCAAGCATGGCACGGCGCTTGTAATTTACTTCAGAAGTCTCATTTTTCATTCACTTGAGTTATATGCTCATAACAACCCTCTTGAGTGCACAACTGTGCTAGGGTAAATAAAACAATATTATCATCTGCATTTTTTAATATTGATAGATAGCTATTAGTCATTAATTTATGGATATCAGCCACAGCCTTTCCAACTATGCTGCCTATGAAAAATTGTTTTGATGCCGCAAATGTCATTCTGCCATGAGAAACGAGCAACAGAAATTTTTAATGGCCAGACCTGGATGCACAAATTTACTACTTTTACTCAAACAGCAGCAGAATTCTGTAACAGACACTTTTCTAGCTACCATATTGTGCTGCTGCAAGGGTCTCGGGTGACATTTTCTTAGCCACAAGCTTAATTAAATCTAACAGTGCATACTAAACTGGGAGCAGCAGGCCTGTGGATTCCAAATCAACACTCTAATAAACTACCCAAAAATTAACACTAAACAAAAATATCATGTAATAGCTGCAGTTAGTTGCTAGATTTGATGTGGTCGAATTACTGAATATCGGCAGGAATCCAGCGTGCCTTCAGCAGCCACTCATTGTGCTACTGGGTAAGCTGCTGAGATTACACAGGATCAATGCCTGCTACCTCGTATAGAATGTCAGTATGTCATGTTGGGTTTCCATAGGTTATCTGCCTACAATTACAATTTCCGACTCGACCATTGAAATCTTACTGCATCTATATAATTTCCTATAATTAATGTTTTAAATAATCTTATGTAAACCAGCGAGTGTTATTACAAGCGCCGGTGAACGAGAACACCAAAAAAGATTTGAGAATTTATCAAATCCAATAAAAATGTACTGATTTGATTTGGCTAAATCGAAGCACTTTGCATAGAGGAATTATGTGCATAAATTAGGAGCCATGTAACTTAAGACTTGTTTGCCATGCGATTACAAAGGCTAAGCTGGTGATCCCACAATACCTCTACTTCATATCACAGAGCAAAATCCTCTGAATGCACAAAAAACCAGCCCGCAGATGTTTAGGATCGAAGATTTCAATGTGATTAGTGAGTGTATTGCGCATACATTGTTGGTTTTCTCTTATAAATCTCAGACGCTCTGACGCAACCTCCGCGTACCATGATATCAAACACTGACCAGTCTCCTGATTTGGGAGGAGAAATAATTGATATGCTGAGTTGAGGGTGATTCCATTACTATGGAACATGACACTTTAGTTTCTTCAACCAAAGTCATCAATCTAGTTGTTTGAGTCGTAGAAGTACTCTATAGGGACTAATATTCCCATCATCTGGCTTGATGTTGGGTGCTTGAGAATGTATACCTGGTCATTTGCCTGGATTGTACCCATCAATTATTACCATTCAATTCAGACTGTAATTATAGACAACTTATAGGATTACTCTGCTGATAGTATCTGATGATGGTGGTGTTGTGTCGGTGGATATGAAAGAGTAGTAACGACCAAACTGCAGAATTACACCACTGCAGTGCAGCGGTTTATACCCTGAAGCGTGTCATAAGATACTGGCTCAATCAACCCCTCAAGGATTAGGGATCATGGATCAACATCGATGAAAACTAATTTTTTTATTCCATGACAAATTTTTTTGATTGAGCAGGGTAATCAAAGGGTTGACTTGGAGAAGAAAGAGTGTTTTAGAGAATTATGGCGGGCTAGATTACATAATTTATTATGTTTACCGATAGGTTTATTATGAACAATGTACACAAACTGACATGATGCTAAACATTTTGTGTGTATTACGAGCTGACCAAGTCTGCCGAAAATCGATGCAAAATCCCATCCTTGATCAACAGTCCACGTTCAGCGGCCTGTCAGTTCACACTAGACAGAATGGCGGATACGCTGAATGTGCGAGACGGCTGATATCAGGGATACTCCCCAAAAATAAACCACCTTACCCAATACCGATCGATTCAACAGAATATTAATGATCAGTATGTCTGCTCAATAATGATAGTAATAAAATCAGATTGCCTGAATGACAATACATGCAGAGCGCCTCAATTTAAGTCATGCTAGCAGATCAGAAGTCATTAATCGGAAATTTGCTGTTACCCATTCATATCCTTTCCATAATAATACAGCTTGAGGTATGAGCGCCAGCATGGGTTTTATTAGTGGTTTGATGGGACTTGAGCGAACAGTTGGAACTTGTATCGAGATGCAGTAATCGGTTGGTTCATTGCTATAACTACTACGTGTAAGCACTAATCTGGTCCGGTCTTACATCACAAAATCTCACGTCTCACTGTTTGCCTCTTATCTAGAACCGTGTAACATGCAGGAGTAATCATAGATTTATACCTCGCATTATGCCTTTAGCAGAGAACATTTACCAATGTTTCACCATAATTATCTTGTTTATTATGTCATTGAAGGCAGGTTTTAGCTCCAGACAAAAGAAGTATGGCCACAATGTTTCAAAAACTGGCTCCTGTTGTCTGCTATTCTGCCGTCAGCAGGAATGTGCCATAGTCTCAAAATTTCGCCATTCCTTTCTCAGGCTGTCCCACATATTGTTTCGTCATCCAGCAGTTAAAAAACCTCTCATTTTTACAGCTCCTCACTTTTCACAATATATTTGTTCACACAGCATTTTCGTTCATTGTATTTATCACTATTATGTTTTTAGGGCTATCGAAGGTTTTTCCCCAGTCACCTATTGAAGTATCCCAGAAGGCAATGGAAGATGCCATCATGATCTGTAGACCTCCAGAGGGTTCACCAGCTGCTACAGTGAGTTTTAAAATCCTTCAAGAACAGTTTCACCAGCATTGGTGCATAGATCTTCACTTTAATACAGCCGTCCACTTTGTTTATGGATATGCATCACCCATCTGCTCTTATCTTTGATGGCTCATTAAACTTTTTAATGATTCATGATCAAAACTGATTTTAAATTTCAGAGTATCACAACAGTAATTATGATAATTATCTGCTTTGCTTGTGTAAATTCCACCTTGTCTCTGTGAGATGCATCTGCTATTTCATAAACTTGATTGGCAGGTACTTCCTCCCCAGCCAAAGTGCAGACAACTCACGCCTACCAGAGTTGAATGGTCGCTTTAATCTTTAACTGAATTATCTTATTCAGATCTCATGGCAGAAGAATGGTGAGAATATCGATGACAACATGCCAAAGTACCTGATAACCAGCGAGGGATCGTTAGTCGTCAGAGAAGTTAGCAGTGCTGATGAGGGTAACTACACATGTGTCGCCAAAAACAATTTCTTCACTCGTGTGACACAGCCAGCCAAGCTCTATGTATACAGTGAGTAGCAAAATAGTGAAAGTGCAATTCTGAAAGCTTTGTGATGCTGGACACTAATATAGGAGATAATATCAGGACACTTTCACATGTTATTAGATGAGCGGAAACACTGAATAACACAATAATTTTAAGACTTGTATGATTTTAAGCGACTGAGATATCACTGATAGCAAACTGAACAGAAAAGTGTCATATCCCTTGTACTCATCACATGTCACGTTGGTAATAAAAATACTTTTGTTTGTTCAGAATCAGCCATAGAAAACATTTGTAACATACCAGCCTTGGTTCTCATCATACAAAAAAACTGAGAGCTGATTTACTGACATAGCAATTCAACCAGGAAATTGTGCACCAATTTAGTTCAGAATGTTGGAAAAAAATTATCCTAGCCCCAACCTGTCTCCAGAGCATTACCAGTAGACAATAAGTAGGAGTCTTGAATCTCAAGTTTAATCTTATGTGGAAAAGTATATTGAGGGTAATTTTTAGAATGGTTATATTCGAATGTAATTGGCCTCATGAGTCTGTGTACTTGTACACGATTAACCTAGGATGTTCCATATCATCATACAAGCCTTACACAGAGCGCAGTAAGGCTTTTTTTATAGTTGTTCACAGGTGGCTCATTATAGGGTGCTAATAACAATGCTAACTATTTTTTTGTATCTTAATCAATGAATTGCACTGATTGTATCGACTACTCCTGAGAAAATAGCTTGTTATCTTGGATAATTATTTTACATCATTTGCCCTTTGAGTATTACAATACATCAGATCGGAATTGTATATCTACAGATGCATCCTAGAATTTTGAGCTACCCTCATCAATGGCGTATGCTACACTGATATCTGTAACGTTTACTAAGCCAGTGTGGAATCTCGTTGTAGCGAATGGAGGATGGTCATCGTGGGGTGAATGGGACGAGTGCGACACGACATGTGGTAATGGCAATCAGCGTAGATGGAGGGTATGCGACAGTCCACCGCCCAGCGGACGAGACGGTCGTATATGTGAAGGGGCTGCTAGTCAGAAGAGTCCCTGTACTGTACAATGTAGCCCAGGTTAGATTATAAGCATCAAAGTATTGTCTCAATCCAATCACAACAAAAGTAAAACCTTACCAACATCTGCTCTATTTAGCTTCCCAGTAGCTATTGGGTTCTTAGTGTCATGAATCGCTGTTGATAACCTTATTCAAGCCAAACAGCGCTTTTTTATCAAAATCTGACATCCACTTGTTTATAGTGATAGATAATAAGATTCAGCGCTTAATGAGTATTTTAGTAAAGCAGTAGAATACCACTGCGGCTTAAGATAACTTGATCTCATCGCATCAATTTAAAACCTGGGTGCTAGTATTTGACACTGATGGGTACGCTTAAAAACGGTTCACATTTATTTTACAAGATTCATGCTTGCTAGGCATGTAGTTTTATCAATTAATTTTGGAAAATCTTAAGATATTCCTCCATAACAAAAGTTTCTTTGGTCTACATCTAGGATCGACAACTGTTGCAACTTTTCGTGATGGTACGTAAAATGGTTTTCAGCCAAATCAGCCCGCATTTTATTGCCGTTCTATTGGTTTGAATTTCAAACATAAAACTGTCAGCTATATGACAAGTTAATCTTTAAAAAATCTTAATTCAGAAAGAAAACATTGGCCTATTGACAAGGGTCGGTATTGCTTGATGCTAGTTATTGAAATAAAGTTTGAAGTGAAAGCTAATTATGATAGTGAGTGTGAGACAATTCCCGAGCTATAATCTAAATTTCACATAATGTTATATCATTTTATAATTTCCGGCTCTATAAAACGTTCTCTAACAGTTTGAAGCTGCCTGGTATAGCATGTACTGGTACTCAGCGTACACGTCATACTCTATGGAAGTTTTTCACTGACATAAAGCTGATATCGTGATACGCCTTATAAGCTCTAACTCAAAGCAGACAATCTGTTTGCGGATGTGATTTACCTTTGATAAACTTGTGTTTGGATTTGTTTTTTGAGTACAATACTTGTATTGGATTTACATTTTTAAGTGCCTTCAACACTAACTATATTTACTTATCGGATGATGGCATATACACAAGAACACAGCCATGCCAGGCCCTTGAACATCTCTGATCTAATGGCTGATACCCGGTAATGCTATCCCTCTCCTCTCATACATACTTCCATTGATATTTTAGTTGATGGTCAATGGTCAAGTTGGGGTTCATGGGAAGCTTGTAATCCAATTACATGTCAGAAAGTGAAAAGGAGAAGCTGCAACAACCCGCCCCCATCTGGAAGTGGACGAACTTGTGCAGGATCTGACTTCGAGGCAGCAAATTGTACTGAGTGCAATCTTACAGGTAAATACATACTTGTAATTGTATTTTTAGTTATTAATGTTGGTTATGTCATAATAATCACTTACGTTGGTGGTCTGACTATCGTTAACGCAGGCATGCTAACTGATCGTTTTTGTCACAAAATGCCTTTTTTGGCCCTCTAGGACCTGACTTTCTTTTATCACATCACACCATTTTTGAAAGGTTGCTGGGAGTAGATTTTTGCACCGTAAGTTTAGATAAAGAATTTTATGTTTGTATTTGTAGGAAACGGCTCGAACGGTCCTCTTTCAGGGAATCCAGGTAGGTTTATACAATCTCATTACAGTATAATACTTCAAATATACGTTCTTCATGGTAGTTCACATCAAGGAGATGTAATTGCGGCTTCAAGCAAACTCAAATCATTTCTTTCCACTTGGAACCCACCCTTCCTGTAGTAACAAAATAAATACTTTTCTTATTTATATGGGAGCCTGATGCTACATGATTAGGTACCGGTATCGGTATCATCATATTGCTATAGCATAATCAGCAAAAAAGCCTGATAAGTTGAACAGAAGTACGTAAACATCATAACTTCTTTCATATCAGTAAAAAAATATCTCATATCATATTTCAGGTAATGAGAACATCATACTGTGGGTGGTCTTGATCGCGGCAGTGGCAGTTTTTGCTGTCATACTTGTTATTACTGTCATGTGCCTTATGAAGAAAAAGTCGAGGCGTGGCAGTAGCTATGAAGAGGAGTCCAATGAAATGGGTAAGAAAGCTCGCTGATAGTGTATTAGTTGGATTCGTTGGCATCCTTGCGCCCAAGGAAAGGTTTGGAATGCTGTGAATTTGATAAAATTGGTGCAAGATTCGGTGCTGAAAAGATCTTCCATTGTGTTGCAGGGCAATTATGGAATGTACAGCAAAGGAATACTCTGTGTGTTGTGTGGCTTTAGTTAGGTCAACTTGCATGTATGATTACATTAACTAATCAAGTAAAACACAAACTCACAGTTTAACATCAAAGCGATAGATAAATCGGCAGCAGATTTTTTAAGTAAAAGCACTGTTTGGCAGCGGTAGATTGTCAGCCATTCTTACTGATTTCAATAATCACTTCAAAGTCAGCTGAACCTAACTACAACACAATAATACCTCTAACCAATTATTGAGTCTCTATTGCATCCGCCCTCTATATGTTGTTCGCTCAGGCCTCTTTAGGTATATAAATATTATGAAATTCCATGAAGTGTTGCACTTACTTGCTCTCTTTGTGTTTTTAGACAATGGTAGCCGTGATGGAGAAAAGTTTGATCGAGCAAGCAATGGTAAGTTTGTAAAAAGGATACATGAATAATGCCATTTTATACATTATGCAAGTTGATCGATTTGAGAAAAAAAATCATTGACTCATGAGCTCCTATTCCCAATGCCACTCTAATAGGAAGTCCCTAAGCTCCATCATGACAAATCGGTATTGACATCCTTTCATATAATGACAGTAACTAATGAGCTGAAGAATTCCAAGTGGCATCACTGGTTGTATGCTTAAGGTAGCAGAACTGGCTAATTTGCAATTTTTTTTCCTTGATTAACAATAATCTAATTTTTGCATCATTTTGTATCCTTCTAACTTGGCTGACTAAGGTTTGCAATCTGTGCTGCTTTTTAAACAATCAGGTTAAATACGATACAAGCTTGAATCATGAGATTTGTAATATCAGATCTTGTGCACCTGTTTCCCTCTACATTTGCTCTATTATATTACTAGGTTACTTTTTACAACTGGTATCGGCTGTCATATCTTAAGTTACAAAATATATATACTAAGCGTCACAAATCACACTGGGTTAGAGAAAAAAGGAATGAGATGTGGGACAGTAATGTTGTTGCATCACAATCAAGTCGAGTGCTGTGATCAATTACAGACATCTATTTTATTGCCAAAACACGCTACCTAACAAATCAACTCATGTCTTTTTATGATAGGTACCTCAATGCAGCCTGATTTAACAAAGAACATCCCCCTACGTCACCAGCGGCCATACAACGCCTCTAGAGCTGACTCAGTGGGCACTCCATCTGAGAAAATGCCAATGATCAATACAAATAGCAGACCTCTGCCTCCACAAAGGGAGTACTACATGCAAATATCACCAAATACAAACTGTGACCACCA
>ERZ1740062.870-NODE-870-length-13708-cov-4.096389_pt1 | contig 13708 bp, 8 predicted proteins | sample MGYA00581741_ERZ1740062 | MGnify/ENA primary metagenome ERZ1740062 (study PRJEB43018, sample SAMN04849747) | marine metagenome | isolation source: floating plastic debris | place: Pacific Ocean | collected 2008-09-01 | study: EMG produced TPA metagenomics assembly...
CCTTCGCCTTCCGAACCAATTACTAATGCAATTGGTGAACCTTTATAATTAACTGTATGTATGGGTTCGCTGCCATTGCTAGCAGTACCGTAAATCCAGAAACCAGCGGCTTTCAATTCTTCCAAAGCACGGCTGAGATTTACTACTCTAGCTACGGGGAAATTATCCAAAGCCCCAGTTGCTACTTTCATGACAGTAGAAGTAATGCCAACCGCCCTACGTTGAGGAATCACCAAACCTTGAGCGCCGATTGACTCTGCCGTGCGAATCATTGCTCCTAAATTATGGGGATCGGTAATACCGTCAGCAACAACTATCACTGGCGCATCTATTACAGATTTTGCCTTTTCTATTAAATCCTGTAAGTCAAGATAGTCGTAAGGAGCAATTTGTGCTGCTACTCCTTGATGATTAGCATTTCTAGTAATTTGATCTAAGCGTCTTGGTTCTACCTCATCTATAACTGTGCCATTTGCTTTGGCTTGCAAAAGCAAATTATGAAAACGATGGTCATAGCGTAAACGAGAGGTAATCCAAAGGCGATTGAGACGACGCTGGCTTTCCAAACTACTCAGAACTGTATGACGACCGTAAATTAAGTCGTTGTTTTCCAAGCTCTCTGTAGTAGATGATGGATATTCAAAATTAGAAGGTTTTTGACGAGGTTTACCGATTACGGAGTTATTACTTCTATCGCTGGATTTACTTTTGCTCGGAGATGAAAAACGCTTACCTTTAAGTTTTAGGGGCTTTCGGCGATTTTCACCGTTATTATTAATCTGTCTGGGTTTGTTCGTCATATAAGTATTTGCTAGAGCGAGCAATGTAGACCATCTCCTCTCACCTTTTTTTTACCGAACATATTGACATGATTGACAATTAAATGTCAGTCAGATTTTCCACTACGACTCTAGAAGGAGTTTTTGTAGAAGTTCGCTTAATCGTTCGGTATTGGTGAGATATAAATAGCCAACCAAAGTTTCAAGACTAGTTGCCTGTCTGTATACTTGGGGATTTACACGTTTGGGACGACCTGTGGCGGCGTTACGACCCCTACGCACAATTTCTAATTCATGACTATCAAGATATGGACTGAGCAAGTTTAACATTTTTGCCTGCTGTTCAGCTCTGACTTGTGCCACTACCATACGATGATAATTTTCAACTCTTTGGGGTGGTAGCAAGTAGTATCTCCTGATATACAGTTCGTAAACTGCATCGCCTAAATAAGCAAGAGCGGTAGGAGAAAGTTGCTGTAGTTGCGACTGAGAAAGTTTCGACAACAGTTGTCCTGCATTTGGCTCTGTGGATTCATGGGAATCAGACGAATCCTTGGGGAAAATTTCACAACTTGCATTTAATTGCTTTTCCTCCTTTGATTTCACAACTCAATCATTCCTCAAAAGTTAATAATTATCGAGAGATGATGACTTTGAAGAATTTGGTTATTACCTGTTCGTTACTGTAGTACTGATTCACATTGATTGCCGTTGTTACTAAAAAAGTTTCTTGATAATTTTAGCTCGTAACTTCTGAACCGTAACATTGATTTTAACTTTTATTAACGCCAATTTTCCTAGATGAAAATTTATCTGCAATTCATCTCATACTCTCTTCCAAAGGTTGAGATGTGAGATGAATTCTGCTCAAGGGAAATAAAACGCTATCTGTAATAAATTTCTTTTGCCAAGCAAAAACATTGCAGGTCAACAGAATTTTAGTGAAACAGTTCCAAACTCGAATTTATACTATATTATTTTGGCTATAAATATTCATTTTGACATTGCCGATTATAGATATTATTTTGTCCTTCAGCCCCAAATAAGCAGGGAGAGCGATAATTTAAATTATCCCAAATTTACATGATTTAAAGGCATGGCTCAGATAAAAAAATAAATTAATATTTCAAGTCAGCAACGCCTTAATTTTTATATTACCAGAGCAACTTAAGAAAAAAACCATTATTTTATGCTGCGAATAAAGTAAGATAACTGACAATTATCTATTCTTTTATTTGTTAAATTTTCTACTACATAAAAATTAAGCTATCCAGATTTAAACATCGGATAGCTAATTTAAAGAATCCTCAAGTCGTCAAGCAGACTTGGTGTTTTCTAAAGCCTTATCAACTGAAGTTTGCAAGGCGAGAAATTTTTCCAAACGCACGAGCTTGACTGTCTGAGTAACGCGGGCGTTAGTGACGATTTGAAAGGTACCTTCAGCGGTTTGAGCTTGCTTGGCTAACTGTACCAAAGCTCCCAAACCAGAACTATCTACAAAGTCAATTTGCGAAAGATCCAAAATGACATGCTTAGGACCCTCGCCAATTTTATTACTAAGTACCTTACGAAACGTCGGCTCGGAAAACGCGTCTAACAAACCTGTGAGGCGGAATAGCTGACAGTTATCCCTAACTTCACGAGTACCTCGCAGGCTAACGGTTAGATTTAGTGGCTCAGCAATAATTCCCTCCTCATGGTGAAAGCAAACGCTCAAGTATAGATGTTTTTTGTGTCTGTTGTCTACTTTAACCGCTACTGCATAAAAAGTGAGCGGTAGTGAGATAGTGGAATTTTAACAATACTCCAATTTCTCACTTTCTCTATTTTTAACTCACTGGTGCAGTTATTGCTTGACGAGCTGTCCTCATAGCTTGAACAAAATGCTCAAATAAATAATCTGCATCGTGAGGACCGGGAGAAGCTTCTGGATGATATTGTACTGAGAAAATTGGCAGGGATTTATGTTTTACTCCAGCAACAGTGTTGTCGTTTAAATTTAGATGGCTAATTTCTACATCTCCATGAGGTAAGGAATCGGGATCGATAGCGAAGCTATGGTTTTGAGAGGTGATTTCTATTCGTTTTTGCAAACCTGCTGGTTGATTTAAACCACGATGACCAAATTTCAACTTATAGGTTTGCGCCCCCAAAGCTTGACCCAAAATCTGATGCCCCATACAAATACCAAATATGGGTTTTTCGGATTTTAATAGTGCTTTGGCAGTTTCGATTCCTGCTGTCACAGCACTGGGATCTCCCGGTCCGTTGGAAAGAAAAATTCCGTCTGGATTATGTTTGAGGATTTCTGGAGTCGGAGTATCTGCCGGAACTACAACTACTCGACAACCATGACTCGCCAAGCGTCTTAGAATATTACGTTTAACGCCAAAATCCAAGGCTACAACGGTAAATTTTTCTTCTGAATTGGATGGGGCATTAAATTCCCATACAGAAGTAGTCGGTTCCGACCATTCGTAAACCTCTCTTGTGGTTACCTCTTTCACCAAATTTAGTCCGCTCATGGACGGAGCAGCATTTACCTGTTGCAGTAATTCATTCGGATCGAGTATTTTAGTGGAAACACCGCCATTCATCGCTCCAAAGTTACGAATTTTACGAGTTAAAGCGCGAGTATCAATGCCGTATATTCCCGGTATTTGATGCTGCTTTAAGTAGTCGGGTAAAGATTGAGCCGCTCGCCAGTTGCTCGGTCTATGACAAATATTTCGGGCTATACAAGCTCGTAAATGAGGCTTTTCTGACTCTGCGTCCTCTGGGTTGACACCAGTGTTTCCTAGCTCTGGGTAAGTAAAGACGATGATTTGACCGCAATAGCTAGGGTCGGTCAGTACTTCTTGATATCCAGTCATGCCAGTATTAAAAACCACTTCTCCGATGGCAGTGCCGGTGGCACCAAAAGACCAACCGCGATAGCTGGTTCCATCTGCCAGAACAAGTAGAGCGGGTATTGCGTCAAAGAGAGGCATAAGCAATAAAACGATAAAGCAACTATTTAGATAGGGCAATTAGCCCGAAGGGCGCGATAGGTAATTATCCCACGAGTTAATTCATTTAATTTTTTTATTTTGAGAAATAAATTATAAATATAAATCAAAAAATACAATCAGGTTGCAAATTTATGTGGATTTTGCGTTCAAAAATTATAAATCAGCTAATAGTAAGCGTAATTGCAATTATAAACGGGCAATAATGCAAAATTAAGGGTATACAGTTTTGAGATATTTTAACGTACAAAAATAACCATAATTTTTAGAAGTGCTGCTAACAAGAAATCTAAATCAATAGAGATGCATTCATCCGTGTGAGATTATTAAGGGTGAGTTTCCCTGCCTTTATAGACAAAGAACTGTGCCAATCAATTGCAACAAGGGAGTTTTTAAGCTTTACTTGAAGTTAGTTGAAACTGGAGTTACTATTTCTAAGCTGCTTGCTCCTTTACTGACTAAAATAGTTAACAGGGCATTTTTCTAAGGGGAAATTCAAATTTTAGTCAATCAGATACTTTCCTAAAAAGGAAAATCAGGTAGATAGCCTTCCGTTGATGAATGTTAAATAGTTAAAAAAACTTGGAAGTAGATTTTTGCTATTCAAGTGGGTAAAATCAGAAATTATGATGCTTGAGCCTTTGTTTTCCCGTGCAGCCTTGGTTTCAATATGGAGCGCACTAGTTTTATTGAGTGCTGCTTGTAGCCAAGAACAAAAAACAGTTAAAACCAATCCCAACCGCACTCAGCCAGAGGTGACGAGTGCGTCTCCCGTGGTAGGTTCTAAATCGTTTTCTGTAGAAGAAACACCCCAACAAGAATCAAAACTAACTGAAAACGATCGAGACACTGGGGAGCCAACTTCCTTGGAAATGGCTTTGGATAAAGCCGCCGGTGGTTTTAGTATTAGTCAATCAGCGCGATCGCCACAAGATTGGAAATTAGTCGCCGATTATTATCAAGATGCCATTAACTTGATGAAAACAGTCCAGCCCCAAAGCCGCTATTATCCTATTGCGAAAACAAAAGTTGGGGAATACCAGCGCCATTTTAATTATGCTTTAGAAAAATCGGTTGCTCTTCAAAAAGCTCAAGCACAACCCGAACCCGAGCCTGAATCAGTAGTCGTGAGGGTACCGCCATTGAAAGAATCGATTGCAAGTCAAAAAATGCAGGTTCCTCCAACGGTACAAAGGATACTACAACAAAATTTACAATCTCCGATTGCCGCAGCACCACAGCAATTACCCCCAGTTCCCCAGCCACTACAATCGCCACCAACCCCACGTAAAGCAATACCAATACCCATCGAAACACAGGAAGTATACGCCGCCGTACCCATTCAAAAGGAAAGTCGTCAGACTATGGTATTCACTGCCCCTATCAAGCGGCGGATTGGCGGAACACCAATTATTGATGTCACTTTTAACGGTAATCGGCGATTTGAAATGATTGTTGATACGGGGGCTAGCGGTACCGTAATTACCGAACAAATGGCTCAATTACTCAATGTTTCTACCATTGGAAAAGCAAAGGCAAATACTGCAAGCGCCAAATCTGTAGAATTTCCCATTGGTTATGTTGATTCCATGGAAGCCGGTGGTGTCAAAGTGAAAAAAGTCGCCGTGGCTATAGCCGGTTCGGAATTAGACAATGGACTGTTAGGGCATGACTTTTTCGGTAATTACGACATTACTATTAAGAGTAATGTTGTAGAATTCCGTCCTCGCTCTAATAATAATTCCCATAATTCTCAAATACGCCAACAAAAAAATCGCAAGAGCATTCCAATTTATCCCAAGAAGCTTTATTCAGAATAATCTCTTGCTTCGGGATGGAGTGAGAATTAGGCAGTAAGCTGAATCCGCGTCTAATTTGGATACAAGACGCGGGCATGTTGCCCCGCAGTCGCTACGTACTGCGGGAACCTCCCTCCGGATATCTCCCTTCAGGAGACGCTGTGCGAACGCGCTTTTTGGGGGACGGAAACCGACACCCCCAACTAGTACAAGTCGGCGTAAATAAGGCAACCATTAAAAATGGCTGAAAAGCCGCAGATATCCTTCTTACTTCTTACTTCTTACGAACGCAAGCGGTACTAGTCTCACCGCAACGCGCTGCTCTGGACACTACAATTATTTGACTTTCTTGGCTGATACAATGAACGCTGCACCTGGGCTAATAGATTATTTTATTGCTTCAAACATCGTTTTTAAATTTGTTAAATCGGCGATCGCATCTCTATAATCATTTACTACTAACAGCTCGCTAACCGCACCAAATTATTTGGCTTGGTAGATTAACAGATTGCCAACCTTCGATTATCGCTGAGGAATATTCTCCAAAAGAAGGAAATGAGGGGTCTCAACCCTAATATACAACTGAGATAATAAAGGTAATATCTAAATATATGAAGTGACTAGTTAAGCATTTGTCAGAATTAGGTGATTTTTTGACTGCGTTTCATAAAACTTTAAATTTACACAATATCAGTAAGTTGCGGGAGTAATTCTATTCTATCCGTAATTATCCTCATGACTTAAACTAAACTTAACCTTTTCTTAGTTAGAAATTAAGACTCAAGGTGTTAACTTAAATAATAATTCACTTTTTGCTGCAACATTTGAACTTCCCCCGAGCCTTGGAGTATATAGGGTTCGGGGGATTATCTATTTTAAAAGTTAGGAGTTAGTAATTAAAACTTCTCCTTGTTTCTCCATCCTCAGTTCTCTTGTCCCCTTTCCCATCACAAAAGTGTCTTTACAAAATATTCCTTCTTTGTTGAATACGGCTAAATCTTATTTGCTAGAAACTGTTGCACCACAGGCTAATGAGATTGACAAATCGCCGGATGCTTTATTTGAAGTCTTGCGAGGTTTGGGTAAATTAAATTTACTGACATTGAAGGTTCCCCAAAAGTGGGATGGTAAGGGATTTGGGGAAATAGATTATGGTAAGTTTCAAGAATTAGTAGCTAGATATTCCGGTGCTTTGGCTTTTCTGCAAACGCAACATCAAAGTGCTGCCCAAATGCTGGTTGCTGGAAATAAATCTACGCTTCAACAAGAATACCTACCGCCTATGGGTAGTGGAGAAATTTTACTGGGTGTGGGCTTTTCTCATTTACGTCGTAGAGGCAAATCGATAATTACAGCCAAATCGGTACCTGGAGGTTATCAATTTGATGGCGTTGTTCCTTGGGTAACAGGGTTTGGATTTTTTCAAGAGTTCATTATTGCCGCGACTTTACCAGATGGAGGCTCGGTTTTTGGAATTGCTCCTTTTCAAAACAAGCAACAAACAGGGGGAGGAGAAATAACTTTTACTCCCCCCGCAAAATTGGCGGCAATGAATTCAAGTAATACTGTTTCTGCTACTTTAAATCGTTGGTTTTTGCCTGAAGAATTTGTTATTTCCCTCAAACCACCGCGTTGGATAGATGAAAATGATAAAAAGAAACTTCTTGGCGCTACTTTTCTCGCTACGGGGTGTGCTTTTGCTGGTTTAGATGTGATACAAAAAGCCTTTGAGAAGAAGTCACTATCTTTTATCAACGACGCTTTTAAGTCTTTGCAACTAGAATTAAATAGCTGTCGGAGTGCTATTAGAAAAGCACATCAGCAAGAGGTAGAATTTACACGCAAGCTGCAATTAAGAGCTTGGGCAATTGATTTAACAACAAGAATAGCTCATGGAGCGGTGACAGTTTCTAGTGGAGCTGCGAATTACAGCTTTCATGCAGCACAGCGAGTTTATCGTGAAGCTTTGGTATTTACTGTCACCGGGCAAAGTAGTGCAATTATGGAAGCTACTTTAGAAAGGTTAACGCGGAATCTCTCGTCAATTGAAGAAGAGAAAGACTGGTTATCTTCTCCGCCAGAAAAAATTTTTATTTCTTATTCTCGCGTAATTCATTTAAGTCACATCATTGACACGAATATTCCTCAGTGGGAAGGTGACCCAAATGTAAAATTTGAGACAGTAGCTGACTATCAAGAAGATGGTTATTATCTGCGTCAGTTTTCACTGGGTGAACATAGCGCTACTCATATCAACGCGCCGATAAGTTTTCATGCTGATGGTGCGGGTATAGAGGAATATGGGGCTAACTCGTTGGTAGTACCTGCGGTAATGATAGATATTAGCAAGCAAGCAGCATTAAATGCCGATTATGTTTTGAGTATTGCCGATATCCAAACTTGGGAAAATAAATACGGCAAGATTGCTAGCGGGTGTGTGGTTTTATTAAAAACTGGTTGGCAAGAGAAATGGGATGATGAACAAGCATTTTTCAACAAAGATATTCGAGGAAATATGCATTTTCCTGGTTTTGGCATTGATGCAATTGAATTATTACTTCAACAAAGAAATATTGCAGGTATTGGCATTGATACCCATGGTGTAGATGGGGGTAAAGATACTAGTTTTAGTGTTAATAGTTTGATGTTGGAAAAGCCACGTATTGTATTGGAGAATTTAACTAATCTAGAACAATTACCACCAACTGGTATAACTCTTATTATCGGAGTTTTGAGATTATCAAAAGGCTCGGGTTCTCCGGTAGGTACTTTTGCTTTAGTATAAGCTTTTCTACTTTCTATCAAAAAAGCTATAATTATCAATGTGATAGTGATTAAAAAAAATAATTATTTAATTAACAAAAAAAAACACATACTCATATATTGTGGGATAGATAGTTACGCTATCAAAAAACATAATTTATATTAAAAAAGCTTGGGTAATTTAAACAACTGAATTTTTATACCACAGATATAATAGATAGTGTCTATAAATACCACTTTAGGAGTATATGTTTAAGAGGTTTTTTCGGTAATATTAATTTTATCCTTTGCAAGTCCACAAATGCTGAAAAACATCTGAAATTAATTATATTCAGTTGGCCTGATACAAGAAACTGCATTAAAACAGTAGTAACTTGCATAAATGTTAAGGAAAGTATCTAAATAAATAATGAATTAGGCTTGATAAATATTTGTGAAAATTGATATTTAGAATTGTAAAATAAATAGCTTCTAATGCCGAAACAGTTGTTATCTTATTAGAACTATAGATAATTCCACGTGCTAAATTTAGGAGATAAAATAAAAATGTTAGCGATTTATCTAACCCTACTGATTGTTGCTTTAGTTACTATCTTGCTGGGATTGAAGATAGCCGAGGAAGTCTATCGTATTGCAGTAGTTTTTACAGGAGCAATACTTTTAGTGATGGGCTTCGTATTAGCTCCATCGTTTGTACAAGTAGGCAGTATATTGCTGTTGTTAGGTATTTACCAATTCTATGTTTCACAAACCAAATTTAATCCGCTTGTCAGAAATAAAGTTGAAGCTGTCAAAACAGTTAGATGTGTAGAGACAGGTTGTCAATAAGCAGATGCTGGTTAATTGAGTGTTTGATATTTGTCGAATTTTTAATTAAAAATTGCATAGTATACATAAGTCAGGAGTTAGAAATACATTTTTCTAACTTCTGATTTTTAAGTGAGTGGTGAGTAGTGAGTAGGAAAAAATCACTTACAGTTTTGGCAGTGAAAAATTTTTTTTCATCGAGACTGACTTTAGTTATGCGCTTCAAAATAGTTATCCATAAGCTGATATGTAGCTAAATTATATAAAACAAAATTTTGAACTAATTGTAGTGCCGGCATCCTGCCCGCGTCTTATATAAAAATTAAACAAGCAAAAGCTTATAATTGATTTTTCCGTCTTAGACAAAGAAAATTCAAGAATGTATTCCTAAAACTTTGCTTCTTAGCGTCTTGACATGAGATTCTCTTAATGGATATTGAAACTAACCCCAGATAATGGACGCATCACAATTAATTTCATATATCGGTTTGATAGTAATATCTACCGCTGTAGTTTGGAAAGGCAGCTTTATCTTAGAATCTGCTGCTGAAGGAATATCGGAATACTATCGATTACCAGCAGTTGTTCAAGGAAGCGTTGTTGTTGCCATAGGCTCAAGTTTTCCCGAATTATCTAGTACAGTACTTGCGACTCTTGTTCATGGAGAGTTTGATTTGGGTGTTGCCGCTATTGTGGGTTCAGCTATTTTCAATATTCTTGTTATTCCTGGAATTTCTGGTTTAGTTGGCAAACGCTTAAGCGCCGACAGGCTTTTAGTTTATAAGGATGCTCAGTTTTATATTACTAGCGTTACCGTATTATTACTGGCTTTCGCTTTTGCTGTGATTTATAATCCCGTGCCAAATGTTGCGTGGCAAGGTGAAATGAATCGATGGATTGCTTTAATGCCTTTATCTCTGTATGGATTATATTTATTTTTGCAGCAACAAGATACTGTTGAAGAAAATCAAAACAATAACCATAAGTCTCCCGATAATATTTCTATTGCTAAAGAATGGCTAAAATTGTTATTTAGTTTGCTTCTCATCGTCGTTAGCGTTGAAGGATTAGTTTCAGGGGCAATTGGTTTGGGAAAAGTTTTGCATACACCTTCGTTTCTTTGGGGTATTACCGTCATTGCTGCTGCTACGAGTTTACCGGATGCCTTTGTTAGTATCCGCGCCGCTCAAAGAGGTGATGGTATTATCAGCCTTGCCAATGTATTGGGTAGCAATATTTTTGATTTACTCGTAGCTATTCCTGTAGGAGTGATGATTGCTGGTGCTTCAATCATTGATTTTGCTGTTGCCGCACCAATGATGGGCGTATTAACTTTCGCAACGATAGTTTTATTTGCAATGCTTCGTACGGGGTTAGTTTTAAGTAAAAAAGAATGCTGTGTATTGCTGGGGATGTATCTATTATTCGTAGTATGGATAATATTAGAAACTTTTGAGATTACTAATCTAATTTAGTTTAATTAAGATAATGAAATTAAGAAAGTTTGTAGTTATGGGGAATACCTTTTTAATTCTAGGCGCAACTACAAGCATATATTTTTAAAACAAGTGATTCAAAGGACATCATCTAAAAATCTTATCAAGTAATATTATGATGTAAATTATTGATATTCAAAGAATAACTTTCGCAGCTTCGTTGTATTAAAAAAACTTTTATGAAAAACCGCATTCACATACTGTTATTGTTAATATGGCTAATTATTAGCAATAACAGTATGTTAATGCGCTTTTCTCGGTTAGCATCTTTACCTCCTTGGACTGATGAATATACCACGATAGTTTTTAGTTTGGGTAATAGTTTCCTTGGGGTTCCTTTAAATCAAATAATTAGTTCCGAGCTATTATTGCAACCATTGAGACTAACATCTGTAACGGGAATTAGCGATGTTATAGAACACTTATTTGATGAAAGTACTCATCCACCTTTGTATTTTATCTTGACTCATCTTTGGATGAGGTTTTTTCCCGATGGAGTAGAAATGACTTCAGTTTGGGTTGCAAGGGGGCTGAGTGCGTTTTTAGGAGTCGCATCGATTCCGGCTATGTATGGATTTGGCTATTTAGCTTTTCGTTCCAAGTTAGTAGCTCAAATTGCTGCGGCGATGATGGCAGTTTCGCCATATCACATTTTTCTGGCGAGAGAAGCGCGTCATTATACTTTAGCAATTTTACTGGTAATCGCTTCTTTGTCTTGCTTGGTTAAAGCCATTGAAACTATACATCGTCAGCAACCTCTACCTCTATGGGTAGGACTCTTTTGGGTGACTGCAAACATTGTAGGTGTGGCAACGCATTACTTTTTTGCTCTGACTTTATCTGCTGAAGGCTTGGTATTACTTGGATATTTTTGGCAAAACATACGTAAGTATGGGCTAAAGCGATTAATCCTTATGCAGCATTACTTATGGCGTATTTGGGTAGTAGCGATCGCCAGCATTGCAGGATGTCTAGTTTGGTTGCCGATGGTACAAAGTGTTTACGGTAGCGAACCAACTAATTGGGTGGTGAATAACAATTCTCTTGAAGATGTGATTGCATTTTTAGAACCTATAGGGCGGTTTAGCTTATGGGTGATAAGTATATTTTCTTTACTACCTTCAGCGCTATCAATTTTACCAATTTGGGTTGTAGTTGTTTTTGGGGTAGTAACACTGTTGTTTTTAATTTGGGCAATACCTTATTTAGTTTATGGCTTGAAAGTTTTTTCTCAATCGAATAATCGTTTGTCAACGCAAATTTTAATCAGATATATACTCGCGGCGATTGCTGTGTTTTTATTTTGTACTTATATTTTAAGTATAGATTTAACTTTGGCTGCACGCTTCATATTTGTGTTTTCTCCGGCGATAATTTTACTCGTGTCGGCTTTACTAACAGTTTGTTGGCAACGATTAAATAAACCAACAAAAAATGGTAAATTTGCAGTCACGATTATTTGGTTAGTAGGGTTAATTGGTGGATTGACAGTAGTTTGTAATCTAGGCTATCTAAAAAATCACCGCGCCGATTTACTTGCTTCCTTGATTCACGAAACATCTCAGGTTCCCGTATTAATTGCCACAACCCATAAACATCACGGACAAACTGGAAGAATGATGGGTTTAGCTTGGGAATTCAAACGTTTTTATGCTGTTGATTCTCAACAGGATTGGCAGTTTTTTCTGGCTCACAGGGATGCAAAAACGAAAACTTATACCAATGCAGTAAAAGCATTACAACAAAGCATCGAGCAAATACCAACTCCTCTCGATGTTTGGTTAGTCAACTTTCGTTCGTCGGTAGATTTAGAACTAAAAGAATGTTCTGCGGACAAAAAATATCGTTCGCGAGCGGGAGGGTATAGTTACAAACTATATCATTGTCAAGCTAAGTCTTGATTAATTTTATACGTTGCTGATTTTATATATGAAATTAAAAGGAAGAGCATCAGCATCACACATACTAAGAAAGGAGTTCCCCGAACTTCTCAAACTCCCTACTTTATGGACTCCTAGTTATTTTGTTTCAACTGCTGGGAATATTTCAACTGAGCAAGTGAAGCGGTACATTGCTCAACAAAGACTCTAAGCAGGTTAAAACCTGTAATCAGCTTTCATCCCTGGCTTAAAAGCACAGGGTTTTCAGCATTCTAATTATAAAATCTACACTCCAATCAATTCTAATTTCCGATGCGCCATTTCTAATTTAGAGCAAATAGGAATTTCAACTTCCTTACCTTGGTTATCTATATATATAGCTTGATTGGTATCGCTGCCGAAACCGCTACCAATTTCATCTATGGGATTAGCAACAATTGCATCTAAATTCTTTTTTTGTAACTTCTGCTTAGCCGGAGTCACAATATCCCCAGTTTGTGCGGCGAAACCAATTAATTTTTGATGCCGTTGCTTGCAACTCGCCAATTCGGCAACAATATCTCCTACATTCTCCAATGGTAAAGCTTCTGGCAGTGCTTTTTTCGGTAACTTCTCCTGACTATATTCTCGCGGTTTTACATCCGCTACAGCCGCCGACATAATAATTACATCCGCATCGCCATAATAATGCAACATTTGCGATCGCATTTCTGCGGCAGTATCTACTGTAATACCCCTCACGCCTAAAGGGAAATCCCAATTTGCCGCACCGCGCACCAAAGTCACATCCGCACCGCGATGTAATGCCGCACGTGCCAAAGCCAAACCCATTTTTCCTGTCGCTGGGTTGCCAATAAATCGCACGGGATCTAAATATTCTCGCGTACCCCCCGCACTAATTAAAACTCGCTTGCCAATAAAATCTCGATTTCCACCAGTTTGCAACAATGACTGCACGTGAGTCACAATTTCCCGAGCTTCCGCCATCCTTCCCGCACCAACTCTGTCGCAGGCTAACAACCCAGATGCTGTTTCAATATGATGAAAACGATTTAAATTTAAAACTTGTTGCCAATTGCGCCTTACCGTAATTTGCTCCCACATATCGGTATTCATCGCCGGTGCCAGCAAGATTGGGCAAGTAGAAGCCAAAACGGTATTTAATAATAAATTGTC